>Ga0180432_10006934_pt1 | contig 14574 bp, 9 predicted proteins | sample SS_ome_10_FD_132414 | JGI IMG/M metagenome (GOLD analysis project Ga0180432, IMG submission 132414) | Hypersaline lake sediment archaeal communities from the Salton Sea, California, USA - SS_1_MS_2 metaG | ecosystem: Environmental > Aquatic > Non-marine Saline and Alkaline > Hypersaline >... | reverse complement strand
TTTCTGGTTCAATTCGTGCCCCAACACGGAATCAGAGGGAGTCTGTTTTTGCGCTAAGTTGTTGATTCAGTCCAGGTCAATTTCCTTCGAAATCCGGCCGAAAAAATCGGCAAAAGTCGAGCTTAGAGGAAGGGTGGCTGGGGTCGAACGAAGTGAGCCCCCATACCGTAGATATGAACAAGCCGGACTATCGCCGCGGATAATCCTTTCCCTCCAGGCTGCGCTTGCACGAGTGGCGCCACTGGAGGAACGTTTGCTTCATTGCCTGAGCGATTTCGGGCTTTTCGGCCGCCAGGTCTTTTTTCTCGCCGGGATCGCCCCAGCCCATGTCGTCCGCCATGCAAAGGGTGATGGTAACCGTTCACGGGCTGCCAGCGGAATACCCGGTATTTCTCGCACAATGTTGCCTTTCGCTCCGCGAAAGTAGCGCTGCTTTCGCGGAGCGAAAGGCAACTCTTGCGACCCGTGAACGGTTACGGATAATGTTAGGCTGTCGTTGGTGGCTTTTCGAGTCGGTATTCCGTGGCCGGTCCAAGCGTTATTATAAACGGTTTGAGACCCCAAGAACCAACAAGGTCGCAACTATGATTTGTGTCCGCACATTGTTCCTACTGACCATTGCTGCCGGTATCACATTGGGCAGTACCGCCGTGCCCGGCCAGGAGATCGACCGGTTGGAGGTTTTGACGGGCGGGTATCCCCGGGCGTATTTCTTTCGTGCCGCCGAGGGCATGGCGTCCAACCAACGGGTTTCCTACCAGCGCTGGGAGGGCTGCTTCTCGCGGCTGATGGGCATCGAGGGCAAAGTGTTGGATGAGGAGGTGCCGGGCCGCTCGGTGCGCAACGTCGAGTTCTTTACCCGGTTCAAGAAAGACCATCCGGAACAACTCGTGCTGCTCCATTACAACGGCAACGCCCGGGACCCCCGATACCAAGTGGAGAAGTTCTTCGCCGGCCACTGGCTGTATTTCAATGGCGCGAAGATCCTCCGCGATGTACCGGCCGAAGCGGGTGAGACGGAAATTCACGTAGAAGATCCTTCGCTGTTTCGGGTGAACACGGGCCGGTACCGAACGTCGAACGAGGACATCGGTCTCTGCCTGCTCGACACCGACGGCCGGCCCGACTGGCACCACAGCGAGCAGGTTGAGCTTATCGCGGTCGACATGCGACGCGAGACAATACGCGTGCGCCGGGCGTGCCACGGCACTCGGGCACGCGCCTTTCCCGCCGGGGGCTCTTACGCCGCAGCCCACATGAGTGAAGGCCCATGGGGCCATCGGTCGAACCTGCTGTGGCACTACAACTACTCCAAGCGATGTCCTCTCGACGAGGATGGATGCACTTGTGCCGACGTGCTCTGCCGTGAACTGGCCGGGCGGTTCCTGCCCTCCGGCGAGCTGGCAGCTTTCGACGGCCTGGAGTTCGATGTGCTGCATCACCGGGCCGGTCGGTCGGGCCGTTTGCGCGGGCCGGATTGTGACGCCGACGGGCAGGGCGACGGCGGCCTGTTCGACGGTGTCAACTCCTACGGCGTCGGCGTGGTCGAGTTTTGTCGAAAGCTCCGCCAAAAACTGGGCCCCGGAAAGCTCATCCTGGCCGACGGGATGAGCCTGGGCAACCAGCGGGCGTTCGGCATCCTCAACGGAATCGAAAGCGAGGGCTGGCCCAGCTTGAACGACTGGGAGATTCGCGACTGGTCGGGCGGCTTGAACAGGCACCGGTTTTGGGGCCAAAACGGCCACCCGCCCGTGTTCAACTACGTCAACCACAAGTTCGTCACCCGGGGCGAGGAGCCGGGCACAGTCCGGCGTCCCGACGTCCCCTTCCACGTTCACCGGCTGGTGCTTGCCGCGGCCGTACTGACCGATTCGGCCGTCTGCTACTCGTTTGCCCCACCGAAGGAGCCGAAGGAGCTTTTGGGCATCTGGGATGAGTTACGTGGGGGCGAAGAAAACCGGCCGGGATGGCTCGGCCGGCCGTTGGGTACCGCCGTCCGGCTGGCCGCCGGTTGGCCCGACGTGCTTCGGGGCCGGGGCAGTCCAATCGGTTGCGCGTTGCTCGAACACGCAACCGGCCAGGGGGTGCGGCTCGTAGTCGATAAGGACGAACTCAAGGTGACCGCTCTGCCTGGGGCCAATCAGAATGAACTGCGATTTCGTCTACACGACGTGCCCTGCACGGGCCCCGATTTGTTTGTGATGCTGACGGCGCGCGGCCGACCGCTGAGAGGCTGCCCGGCGGAGATGGCGCGGCTGGCGTGGCTGGGCATCGCCGCCCCGGAAGGCGACCTGGTTCGCGCCGAGCTTCCCTCGTGGGGGATCTGCCCGCGCGGCGGTCAAGAGAGCGAGCTCGATGAAGATTCCGGTGGCACTGTGCGCTGGATTCCGCGTCGCAAGCTGGGTGACGAAGCGCACAACGCATACCTGGTTCACCCGCCCTACAAGGATCGCGTGGGATACACGTTCTGGCATCGCGACGTGCTTGTGCCCGACGGCGGCCGCCTCGAGTTCTTCACCGGCATGGGCGAGAAGAGTCCCCGGCGGAGTGACGGCGTGACGTTCCGCGTGCTTGTTGGAGAGATGTCCGACCGTAAGACGCCGCAGTTCAAGCAAGTCTTCGAGCACACCCAGGTCGAGTCGAGTTGGATTCCGCACCGGGTTGATCTCGGCGAGTGGGCCGGCCGGCGGGTTCGTCTCAAGTTCATCTCCGACTGCGGTCCCAACGACAAGGCCACCACGGATCACAGCCACTGGGGCGACGTGGCGGTGCTTGGCCCCGAAGGGCGCAAGCGATGGACGACCCCGGCCCGTTTCATGACCTGGCTGAACGACCGGCCGTTTACCTCGGGATTCTATTTCGCAAACGTCAAATCGAAGACGGTTGATCTGGAGTGGGTGGTTGAAGGAACCGAACCAATCTGGATTTCGTCGTTCCGCGTTTTCTGCCATCCGGACGCGATGATGCGGCAGTTCGAGCACGGAGCGGTCCTGGCCAATCCGTCGCCGCGCCCCTACACATTCGATCTGGCTCGGCTAGCGCCGGGCCGCAAGTTCCGGCGGTTGAAAGGCTCCAAGCGGCAAGACCCGACCGCCAACAACGGTTCTCCGGTTGGCGATACGGTGCAACTTGGCCCCCTCGAAGGCCTGTTTCTAATAAGCCAGTAGAAACACTACGCTCAGTGCGCCGCACCACCAGGAAGACTATATGACCTTCCACGATTCAGGGAATTATGAATGGTGTGCCACTGCTTGCTTGCAAGCAGTGTGGCCCTGGATCACGAGCCTCGTAGGGCCGGCCGATTTCTTTACGGAGTTAGATCGCCACGCGGCCCGTACAGCCGGACGTGCGGAAGTACCTGGCCGGCAGAGCCGGTCCTACCGGGCTGCTCAAACCGTGTCCGGTAGCTGGTAGCCTTTTCGTTGCGAGCGTGAAAGGAAGGTGTTGGCCTCGTCGTCGCCGGGAAACGTTTCTTTGGCGGGGTCCCAGTTGAGCTTGCGGCCGAGCGCCCGGGCGATATTGCTCAGGTGGCAGATGGTGCAGACGCGGTGGCCGCTTTCCACGTTGGCCGCCGGATCCTTGCGCGACTTGATGCAGTCGATCCAGTTCTGGAAGTGAAGGTCGCTCTTGTAGAGGCGGATGGCGCCCTCGCCGAGCGGCTCCTTCGACAGGGCGATCGGGATCGTGTTGAAGCGGCCCCGGTGTTCCACGAGCGTACCCTTGTCGCCGACGAAAACCGCGCCGAACGCGGAGGCGTCCTTGTGGCCCTCCAGCTTGAGAAGCACGCCGTCGGCGTAGCGGAAGGTCACCTTGGCGTTGTGACCTTTGCGTTCGGGCGTGACCTCGACCGGGCCGGTGTCGTCGGTACCCAGCCCCCATTGAACGATGTCGAGCGAGTGCGAGCCGGCGTTGGCCATCCAGCCGCCCGAGTAGCGACGGATGTTGTGCCAACCCGGCTTGTTGTAGGTGAGGTAGACGTTCATGCTGAAGGGCACGGGCTCGGTCTGGCCGCACCAGTGGTCCCAATCCATGCCTTCGGGGATCGGCTCGGTGGGCAGCTTGAAGTCGCTGTACGGTTGCGAGCCGCCCCAGTTTTGGCAGATGACCGTGTGGATCTTGCCGATCCGCCCGTTGCGCAACAGCTCGCTGGCCTCGCGGTTGCGGAACATCGAGCGTTGTTGGGTACCCACCTGGCAAACGCGCTTGTACTTGCGGACCGCCTCGACCATGGCCCGGCCCTCGCGGATGGTCAGGCACAAGGGTTTTTCGGGGTAGACGTCTTTGCCCGCCTGGCAGGCCAGCACGCAGGGCAGCGCCCGGGAGTGCTCCGGCGTGGTGAGCACTACGGCGTCGACATCGGCCGATTCGAGCAGCCTGCGGTAGTCCTGGTGGACGGCGTATTTCGCGCCGGCTTTTCCGCCCTTGGGCACAAGCACCTTTTCTTCGTAGCTCTTGAGATAGTCGTGGCACTTCTTGGGCCAGACGTCGGCCACGGCGACCACGCGGCACTGGCCGGGCAGGCTGGGTGTGCGTTTCAGGTCGCCGATCATCTGGTGGGAGCGGCGTCCCGTGCCGATCCAGCCGATGCCGATCCGGTCGTTGGCCCCTGCCCTGCCGTGTGCGGCCAGCACGTCGGCCGGGATGACGTAGGGTGCGGCGACCCCGCCGGCCGCCAACGCGGCGGCCCGCTTCAAAAAACGACGCCGCGAGGATCTTCTTGAGCCGTTCATCACAAACCTCCTTGTGGTTGGTGAATACAGAGTTGTTTATCAACAGACAGGTTAGTCAGGGTTGCAGACAATCGCGCCACTACTCACGATGCGGCCGGCACAGCCGGCCCTACCAGCTAGCTTGTTATGCGGGATCGGGTATCTCGTAGCCTTTGCGTTTGGGGCGGTCGAGGTGGCTGTTGGCTTCCTCGTCGCCGGGGAAAGTTTCGGTGGCCGGGTCCCACTTGAGTTTGCGTCCGACCCAGCGGGCGATGTTGCCGAGGTGGCAGACGATGGCCGAGCGGTGGCCGATCTCGACGTCGGCGATCGGTTTCTCGCGCGACTTGATGCAGTCGCACCAGTTTTTCAGGTGGTTGTTGCTGACGGGCAGGCGGAATTTCAGGCTGTCGGGCGGTGTTTTGGCCAGCTCCTCGGGGTTGCTGTCTACCCGGTTGTTGCCGATTCGGATCTTGCCCCGGTCGCCGATAAACTCACCGCCGGCGGCCGGCCCGTTGGCGGTCAGCTTGACGATGATCCCGTTGGCATAGCGCATGGTGACGCTGCGGCCCTTGCTGGTGTAGGCGTTGCCGCGGGCGCGGCTTTCGGGTTGGGTATAGACCAGCGGTTCCATCTTGCCGCCTTCGGCCCAGACTTCGACCGGCCCGGTGTGGTCCATGTCCAGCGCCCACTGGATCTGGTCGAAGCCGTGGGCGCCGGTGCCGGTCATCTCGCCGCCCGACCAGGGACGGAAGGAAATCCAGCCGGGGTTGGAACGCTGGATGTAGATGTCCTGGTTGAACGGCACCGGCTCGGTCTGGCCGCACCAGGCGTCCCAGTCGAGCCCCTCGGGGATGGGCTGGCCGGGCAGTTGGCATTCCCAGGGGCTGGGGTAGTTGAGGATATGCACGGTGTGGATCTTGCCGGCGACGCCGTTGCGCACCAGCTCGCAGCCCAACCGGTGCCCGCTCATGGAGCGCCGCTGGCTGCCGGTTTGCAGCACTCGCTTGTACTTCCGCACGGCGTTGACCAGCACACGGCCCTCGCGGATAGTCAGGCTGAGCGGCTTTTCCACGTAGGCATCCTTGCCGGCCTGGCAGGCGTGGACGGCCGGCAACACGTGCCAGTGGTCGGTCGTGGCGATGACCACGCCGTCGATATCCTTGGCATCGAGCATTTTGTGGTAGTTGGAGTAGGCCCGGCATTTTCGCCGTGCGGCCGTGGTTTCGGCCCTGTCGCGGGAGAAATCGCAGACGCCCACGATCTGGCCTTCGGGCGGCAGGCCCATCAGTTGGTTGCCGCGGCGGCCCACGCCAATGTAGCCGATGCCGATCCGGTCGTTGGCGCCGGGTTTATCGGGGGCGGCCAGTACGCCGGAAGGGATCAGATGCGGCACTACCGCGCCACCGGCCACCGCGGCACCGCGCTGCAAAAAACGCCGTCGGGATAGTCTTTGCGAATCGGGCATCAGTAAGTCTCCTTCAATCGGCAGTCGGTCAGAGGCGAGCCCTGACCTGCGGGTATTACAGCGGATCGGGTAATTCGTAGCCCTTGCGCCGGGGACGATCGAGGAAGGCGTTGGCCTGGTCGTCACCGGGGAAGATTTCTTTTTCGGGGTCCCACTTGAGTTTGCGTCCGACCCAGCGGGTGATGTTGGCCAGGTGACAGAGGCTGACCGAGCGGTGGCCGATCTCCACGTCCGCGTTGGGCCGCTCGCGCGACTTGATGCAGTCGAGCCAGTTCTGGATGTGGGGCCTGGCGATCCAGCCCGGACCCTCCCAGATCTTGGCGGTGGCGGGTTCCGGCGGGTCTTGCACGAAGTCGGGCGGGTTGGTGGTAAACTTGTTGCGGTTGATTTCGATCTTGGCCTTCTCGCCGACGAAGATTGCGCCGCCGAACGGCCCCTTGTCCAATTCCAGTCGAACGACGATCCCGTTGGCGTAGCGGAAGGATACCTTGCCGCTGATTCCTTCGCTCTCCGGCCAGAGCTCGACCGGTCCCGAATTGCTCATTCCCAGGGCCCACTGCACCTGGTCCAGACCATGCGGACCCCAGTTGGTCATCTGGCCGCCGGAGTAGCGGCGGCAGCCCATCCAGCCCCGGTACAGGCTGTTGTTAAACGGCACCAGCTCGGTCTGTCCGCACCAGTGGGCCCAATCGAGCCCTTGGGGTGTGGGCTCGGCGGGCCGCGGGCCGCACGGGCCGATTCCCCCGTAGTTGACGCCGAGCACGACGCGCAGCTTGCCGATCCCCCCGCTGCAAACCAGCTCGCAGGCAAAGCGGTTCATCTCCATGGTTCGCTGCTGGGACCCGGTTTGGAAGACCCGCTTGTGCCTTCGCACGGCATCGACCAGCGCCCGGCCTTCGCGGATCGTGAGCGTGAGCGGTTTTTCAGCGTAGACGTCGAGCCCGGCCTGGCAGGCGTGGATCGAGGGCAGCACGCGGCCGTGGTCGGGCGTGGGCACCACGACGGCGTCGAGCCGCTCCTTGTCTATCATCTTGCGGTAGTCCTGGTAGACGGGCCAGTCGGCCTTCTTGTTCTTGAGCGTGTCTTCGGCCCGCTTGAGATAAACGTCGCTGATGGCCACGATCCGGCCTTCTTCGGGCACGTGGTCGATGAGCTGCTGTGCCCGGTTTCCCACGCCGATAAAACCGATGAGCACGCGGTTGTTAGCCCCCGGCTTGCCCGGTGCGCCCAGCACGGCAGATGGAACCACTGTTGCCACCGCTGCGCCGCCGACCAACGCCCGGCTTTGCTTCAAGAAAGCCCGCCGCGAATGCCTTTGGGAATCAATCATTCAAATATCTCCCGATTCGGTTGCTAGGCACAGTCTGGCAGGATTCGCACCGCGGGCATCTTGCCCGTGCTTTCGACACAACACTGGCGAGACGCCAGTGCCACCCAATTCACTGGATCAACCCCAAAATCAAATCTTGACAAAGCACTAGGGCACTCGCAATGTGCAACGTACATGTCGTGTCGACTAAACCGTCTCCGGTAGCTTGTAGGGCTCGCGTTTTTCGGTATCGAGGTATTGGTTGGCTTCGTCGTCGCCGGGAAAGATCTCTTTGACGGGGTCCCACTTGAGCTTGCGGCCGAGCCAGCGGGCGATGTTGCCCAAGTGACAGACGGTGCACGAGCGGTGGCCGATTTCCACGTCGGCCACGCACCGCTTGCGGGAGTTCATGCAGTCGAACCAGTTCTGCATGTGGTTGGTGCTCACGTAAAGGCGGATCGCATCGCTGGGGAGCGGTTCGTTGGCCAACTCGGGCGGGTCGGTCTTGAACTTGTTTCGGGCGATCATGATCTTGCCCTTGGTGCCGATAAAGGTGCCGCCGGCGCCGGAGCCGGTATCGAGCTTCACCGTCACGTCGCCCGGATAGCGGAAGTGCACGCGGTGCTTGTTCTTGAACAGGGCGTTACCCTCGCCGCGGCTGACCGGGGCCGTGTAGGTTTTGGGCTTGTAGGGGCCGTCTTCCGACCAGACTTCGATCGGGCCACCCTCGTCGGCACCCAGGGCCCATTGAATCTGATCCAGCCCATGGGCACCCCAGCCGGTCATCTCTCCGCCCGACCAGGGCCACACCGAAATCCAGCCCGGGTTGCCACGCGGCACGTAGATCTCCTTGTGAAAGGGCACCACGGGGTTCGGGCCGCACCAGGCGTCCCAGTCGAGTCCTTCGGGCACGGGTTGCCCGGGCAGATTCATCAGCCAGGGACTGGGGTAGTTGGCGCCGATGACCGTATGTACCTTGCCGATAACGCCGTTGCGAACCATTTCGCAAGCGATGCGATTGGGTGTCATGGAGCGTTGCTGCGAGCCGGTCTGGAAGACGCGGTTGTACTTCCTCACGGCCTTGGCGATCGCTCGACCCTCCTTGATCGTGAGCGTGAGCGGTTTCTCGGCGTAGATGTCTTTGCCGGCCTGGGCGGCGTGAATGCAGTTCAGCGCCCGCCAGTGGTCGGGCGTGGCCACGACCACGGCGTCGACCGCCTTGTCGTGGAGCAGTTTGCGATAATCGCGGTAAGCCTTGAACGACTTGCACTCGGTTCGGCGGGCGACCTTTTCAGCCCGCTGGAAATCGCAGTCGGCGGCGGCCACGATTTGTCCCTGGGCAGGCAGCCGCATGATTTGGCTGGCCCGTCGCCCGCAGCCGATGAACCCCACGCCGATCCGATCGTTGGCCCCGGGCCGCTCGGGCGCGGCCAGCGCGTGGGAAGAAACAAACATCGGGGCCGCCATGCTGCCGGCCGCCAGGGCGGCGGTCTGCTTCAAGAAACGCCGTCGTGACGATCCGCTCGAACCGGCCATGGGAAGTCTCCTGCAATCTCTGCGTTATTTCATCGTGAATCGACCGTCGAAACCAGGGCGATCCCAGCGGGCACTGCGTCGCGACGGCTCGGAACCGCTTGTGATGATCATTATGGCTCACTCGCCCGTGGATGCAACCGTCGAGCAGTTTGGAGTTTCAACTGTGAGAGCGAAGTCCAAGAGCACGAGAAGCCGGGAATTGCTTCGCCCGGCCGATCTTACTTTTTGATGCTATTTCCATCGCCCATGCCCCCGTGGTGGGGGCGACTTGGCAGCAGCGCGGCAAATCAATTGACTTCGGTCAACCGGGTGCCCACAATACAAGTTGTCTGTATTCTATCCGCTCTGGACGGCCCGTTTTCCAACGTGTCGGCTTTTGCAGTTGAAAGGTTGGATGCTTTTGGATTCGCGGTGATTGCAGCTTTCGCAAGGGGGATTCTGATGTCCTGGCAGAGATGTCGAGCTCGGGTTCTGGTGGCATTGGCGTGCGTTGTTCTAGGGCTGAGCCTGGCGGGCAATTGGGACGCACGGGCGGCTACTCGCACTTGGTTCGGTACGGTCGACGATTCCTGGCACGTGGCCGGCAACTGGCAGGACGGTAGCGGGCTGCCCGGGGTGCCCGTCGCCGGAGATGTCGTGTCGATCAAGACCGGCCCGACCGTGCGAATCTCCGGGGCCGCAACGGCCGGGTTCATTAAGACGGGCGACGATGCCGACGGCGGAATCATCCACGACAGCGGCACGCTCACGACCACGAGCACCGGTCTGTACGTCGGCTACGGCAACGGGCCCGGCACCGGAACGTACGTGTTGAACGATCTGAGCAGCGACAGCGTCATTAACACCAACACGTTGGTCGTCGGTCAGAGCGAGGGCAACAACACGTTTACGCAGAACGGCGGCACTGTCAACGCCGGGCGGTTCTTCATCGCGGTCGGCGGAGGGAACCGGGGGCTTTACGAGATGTTCGACGGTGCCCTGAACATTGGCGGCGCTACGGGATTTGAACTGGCCGACCACGGAAGCGGCGCCGACGCCACGGCCGTCTTCACCCAGCACGGCGGAACGGTTACTTCCGACAACACACTCAACCTGGGTGCCAACGCCGGGACCGGCGGATCGGCAATCTACAACTTCCACGGCGGCACCCTGACGCTCGACAACACCACGCCTTTCGGTTTCAACAGCAGCGCGAGCAACGTCTACTTCGATTTCGACGGCGCTACTTGGGACGCCGCCGTGCTCAACGCGAAAGGCACGTGGGATTTTGCCGGCCTGACCGGCATCTCCAACGCCGACTTCCGGTTGCACGGCACGCCGGCCGCCTATGGTGATCTGGACTTCACACCCGGTACTGGGGCGTTGACCGGCTTCACCGTGATCACCGAAGCGGCGCCGACCGTCCGCTACTGGGAAGGCGGTATCAGCGACTCCTGGCACGAGCACGGCAACTGGGTCGGCGGCGTGCGGCCCCGGGCGCCCGACGACGTGACTATCAATAACGGCCTGACCGCGCGAATCACTGAGGACGTGACCGTCAATTGGATCCGCCCCGGCTCCGACAGCGGTGACGGCAGTGTCGTTCAGGACGGCGGCACGACCACGGTGGGTAAGTATATTCACGTGGGCTTTAACGGCATCTGTACGGGCACATACACGGTCAACGATGGCAGTACGCTGAACGTCGGCTCATATATCATGGTCGGCCAGAGCACCGGCAACAGCAGCTTCATTCAGAACGACGGTACGGTCAACACGCCCGGGCTGTACATGGGATACGGCAATAATGCCAACAGCAGCTACGAGATGGATGGCGGGGTTCTGAATATTACCGGCAGCCGCTTCCGAGTTGCCAACCACGGTACCGGAACCGACGTGACGGCCGTCTTCACGCAAACCGGCGGAGAGGTCGTCAGCAATGCTGTGCTACAAATGGGAAGCCAGGCCGGCACCTCGGGTGCCGCCATTTACAATCTGCTCGGCGGCACGCTTACCATCGAGCAGGCCAACCCCATCGAGTTCAATAGCACTGGCGACAACGTCTATTTCGACTTCGGCTACGGCGGATCCGACTACGCCGCGCTGGTCTTGCCGGGCACCTGGGACTATGGTAGCTTGACGAGCATTGTAAATGCAGATTTTCGCCTTTACGGCGTTCCGGCAACCGACGGCATGTTGGTTTTTGAAGCCGGCACCGGAGGTCTGGCAGGCTACACGATCGTCTACGGTGTCCCCGAGCCTTCCACACTGCTGCTGGCAACGCTTGGTCTTGCCGCCTTGCTGGGTTGTGCCCGGCGCCGGCGGAAAACTCGGTAGAAGATCCCGTGCAAGCGACTCCTCGCGGCGGTTTTACACTGGTCGAGTTGTTGGTCGTCATTACGATCATCGGCATTCTGATTGCGCTGTTGCTGCCGGCCGTGCAATCGGCCCGTGAAGCGGCCCGGCGCACGCAATGCCAGAACAACCTCAAGCAGATCGGTTTGGCAGCACTCAATCACCACGAGGTTCACGGCCACTTTCCCAGCGGCGGCTGGGGTTACAAGTGGGTGGGCGACGCGGACCTGGGGTCGGGCAAGGAGCAGCCGGGCGGATGGATCTACAATCTCCTGCCCTTCCTGGAGCAAGAGGCGCTCCACCAGTTGCCCCGCGACGACGATCCCGACACGGTTACCAGCCAGCAAAAAGCCGGGGCGGGGGAAATGTCGCAAGTGCCGCTTGCCGTGATGATTTGTCCCACCCGCCGACGCCCCGAACCCTCGCCCTGGAACCTCTGCGAGGCCTCCTGGCCCAAGAATGCCGACAAGACGCCCGTGCTCAACCACAACGACTACGCCGCCAACGCCGGTGATAGCTCGGTTTCCAGTGTCGGCGGACCTTCAAGTTTCGCGGACGGCATAAACCCTGACTGGTGGGCCGGCCATTACACGAGCCACCAGCAGTCGACCGGCGTGATGTTCCTCCGCAGCGAAATCTCCGTCGCCCGGGTCCGCGACGGAACCAGCAACACCTATCTCGTCGGAGAGAAGTTCCTCAACCCGGATAACTACACCAACGGAAAGGACTCCTCCGACAACACCACGATGTTTCAGGGGCATGACGTGGACGTTAATCGCTGGACGGACCTCGGGCGTCTTCCCATGCAGGATCGGCCGGGCGGGGGGCTTTACTGGCGGTTCGGCAGCGCGCACAGCGGCGGCTGCAACTTCGTCTTCTGCGACGGCAGCGTTCACTCGATCAGCTACGCAGTCGAAGCCGAGATCCACCGCTGCCTGGGCAATCGCAAGGACGGCAAGCCGATCGACGCCAGCAAGCTTTAGAGCTCCGTCAGGGCGAGCACTGAGTTGCGCATTGGGGCCGGTTCAGAAGACCAGCAGCACGAGGCACCCGATCGCGCCGGCTGCCACGAGGTAGTAGGCGGTGGGGATAAGTGTCTTGCGGATCAGAGCCCCTTCCTGGCCGAGCAGGCCTACGGTCGCGGAGGCGGCCACCACGTTGTGCACGCAGATCATGTTCCCGGCCGCCCCGCCCACGGCTTGCAGGGCCACGATAAAGAGTGGAGCCAAGACGCCAAGATCGATCCGCAGTCCCACGTCGAACTGGAACAGCGAGAAGGTCATGTTGCTGATCGTGTTGCTCCCGGCCACGAAGGCCCCCATGGCTCCGATCACCGCGGAGACGGCCGGCCAGCCCTTACCCACCAGCGCCCTTGCGGCCTCGGCCAACTCGGTGGGCATGCTTGCCAAGCCGGCCGTGTTGACGTTCGACTCGATAAAGATCCGCACCATGGGTACGGCAAAGACGATGGCCATGGCCGCACCTACCAGGGCACGACCCGACTCCGACAAGGCCGCGCCGAAACTCCGTAGCGACATGCGATGCAAAAGCAGGCAACTCAGCGATACGAGGATGAAGATCGTGCCGGGCAGCTTCACAGGGTTGGTGCTCTTGCCGATGCCGGTCCCGAAGATCGACGGAATCGGGATCGTCGCCTTGCCGACCAGGTGACTGATCGGCGGCGCCAGCCGGACAAGCACCAACAGACAACCGACTAACAGATACGGCGTCCAGGCGTTGAATAACGAGATTGTCCGTGCGGCTTGGTGATCCCGCCGCGGCGGAAAACTGCTATGCCAGTCGGGCTCCCAGGCCTGTTCAGGTGGGAAGTCCCACGGCTCGTCGGGTTGGAACAGCCCTGCCTTCGTTGCGGCAACCGTCAACGCCAGTGCGATCAGCCCGCCGATGAGCGATGGAAACTCCGGTCCCAGAAAAACGCCCAAGAGCACGTACGGCACGGTGAACGAAAAGCCGGCAAGCAGGGCGAACTTCCACACGGCCAGCCCCTCGCGCCATGAACGGTTCGCACCGAAGAACCGCGTCAACAGGCAAACCACGAAAAGCGGAATCAGCGTGCCGATGATCCCGTGCACAATTGCTACCCGGGCTGCGATCATCATCAAGAGCTGGTGATAGCTTTCGATCGAGGGTGACTGCGCGATGTAGTCGGTCACCAGGAGCTGGTTTTCCAGGCCGGTGTTCACACCGATCAGGATGGGCGTGCCCACCGCACCGAACGAGACCGGCGTGCTCTGGATGGTCAGCGCCGCCACCACGGCGGCCATCGGTGGGAATCCGAGGATGACCAGCAACGGGCCGGCAACGGCCGCCGGCGTGCCGAAACCCGACGCGCCCTCGATGAAAGAGCCGAACGTCCAGGCGACGATGATCGCCTGGATCCGCCGGTCCGGCGAGATGCTCCGGAAACCGTCGCGGATCGCCGCCACCGCCCCGGAATGCTTTAGTACGAACAACAGCAGCAATGCCCCGAAAACGATATACAACAACTCGCCCGCGATAATGAGCCCCTGGATCGAAGCGGCGGCGATCCGGACCGCCGGCACTTGCCAGTAGAAATACGCCAACACCGCGGTTAGCACGTAGGCCACTGGCATCGTCTTCTTCGCCGGCCAGCGGCGAAACACCAGCAACAGGAACACAACAACCAACGGGGCAATGGCAATCCAAGGAGCGGCAGACATGGGTAACCGGGGGTTAGGGGTTTAGGCTGTTAGGGGACTAGGCTGTTAGGGGTTGGCTCGCAGAGAACGAATCAGGGCGGCGAGGACCTTGGATGTTTCAGTACATCTTGCGTGAAGGAGTTCGTGTGAATCGGTTTTCAGGTAACCAAGACGATGGGCCAAAGAGACTTGATACTACAGTTCCCGGAAGGAACCAAATGCGATATCTAGAAAATGAAGGTAATCAGCTTTGGTGCGGCGAGCGCAGCCTTCGACGATGTTCGACGCAGCGGAGACTGCCGCCCGGCGCATCTGCGCCCTCGGTTCAAAAAGCTCCTCCCTTGGGAATGAACAAGTTGTCCGATAAACAAGAAGTGCCAACTCATCCGCCAACTGGAAAGCTCTCAGTTTGGAATGATCACGCATCGCTCGTTCTCAACAACCTAAACGCCTAACACGCTAAACCGCTAACGCCCTAGACTTCGTACCCCAGTGCAAAGAACCGGCTCCCCAAGTTTAGCGTCTTTCCGCGTGATGTCC
>Ga0180432_10006930_pt1 | contig 14585 bp, 18 predicted proteins | sample SS_ome_10_FD_132414 | JGI IMG/M metagenome (GOLD analysis project Ga0180432, IMG submission 132414) | Hypersaline lake sediment archaeal communities from the Salton Sea, California, USA - SS_1_MS_2 metaG | ecosystem: Environmental > Aquatic > Non-marine Saline and Alkaline > Hypersaline >... | reverse complement strand
TGTACATGATAATATATGAAGTGATTCTATTTTTTAACCAGTTTGCCTGGATTATCTTAATTCTTCACGTGATCTTAGTCATATCGTTGATGCAAGGCATGAAATATCTCCTCGATTGGACAAACCTCATATATTGGGGGAAAAAACTACAATCAAACAACGTGATTGCTGAAATAAGCGCTCAAAAACCCAGATACAAGAGGCCTGTTGCAATATTTTCCGCACATTACGACACGGTATCAAGGGTAATTCCTGGACCAATATACATGGTATTAATGGTGTCTTGCCTTTTTATAGCTTTGACATTCCTATTATTAACCCTCATTATTTCAATATGGTCGTTACTTGCGATTTTTAATTTAGTTATTACGGGTATTGTTTTCAACATTATAATCTCCGTATCACTTGTTCTAGCAATCAGCTTTCAAATAGGCTCCAGTATTGCGATTTTGAATAAAAGTTTAGATAAATCAGTTGGCTCGTTAGATAACGCAACTGGAGTAGCAATCTTACTCGAAGTAGCTAAACTTATCAAGAAAAATCCGCTTGAAAATATCGATGCGATTTTTCTCTGGTGTGGTGCCGAAGAATTTGGATTATGGGGCTCAAAACAATTCTTGGCGAAGCATTTCGAAGAACTAAATGATAAATACGACCTCAATAAGTCGATTGCAATGAATTTTGACATTATAGGGCGCTATGTTGGTCTAATGGATGAATCTGGGTTAATTAAAAAGAAAAAAATGAACGATAGTTTGAACGATATCATTTTTGCTATTGCTAAACAAAGTAACATAGAACTCAAGAAACAAAAATCGATAATTGGCACGGGTGGAGATCACATGTGTTTCATGAAGTATGCAAAAAAAGCAGAATTATCGCTTCAAGTAACGTGTTTCGCTACAAATAAAGACGCAAGATACATTCATTATCCCACTGATACTCCCGATAGATGCTCTCCAAAGACTCTTAACGACTGCATTAAAGTCTGCCACGAAACGGTAAGGAGCATTGACAAGCGATTAGAATAATTATGAACTGGAAGACTCGTGTGCTCAAATATTAAAACAAATCTTTAAATAATTAACTTGAATATTGGTATTTGGATACAAGAATTTCAAATGAAATTACAATTCACCTAAATAGGGATATTCAAGTGGAAGATATAATCAAATTTCTCAAGTCAGATACCAATTTTTATACCTTCGTTCAAATGTTAAAATTGACCAGATTGATAGATAAACTATACGAGAGCGGCCCGTTCACAGTTCTAGCTCCCAATAATGATGCTTTTGGGGTGATTCCACACGAAAAACTGGATGATTTATTGCACCATTCCAATTCCATGAAAGAAGTTCTCAATTATCATATCATACCAGGTGTATTCGATTCAAAACAACTCATTAAAATTAGTACACTCAATACATTATTAGATCAAGAAATTCAAGTTAAATACGCTGATGGACTAATAATTAATAAAGCACGCGTCATTAAATCTGATATAATAGCGTCTAACGGAATTATACACATAATAGATCGTGTTTTAAAACCCCCAGAAATCTTAGCCGCCGTTTAAAAAAAATTTCAAAACGCATTATACCTCGCTTAAAAATTAGGTGTCTCAAAAGAATTGAAGTATTATAGGTAGTTCAATTTCATTTCTTTTTTTTCATCTTAACGATATTATACACTAAAGCTATTATAAACGCAAAGAAAAAGAAAGCTACTATCCATCCCCATGTTACATCAAGAGTAAGAGCACCAATCAAGAAAGAATAACAAGCAGCCCATTCAACGATGATGTAAGGGACGTGCCTGCTTGGTTTTGATCGAAAATCAATCTTGAGCACCATGTCAAGCAAAAATTCAGCTACTAAATAAATGATGATAAAGATAAGATAAATTATTAATTTAATATCTCTCCCAGTCATGATATAATTAATCAATATCAAGATAATTGGAAGCAGCATTACAAAAAGTATAATTCCAATTATTCTCACATTATCCATCTTGTCATTGGCTGTTAATATAAAAACAGCTATGATTGACGAGAAAAAAACTATTGCTGAAATAATAAATATCCAATCAAATAATTCCATATCTTATCACCAGTTCTATTTTTTTTATTATTAACTATTTTTAATGCATCAGTAAAAATAAAGTGACTTAGATCCTTTGAGATAGAATTAATCATTTATTTTCTAAAGCAGCCTTTTGCTTCTCCATTTGACTGACGAGTTCTTTCTGCTTTGGATCAGCAATTATATCTAAAAATATATCCACCCATTTAGAAAGCACATTGTATCCATTAAGCTCCTCCAAGTCTTTTTTATTGTTCTCAAATTCAGCTTTTATCATCTCTAAATCTTCTCCTAATCTCATTGAAACCTTTATGGCATCCACGTGTGCAGTTAAATATGCTAAAATTATCGATTCCATCGAATAGGTGATCTCCCCGGTGCTCGATGTTCTTGATTTTTGAATGTATCCCGTGTTAACTAACTCCTTTAATGCCTGTGAAATGGCTCCCGACGAGTAGCCCGTTAGCTCTTGAAGCTGAGATTGGGTGAGATCTTTTCTCGTCGCAAAATATGCCTTGATTTTTTTTAATAAAGGATTTTGTCCAATGAATATTGAAGACGTGCTTAAAAATTGGACGATATCGCTTTCAATTTCCTTTATTTCAGGGGCAAATAATTCTTTTGTTGTCAATTTATATCACTCCAGTTTTTTTATAAATCTATCTATGAATTCGGGTTTTGATATTTCGTTGATTATATCCCTGCGTTCAAATAGATAGTTCATTATTTCATTCGTTCGCTCTAAAAGTAGATTTCTGCCTTTTTTATTATGCAATGTGTTTCTATTTAAAGCGTCTAACTTCTCTTGAACAAACTCTATTGCCTCGTCGTTGGTTTCCTTTTTTAATATGCTTGTTCTTAGAGCCAGCTGTGCGAAGCTACCTCCGGGAATGCTTAATGAATATCTATAAGTGCGTGTGCCTTTGATCAAGCTTTTTACCAAAGCACGATCGAATGCTTTAAGTGTATTAGAAATTGAACCCGCAGAAAATCCCGTTAATTCTCTCAATTGGTTCTGTGTCAAACCATTTTCGTGAAATAGCAAGTATGAAATTACGGTGGAAAAAGTATCTGTTTGCCCCTTTCCTTTTCCAAATTCTTTTACGATGTCTACTAATCGTTTCTCATATTCCCGTATTTTTCCTTCGAAAAGATAGCTCTTTTTTTGAGCAAATTCCGAATATACCTCTGTAATTTCTTCTTTAATGCTTTTCCACAAGTAATCGTCAAGTTTGTCAAGGGTAGACATTTCTTTTCGAAGTTGATAAGTTAATTCATCTGAAAAAAGAGGATCGGAAATGAAATCTCGTAATTTATTTTTGAAATCCAGAATATTACTATCAATATTTTCACTAAAGTAATTTTTAGTTATGTCTCGTACTAAACTTAGAATTTTGCTTGTTTTTTTCTGCTCTTCCATGATTCTATTAATGTTTAATGATGGGTTATCGTATATTTCTATAATTAATATGGGATTTTAGATATTTAAACCTTTTCACTTCTTTTGAAATTAAGGAATTATGAATTTCATACGAAATGAAAACACTTAAATACTCTATTTTTCTTATTATTATTAAGAAATAATTTTCAAAAAAAATGAAAAATAAAATAAATTTCATAGAGAAAAAAAAATGAATGCCATTGAAGTGAAAAACCTGAAGAAGTATTATTCCAAAGGAACTGTCAAGGCGGTCGACGACATCTCGTTTGAAGTACCCGAAGGCTCTCGATTTGGCTTTTTAGGACCGAATGGCGCTGGTAAAACAACCACGATTCGCTGTCTTCTCGGTTTCCTGAATCCTGATGCAGGCGATATTACAATCCTTGGAGAACGCATTAATCCAAAGAAAGACGTGGACATTAGAAATCGCATCGGTTATTTACCAGGCGAACTGGGAATTTACAAAACGATAACTGCGAGGAAGCTCATCAAGTATTTTGCGAAACTTTACGACATTGAAATCGACTGGGATTTCATCAAGGACGTTTCAGAAAGACTTCAAATTGCTATGGATCGAAAGATGGGGGTCTTGAGCAAGGGAAATAAACAAAAAGTAGGTGTTTTAACGGCGCTCATGGGCAAGTTCGATGTGTTAATCATGGACGAGCCAACATCAGGGCTTGATCCGATAATGCAAACCGAGTTTTACCGTATAGTATCTGAGCGACAGAAAGAATCTAACAGCACTGTGTTTGTTTCAAGTCACGTACTCCCTGAAATCGAAAAATTTTGCGATAAAGTTGCCATTATAAAAGAAGGCAAGATTGCAGAGATATCCAACGTTCAAAACCTCAAGGCAAAAAGCCTGAAACACATTGAACTCGAGTTTGAATCGCTTACCAGTAAGGAACAATTTCTCAAATTTCTCACGAAGGATTATCCCGAGGCAAAAGTGAAGTATCAATTTAACACGCAGTTAACTTTTCTGTTGCCCCCCATTCAAACAAGGGAAATTTTGCACGACTTGAGCGAGCAGAAATGGGCAGGAGAACCTATAAAGGACCTATTAATACAGCATTCGACGTTAGAAAACATCTTCATGGAGTATTATGAGGATAAAAGAGCCAATGTAAAAGAAGGAGGTGTAGTTGCGTGAAAAATCGATTGAAGAGTAGTATAAAAAAGGCATATAAGCGCACGAAAATGTTCAATATATCGTGGAAAGAAATACTAAACAATTGGAAGGGTACGCTGTTTTACGCGACGTTGCTGTTTCTCTTTTGCTTGATGATGATGACCATGTTTGACCCGACCTTGTTCGAGGGAATGGAAGAGATGCTTGCAGCTTATCCAGAAGCTATACAACAGATGGTCGGTGGACAGATTGCATTGAGTCAAATAGAAGGATTCATACACACGTATCTCATCTCGTTTTCTTGGTTGTACATCGGTATTTATCTAATGCTGAAGTCTTCACAGGACATTCCTAAAGAAATTGACAACAAGACGATCGACTTGATGCTCTCCAAGCCCATCAAACGGTGGGAGTTTTTCACGGGAAAGTATTTCAAACACGTCTCGAGCGCTTTCATCATTGTATGTTTTGTGGCTCTCGGAATATTTCTAGGCGTATTTTTATCCCCGGGCATCAATCCCGCGGAAGTGTATTATGGTGAGTTAATATTCGGGCTTTTTTGGTTATTTGTCCTCTTGGTAGCTCTAATAAGCACGGCGTACTTTTTTTCAACATTTTTGACTCCTAGAATGTCATTATCCTTGAGTTTTGGAGTACTGATAACCTTCTACATACTAGGTTCGTTTGCGGGTATTTTTCCCGAAGAAATACAGGGAATCAAGTATTTCAGTCTATTCGGCTATTTTCAAACCGCTGATTTTCTCGTCGATCAGGTATGGGATTTTGTCTTGCTGCATTTCATGGTTCTCATCGTCTATTCCGTGGTCGTCACGGTTATAGCAGGAATCATCTTTAACAAGCGGGACATTCCCGTCTAATCTAATTATCTATATTTTTCTTTTTTTTTTATTTTTTTAAAGTTTGATTAGCAATTATGCTGACAATCTCGATAAATTGATTAAAAAAAAAAGAAATAAGAACTTAAGCTGGTTTTAATCCAATTAACACGAAGAGCAATCCAGGAATAACCTGTAATCTCGGATAGAATAGAATATCCTTCCAAATAACGCCTACTAATAATACAGTATCCATCAATATGGCCGTTCCAAGCAAAACCGAGGCAAGCACGAGAATAATTGCCCGTTTTCTAATATCTCCCGAAGTTTTTCTGAAGAACTGGAAAAAAGAAATACCCAAAAAAGCACTTGTGAAGGTGGTCCCCCCTAAAAATATGAAATATGGAATAGTCATGGGAACGAGCCAATCGTCGATAAGTTCACTGCCACCAGTATTAGAAACTTCAGTGACCGCATAGATATCCCAATATAATACGATATAATAAAAAACAAAGAGAATTGCCATAGCTAACAACAATGTTTTTTTGTACTTCTTTGAAGGTACGAACATGTCCCAACCCACGTTCATGATGGCCACACTTCCTACAGGGAGCGTTGAATAAGAACAGAGTCTTACATAAAAGTCTAAGTACAAGATGTTTTCACCGAAAAACAGCACTGATAAAAACGATAAAGTATATCCCATCAATCCGAATACACACGCTAATGCCAAAAAAAAAACACTAATAAAAGTTTTATTCTTTGTTCTTTTATACCACACTGCTGTGATTATTAAGGTAATAAAAGCAATAACTACCGCCGCTAAGGCACTCGTACCATTTAATAGAGTATTAAGTTGAGTCATAAAATATCACTATTTATCCTTACTAGGGTGGTTTTCCCTAATAAATTTGATTAATTTGTAAAAATTAATAGGAAGTTACAAAAAATTTTTAGCTAACTTAGCCTAAAATGAAATTAATATGGAAAAAAATAGAAATTACAGCGGGAAATCAGTGCGAATTTTTAGCTCCCGCTCGAGCGCACGAATTTTCTCTCTTATAAAAACCAAAGCCTTTTTCTCTGTCATATGCGCATATTTTTGAAGATGTTCTTTAAGAATTTCGATGTGAAGGTTCAAATAATTCATTCTTTCTCTTGATGTCTTTATTTCGTGCAGATTAAATACCACGCTCTGATCGCTTATCATTTTAGAATCACGGTTTTTGGGTTAATATTTTGATTAGAATAATAATTCAAGCATATATTTGAAGGGAGACAAGTAAATTTCTAATTATATTCTTGTTTTTTTGAATCTTCGACCTTTTTTACCACAAAATGAGATATGCGCAAAAAACAAGATTTAAATACTCAAAAAATATATAATATTTATCAATTTAGCACAAAAATAAGCTAAAATTCAAGCTTATCTAATAATAGGGTATATACACATTCAAAATTGTTTCTAGACTATCATGGTAATTACAGATTGTAGCATAGATGAAATTGTATTTAATCCAAAAACTCTAGAATCATTGATATTTCAATTAAGGAAAGCAACTGATATTAATTTTGAATGCTATAAGCGTGAATTTCTCCTAAGGCGCATTAAGGCCCGAATGTTTCGTCTTAATATGATTTCCGACGACGATTATCTTGATTATATCTCAAAAAATCCCGATGAATTCAAGGAATTTTGCGACCTTTTCACAATTAACTACACATACTTCTTCCGGAATTACGAAATATTTCAACAATTATCAAGAAATATTAATAAAATTAAAAGGAAAAACAAGCATAAGTTAAGCATATGGTCTTGTCCTTGTGCGACTGGAGAGGAGCCTTATTCTATAGCCATGCTCTTCGATACCCTTCGAAATACCAGTCCATACGTGCCTGATGTTGAAATCGTTGCCTCTGATATTGATCGGAGAGTTCTTGATTTTGCTCGAGATGGGGTATATGGGGCGTATTCAGTTCACGATCTACCCAAAACCTATATGAAATCGTATTTTACTACAAAAAAAACGAGATTGGGTCCACAATACACGATTTCCGAGAAAATCAAGGAAAAAATTCGATTTTTGGAAGAAGATCTTACAAATGGGCATTTATTATCTCAAAAGTATGACATTGTCTTCTGTCGCAATTTTTTAATTTATCTCAATAAGAAATCTCAAAGGCGCGTGTTAAAGACAATTGCCAACCATTTAAACCCAGGTGGACTCATGATCATTGGGAAGACCGAGATGGTTTTGAACTCCAAGAGCAGCTTGTTTAGATTGATTGACGCTAAATATCACTTTTATGAAAAACGATAAATGATTATCTTATTTTCACCCTGATAGATATAAATCATAATAAAATGAATGACTTAACAATTTAAAAATAATAATGGTTTAGATGATGTTATGAAAAAAGCAATAATAGTTGATGATTCGCGATATTCGTCGGTGTCAATTAAAAACAAGCTGAAAGAGTTGGACGTTGACGTTATTGACATTGCTTTTAGTGTCGTTGATTTTGAGGCGTTTTTAAGAACTGTTGAGAAACCAGATTTTATCACGATGGATATGGTCCTTCCAGATGGGGATGGTATAGAATGTTGCCAAATTCTATGGAAAAAATGGCCTGGGTTACCCGTTATTTTCATTTCAGCTCTAGCTCTAAAAGAAGAACAGAAAGCAAAGCTTCCTCACGTGATAGATTTCATAGTCAAGCCATTGACCTTCGTGAACATGAAGGCAGCAGTAGATAAGCTCTAAGTTTTCACCATAATATAGGTACTTAGAACAATTGAAAAGTTCTTATTCTTATTATTCTTAATAATCATGTTAATATATTCAACAATAGAAAAATCGTTTTAAACATTAATACGCTATGGAATCCGCAATAAAAGTCGAGAACCTCTCAAAAGTATTTTACAACAAGAAAAAGGAAACAGAAAAGGAAAGAGAAGTATGGGCCCTTAACAGCGCCTCTTTTGAGGTGAAAAAAGGCGAAATCTTTGGATTGCTGGGGCCAAATGGTGCCGGGAAAACCACAGCAATTCGTTGCATAGCTGGGCTTTTAAAACCATATTCTGGTAGCGTGTTTGTAAACGGAGAGAATATTCAACACGAAACTCACTTATTTCGTAAGAAAATGGGGTTCTTAACAGAAAATCATGGAAATTATGAACATCTTTCCGTGTACGATAACTTGAGCTTTTTCGGGAGTTTTTACGATGTTGAAAATCTGGATCAAAGAATCCATGATGTCCTCTCGAGAATGGGATTGTACGATAGAAAAGACTTGAGGGCAGGAAAACTGTCAAAAGGGCAAAAACAGAGGTTAGCAATCGCACGAGCGATCTTGCACGACCCCCAGATCCTTTTCTTCGACGAACCCACTTCTGGACTCGACCCAATCGCTTCAGTTAAAGTGCGCGAGCTAATATTGGGCTTGAAGGGAAAAAATAGGACTTTATTCATCAATTCGCACAATTTAGAAGAGGTTCAGAAAATATGCGATCGGGTCGCTATTTTGGATTTAGGAAAGATCAAACGGATTGGAACGCCCGCGGAGCTTAGAAAAGACCTATTTAAAACCCAAGAAATGACATGTACGCTAAAAAATCCAGTCACTCAACAGATGAAAGATATACTCGCTCAATTTGACACCATCAAGCAATTTAGAGTAGAAGATAATAAAATATTCGTATATTCTGACGATATTGATGAAACAACCCCTGAGATCGTAAAAAGACTAGTTTCTCTCGATGCAAAAATACTGGATGTGAATCGAACCGTCCATTCCCTGGAAGATATTTACATAAAATTAATGGAAGACGAGGAATTACCCAAATAGGGGCGTGATATACCGTGGATTTTCAAAATAGTCTTAGAATAATGAAGAAAGATTGGAAGGGAACGATCCGTACGAAAGAGATCTTATTTGCAATCATCTTATTCCCCGCTTTATTCACTGTTGTAATGCCCATATTAATGATGATCGGAATTCTGTTCGCTCCTTTAGAATTCGTACAAGCGTTTGGAGACGTGAACATGTTAAAAGCGGTGTTGAACATCCCAGGACACTATAACGATTATCTTGTCGGTGCTGTATTGATGATCAAGATGATGGTCCTTCCAATGTTCCTATTCGTCCCTGGGTTCATGTCAAGCATCATATCATCAGATTCGTTTGCGGGGGAAAAAGAGCGAAAAACCATGGAAAATGTGGCTTTATTACCTATAACAAAAACGGAATTGATCGTGGGAAAAGTTCTTACTTCCTTTGTACCTTCTATTACTATCACGATTATTTGCTTTTTCGGTACTGGTATTATCATAAATTTGATGTTCCTCCAACACTTGGAAGGAACCTTGTTGATTTTTACGGATGTAGGCGATTTATTAGTCGGATTTGTTCTTGCCCCAACTTTAGCCTTTTTAAACATTCAAATTAGCGTGATCATAAGCTCTCGATCCAAAGATCTAAAAAGCGCTCAAAGCATAAGTGGATCTTTAATAACTCCGATAATTGCAATATTCTTCGTCCAAATGTTCAATCCTGCGTTCCTTTCGCCCATAATGGTGTTAATAATTTCGGGGATTATGGGAGGTCTGTGCGTGATAGTCGTCAAAATAGCCCGTAGGTTATTAGACATTGAAAAATTAATTCTTACCCTGTAATAACCAATATAAAGGAAAAATACAATAATTAGGCATTAAATATAATAATTAGTAAGATTTAAAGGCAAGCATAATAACCTTTTACTTTTTCCACGATTTCGTGGACTTCTTTGGGATGCGAAAACAGAGCACAAGGCGAATCCTCCGTTTCTAGTAGATGATCCTGTTCCCTTATGAGCGTGAATAATTCACTCTTTAATCCTTCCTTTAAACTGTTAGTCTTTAAATTATGCGTTGCGATATTTGATACAGGACACGGTGTTAAATCTCCTCTTGGAGTAACGTATGCAAAACTCCTCCCTGCGGATACACATCCCCCTTTGTATTCTTCGTCACCAGGTGAATGCAAGATTATTAAATTCTTAGATTGCCTGTATTCTAAAATTTTTTCCCTGAACGCTTTTCTTTCGTCGGATTTTAGCATCATTTCAGAATCGTTATTTACGGGCACGTATTCCAAGAAGAATATGAATTTTATCCCTTTTAAAGCTAAGTCATCAACATTTTCTTCTTCCATCCAATACCGATAATTTAAATTATTGATCGTTATTGATATTCCACTCAGGATCTTATGCTTTTGGAGGACAGTTAATGTGTCAATTACTCTTTGATATACTCCTTGACCTCTTCTCCCATTCGTCAGAGCTTGATCCCCTTCAATGCTAGCCATTATTACCACGTTGTGCAATTTCTTTAGCTCTTCAAACTCTTTCTTTTTAATTGCCGTTCCGTTGGTAAAAAACGCAAAGATCCTATCTTTAAAGGTCGAAGCAATAGATAAAATGTCCGGAACCATGAAAGGTTCTCCGCCCGCAATGATGAATCCAAAAACTCCTAAATCTCTTGCTTCCCGCACTACCTCTTTCCATTGATTTAAAGTAAGGTTGTTTTTTATTTTTTTATTTGATAACGTTCCCGTTGCGGCAGCATAACAACCCCTACACGAAAGATTACATTTAGATGTAACGCCCAAAATAAGAATTGGAGGCACTTTTACTCCTTCATCAAGAAGTTCTTCCCTTCGTTTCCGAGCTTGAAAATAAGATCTTGCCAACCTTACCATTGAAGGATAACTACGGGGTTTCTTCAAGATTGATGAATACAATACATTTGAAATGTATGGATTTATCTTCTGAAAGAAATTTTTCAAGTACGATAGATCATTTACAGTCATTATTAATTATTTAATTAAATAGAATGAATATAAAATTTCAAGAGACCAATACTTGTTGTCTGAACGATAGCTTTTTATTACTAAAAGGAGCTGCACAATAGCTAACTATAATTAGAATTACGAACCTATCTCTCTTACTCCCCGTTTTATTCCTTTTAAGATAATGTGAAAAAAAATTTAGATTTCCAACATTCTTAATTTTCGTGAGATATCCTTCCTTCTCAAGATTTTAATGAAATTATCCTGGCTTTGTTGCAAGCGATTGAGAAAAGCGTCTAATTTATCAAAATTGTTGAAAAAATGTTCTTGACCGCCAACGACAATTTTGACTCCCTTTCTTTCAGCACTATTTTCTATAATGGCCCAAATACCGCCAACAGATTCGTCGTGTTTGATAAATACTTTCTCTCCTGAACTTTCCTTTTCATTTCCCTTTTTAGCCCAGAAATCGTTCTTGAGCAGGTAAGATCGATACATTGACATTGTTTTTCGTGCACACCTTTTTTTTAATTTTTAATGTTTCCCGTGAGTTATCTCGATATAATAATCGATATGGTAATCGATATAATAATCAAAGATATCTATGTAATACTTCAAATGTGAAAATTTAATAAACCGAGTAATATCCTCGTCATACAGACACAATACCCATTATTTTCACTTTGAATCATGATTACATACCACCTAAATCTACATTCTTAAAGTGAAAGAATTCATTTATAAATGACAAAGTGAAAAATGGTGTACTAACAACCTCATGCGATTTACCTAACCACTTCTACAAAAAATTTCCACTGCCGACAAAAATACATTAGGGACCCACAATTTGCCTATTTGAAAACGGCGTTTATGAAGACTAGAGCCTCAGAGGACCTCAAATCCCCCTAATGTAATTTTTCACCCCCGACAAAAAGGAATAAACCATATTAATGTGTTATTATAACACGAACAACTGATCCAAAAAAATTCATTTATTAACTTAAGTATTTTAACAATATTCGTATTCTTTAGGAATTAGTTGGGGTAGTTTTGAGTACTTTTTTATTAGCGTGTTGGGAGGTTATAAAAAAATATGATAAAAGAGCTTGACTATTATACAGGAATTTTTGATAATTTTTCAAAATTGAACGATATCCTCGACGACACTGAAAAAGAATTTTTTGTTAATCATTCACTCATGGAACTAATTAAGGCTGCAGGTGAAATTGAGAGCGAAGTTTTTCTGCAAAACGCTCTATTGATTTTATCGTGTTTATATAACGATAGAGAAATCGAAAAATATAATTACGAAAGCAAAGATATTGAAGAGCTAGATGAATCTGAACGGGAAGTCTTAGTGTCTCTTTTGTGCGAAGAACTCACTTAAGTCAAAAATGTTTAAATGAAGCATCGGATGTAAGATAAAGAATAAAAAAACTATCTCAATTAGAAAGGGTTAAGGGTCTTTTTCACGGGGAATTTCATAGAAATTAATGTAAGAGGTGATTTTAAAGGAATTTCAGCTTTGGTGTTTACTTGAAATCTTTTGCAAAATTCCACACGGAATCTTTTATCGTGTGCAAGTTTTTTATAACTTTTCCTTTTTTTATAGATTCCATTTCTTGGGCGTTAAACATCGCTTTTCCAACTGCCAAGGTCTTATCATGCGACTCGTCAGCGATCCTCACTATCTCATCTTTTTTAATGCTTGAGTCAATTTTAGTAATTCCTGGGCGCATGACATCTGCACCATTAGTTACAAATCTAATGGCTCCCATGTCAACTACTATAGTTTTTAATGAAACTTGCTTATTTAATAAAAGAGTTAATACAGGAAGATATCCATCTTTTGACTTCCATAATTTCAGAATGTTATTAATTGCATATAAAATATCTCCTGCTTCCGTGTAAATGACTTCAATCCTGCTTTTTCCCGGAAAAATCTGATCGATAAATCCTTGATCGTATTGTTTCAAAATGTCTGCTTTAAGCGTTTTGATCTCTGACGATTTGATGAAGTGCCTTTGTTTTATGTTCATGAATATAATAATGCAATAAGAGAAATAAAAACCTTTATTATAATTATTCAATGACTAAAGTACATACCTCGGCTGTCGTGATCATTCCGCCTGAGGATATTTGGGAACCCATCCAAGAGATTCGTAATGTACACGATCGTCATGTTCATCGCTGGATGCCCCACATCACGCTGTTATATCCTTTTCGACCAAAAAGCGAATTTCCTGAGCTTGAGATAGCCTTTTCAAATACATGTAGCCAAATTGATCCGTTTGAGATTACGCTTAGAAAATTTTATAATTTTAATCATGGTCATCAATTCTACACTATATGGCTTGCTCCAGAACCAAACAATTTACTCGTAAACCTTCAACACGTACTAATGCACATTGTACCCGATTGTAACGATGTTAATAAAATAAAAAGCGGCTTTATTCCTCATTTAAGCGTCGGGCAAGTGAAGGGAAAAGTAAATTTAATAAAATTAATGAACGAAGTTCAAGCTTCTTGGAAAGAATTAGAATTCACGCTTAAACGGATTAATTTCATCTCTCGAGAAAAAGCAAAAAATTCAGGATTCCAAATTGTAAAAAAGATTGATTTAAAGATTTAAAAAAACACTCTAATCTCAGGATAATTTCTTATTTTCCTCCTCTATCAGTTTTTCAATTTCAGCAAGATATCTATGAGGATCGTGAGCGTCAATATGATTTTCATTTGGTAAGAGTTTTTCCTCCAATTGACATCCAATTATGAAATGTTTCTTGGCTAACTCGTACTTTTTCAACTCTCTATAACAATTGCCCATCTTTGTGTGAGCATGGAATGCAAACCAACCACTTGGGTCAACTTCTAACGCAATCTCAAACTGTTCAATTGCTTCATCATATTTTCCAAAATCCATTAAGATCTCTCCGTATGTGTCGTAGGCATTACCTTCTTTTGGATAAAGTTCTATCTGTTTCTCTGCCATTGCTATGGCTTCTTCCTTTCTCTTTGCATTGGCCAACATGATTGCCAAATTATTTATAATGTTAATATCGTCGGGGTATTCTTTTAATAGTTCTTCAAGTAAATTCAATCCTTCTTCAGGCATTCCAATTTTAGAGTAAGTAGATGATTTAATTTTTAGAATTTTTTTCCTCCTTTGAGGAAATTTCTCCAAGAGTACTTCCATTAATTCTAAAGCATTATCTCCCTCTTCATTCTGAATATATATTTTATTTTTTGAATAATATAAATCA
>Ga0180432_10006929_pt1 | contig 14587 bp, 13 predicted proteins | sample SS_ome_10_FD_132414 | JGI IMG/M metagenome (GOLD analysis project Ga0180432, IMG submission 132414) | Hypersaline lake sediment archaeal communities from the Salton Sea, California, USA - SS_1_MS_2 metaG | ecosystem: Environmental > Aquatic > Non-marine Saline and Alkaline > Hypersaline >... | reverse complement strand
CGATTTAGCACAAACGGCCGCCACGTCGTCGTTGTCCTTCCGCACGTGGCAGTCGTTTTCCAGGCCTGCCGTGGGCAAGACGACGCCGCGCGTCACCCCGTGACGAGTCCAGACGGCCAGCCAGTTCGACGGGTCGTGGCCGTCGCGCGACTGATAACCGGTTCCCCAATGTGCGTGGCAATCGAATATCAACAGCGCACCTCCTCGATGAGCCGGGCCAGGTTGCCGCCGTAAGTGCCCGGATGTTCGGCCACCGGCCAGAAAGTGTCCAGGTGCTCCAGCTCATAGGCCGGATCACCGCGCGGCGCGGAACTGCCAAAGATCAACCGCGACTCGTCGACCATCTTCACGTACGCGGCGACCGCCCACGGCCGGGCAAGACTCGTTTCAAACCAAACGTTCGCCGGCGCGGTTTGCAGCACGAAGGGCATGTCGTGGGCGTAGTCGGTGCTGCCAAAATGGCCCAGGATGAACCGCGCCCCGGGATGTTCCAGGGCCAGCAGGACCAGTTGCGTGGGAGCACTGGACGAATGGGGACCGGTATGGACATACACCGGCACGCGCAGCTCGGCCGCCGCAGTGAGCAGCGGGTTGGTGACCACGTCGCCCAAGCAGAATCCCTGCAAGGCGGGAGCCAGGACAAGCATCCTGGCACCAGCCCGAACCGCCCTGCGAAACTCGCTACATCCGGCCTCCCCGAACCACGGATTGACCGTGCAAGCGGGCAGGAATCGACCGTTCGATCGGCCGGCCATCTCCAGAATCCGGTCGTTCCCGGCGCGATTCTCGACGGCGATCTCGCCATCTTCCGGCGCGATCAGGGCCTGGTGGATACCGGCCCGATCCATCTCGCCGAGCAGCTCTTCCGGCGCCAGTAGCGTTTCGCGCTCGGTGCCGGGAGTGCAATAGGTGTCGATGATAGGGTGGGAGGGCATTGGTACACCGGGTGTTTATTCGGGTAGTCTCACGGAAACGGCGTGCACTTGTCCCGGTTGGCGATCATCCGTTCGAGGCTGAGCAGGTTGAGCATCATCATACGGGGCTGGTGGAAATTTCCTTTCCGCTTGCTGCTGATGCCTTCTCGCTTGATATTTTTTCCGCGGCGGTCGACGGCCTGTCGCCAAACGCCGTGGCCTTCGACCGGCATGGTTCGCAGTGTGAATGCCCGTGCCCGCTCGTACCACTCCTTCGCCCAGACCTCGCCGGTGTATTCCAGAATCATCATGCAGGCGACGAGCACCTCGCACTGGGCCCACATGGTCTTGATTTCGTAAGTCGGGCCGCGGCGATGTTCCGGCGTGTCGACGGCGAAGAAGTCTTCATCGGCCCAGCCTTCGAACAGGTAGTCCCAGCAGATTTCCAGCAACCGGCGGACGCGGTCCTTAGCCTTCCGGAACAGCACGCGGTCCTTGGTTCGCAGGGCGTCGACCATGATCATCCACTGGGTTTCCAGGGAATGGCCGGCGAACATGTGGGCCTCCGTTCCGGGGATGCGGGAATAGTCGTGCTGGAGGCATTCGTTCACGATTCCGTATTCGGGATTCCAGAACTTGTTCATCACCAGTTTGACTTGCTCCCGCTGTAGTTTTTCCAGGCGGGGATCGTCGTGATAGCTCAGCAACTGGGAAAGGATGCGAATCAAGACCATCGAATGGCCTTGGAATCGCAGGCCCTTTTTGGGTGTTTCGACTCCGATGTGGGTGACGTCGCCGTGGGCGTAGTCGGGATCGTCGTATGCCCGGACCGCCGACCAGATCGATTCCTTGGCCAGGGCCAGTACTTTTTGATCCCGGGTGGCCTTGTAGAATTCACACAGGCCGGCGGCCGCGAAGAGCCAGCCGTAGACGACTTTGCCGACCCCGCCCTCCATGACGGTCCCGTCGCGGCGGACCTTCTCGAACCACTTGCCGTTGCCGGCGTACATGTGCCCCACCATGAAGTCCTTGCTTTTCTCGGCGATCTTGAGGAACCGCGGGTCCCTTCCGAAATTGTTGTACAGGAAGGAGTAGACCCAGATGCCTCGTCCCTGGTACCAGATGTACTTCTCATCGCTGAAGACCGAGCCGTCGTCGTTCAGCTCGCACATGAACCCGCCCAGTTGCTTGTCGTAGCCCCCCTTGTCCCAGAAGGGGAGATAGCGGTTGAAAAGGCGGTCGCGGTAGTCGTCACGAAGTTGTTGCAGGCTCATCCCGGCAAGCGTATCCGGCAAGCGTTGGAACGTGCAGGGTTGCAGCGTTGTCGTCTGTCTGGTCACTCGGGCAGAGGCGGCCCGAGCGCCGGGAATCCCGGCGGCCAATACGGTGCCGATGAAATGACGTCGCTTCATGGGATCTTCCTCCCTAACGTGGCCTGCGGCCGCAACCAAACCGCGACCACCGGTCGCGGCTTCATGGGGTGGATACTGAACACACCATTGTACAAGATGCGCGCACGGCGCGTAGAAGTTGCGAGGTAAGACTCCCATCGCCCCGTTCTCGTGTGCCTTCGAGCCCAAGGCTGCCCAGAGACCGAGTCAACCTCCGGTGGCACCGTCCAGAAGGGGACCGGGCCAATTCGGGTGCGGCCGCACAGGATACGCAGGGTGGTCGCGGGCCGTAGCGGCGAGTCGGACACGCAGCTTGGTCGGCGGCCAAAACGGTTTTTTCGGTGTTGCGGGTTTTGACGATTATTTGGAGTTGGCTCAGTCCGCTTGCATCGAAGCGGTCTTTAGGGTGCTGCAGAATGTAGCGGTATTTCCTGGTCACGTTGAATCGCTCGAACCAAATGCGACGGATTAACGAATCGCTAATGAAGTAGCGTGTTTTATAGGCCGATCGCTTATTACGAAGTTGTCGCTTGTACGGATTCTGCCAAGTCGCAACGGACGCGGGGGCCCCGCACAGGACGGCTGCAACAGTTCGGGCAGATCGCGTCAGGAGACGCGATTTCTTGTAACCACTTGTTTCTTGTGGAGGCGAGGAAATTCGGATGTACGGAGACATCTGTAAGCGGAAAACCTGGATGTTGGTTGCACTAATCATGTGTCTGGGCCCGATGGTCGTCGGGGCGGTGGAGCACCCGTCGCATTTTTACGTGAACAACCCGGGCTATTCCACGCCCGCAATGTCGGAACCGGCGGCGTCGGGCGGAACTGCGACCCAGATAGTGCCCACCAGCGCTATCAATACGTATGTCCCACAAGACGACCTGGCGGCCCGGGTGGCCGAGTTGGAGTCGCAACTGGGGAAGATCAACACCAAGGCGGCCGCGGACAAGAAAAAGCAGGCGGGGGCACCTTCCGTGAAGGTTGGCGGGCGGATCCAGGCCGATTGGGCCATGTTCGACCAGAGCGAGAGCAACCGCGGCATATACGGCGACTGGGGCGATCGGTGTGAATTCCGCCGCGCCCGAATCTTCGTCAAAGGCGATGCCTTCCACGTGATCGACTACAAGTTCCAGATGGATTTCGCCGACAATCCGTCCGTTTATACGGGCTCCAACCAGTCGACTTCTTTTAAGGACGTCTACATCACCCTCAAGGAACTTCCCCTGTTGGGGCACGTGCGGATCGGGCACTACAAGGAGCCGTTCGGCCTGGACCAACTCACCAGCGCCAAGTACATCACCTTCATGGAACGTTCGCTCTGCGACGAGAACACCATCGTACCCGGTCGAAACACCGGTATCATGGTCTTCGACCATTCCGAGAACGAGCGGCTGACCTGGGCGATCGGGGCCTTCAAATCCGTCATGGGTGCCGAACCACCCATCCGCAAGAACGAATACGAGGGCGGTACCGCGCTGACCATGCGGGGAACGATCCTGCCTTGGTACGACGAGGGAAGCGGTGGCCGCGGCCTGGTGCACATCGGCGGGGCCTACAGCTACCGCGATCTGGACGACGACGAAATTCGGCTCAAGATGACGCCCGAATCGCACCTGGGAGAGACGATACTCGATACGGGCAATATCGCCGCCGACTACTGGCAGATCGCCGGGGGGGAACTGGCGTTCGTCTACGGCCCGTTCTCAATACAGTCGGAATGCTTCGGCGGTTGGGTACACCCCGAGGGCGGTGGAAGCGACATCCAGTTCAACGGCTGCTACGTGTACGTAAGCTATTTCCTCACCGGTGAACACCGCAGGTATAAGCTCTCCAACGGCGTGTTCGATCGGATCAAGCCACACGAAAACTTCTTCCGCGTGCGCGACGAGAACGGCTACGTGCAGATGGGCAAAGGAGCTTGGGAAATCGCCTATCGCTACTCGACACTCGATCTTATGGATGGCCCCGTCGCAAACCGGGGTGGACTCGCCCGAGATCATACCCTCGGCCTGAACTGGTACCTCAATCCCTATACCCGGGTGATGTGGAACTACGTCAACTCCAACATCCCGTATTCGGATGACACGGGGAATCCTGCGGGAGGTACCGTCAACGTCTTTGAAATGAGGGCCCAAATCGATTTCTGACAAACTGGCCAGACGGCACAAAACCGGTTAGATACCGGGTCGGCCAAAGGAGTGTTCCAAAGGTAACCAATACACACTGCGTGGCGATAGGCCCGATAAAAAGGAGATTAAACCAATGGGGAGTCTGACAAATGCCTTGTCCGTGGTGGTGTGCTTCGCGCTTGTCCAGGTGGTTATGGCCCAGGACGGTTGCGGCGCGGCATCCGAGGTGGCATGTTGTGGGAGTCCGCAGTGCTGCGGACACTGTGGATGCGGGGCTTGCTGCGAGAAAGTCTGCCAGGTGGTCTGCGAAATGAAGGAAGTGAAGAAGACGGTATGGGTGGTGGAATGCGAGGAGTATTGTGTTCCGCTGCCTGACTGTCGAAACTGTCCTTCTTGTTTTCCGAGTCGCGATGAGGGGTGCGGTTCGTGTTGTACGGGCAGCCCCTGTGCCGCCGTGCCTCCCCGTTGTGGTCCGGTTCGCTGCAAGAAGAAGCTGGTCAAGAAGGAAATCACGTGCCAGGTGCCCGTCTACAAGTGCGTCGTCCGCTACTTGTGCGGCAACTGCTGCGAGCAGTGCGAGGAGTCTGTGGCGCCACTTCCCGGGCAATCGAACCAGACAGCAAACCTTGTTCCTCCGCCTCCGTCACCGCGTCTGAATTGAACCAGGCGTGCTGGACGCCGCGGCGTGTGGGATCCGGTTGGCTGATCGTGATCAGGAAGACCAGATTCTGCGGAAGTTGCCCCATTATCGACATACCGGAGCATAGCTTCCCGTAGTGTCATACCCCTGTCACCCCGTGATGAAATGGCGGCCCGGTTTTGAGATTTACTGCGGGTCGCTCGCCGGGCGCTGTTCGGCCATGGCCAATCGCTGGGCAATCGGGGGGTGGCCGTGGAAAAGGAGCACCTCTACCGGGTGGGGGCTGGGGTCGTCCTTGTTGAGCCTGGCCAATTTGCGAAAGGCCGACAGATATGCGTCACGCAGCCCCGTTCGCTCCAATGCGTAGCCATCGCACTGGCGCTCGAAGCGACGGTTGATCGCGTTTTGAAGCGGTTCGACCAACGTCGTGAAGACGGTCAGAATCAAGATCACCATGGGCAACGTGTAGACGGGCAACGCGGCATAATCCAAATGCCCCTCGCCGCGGATAACCCAAGCGGCGATCAGCCGGTCGCAGATCCAAAACCCGGCCGCACTGAAAACAATCCCGGCTGCAATCAACTTGCGGATGTGGCGAAACACGTGGTGGCCGATTTCGTGGGCGAAGATGACTTCGATCTCTTCCGGATCGAATCCTTCCAGCAACGTATCGCCCAACAGCACGCGACGTGTCCGGCCCAAGCCGGCCAGCATGGCGTTGGCCTTGACCGTCTCTTCGCTCAAAGCCATCCGATAGACCCCTTCGATTGACAGTCCGGTTCCTTCGGCCAGCCGGGCGATGCGGCGGGCCAATTCAGGCTGGTCGAGTTTTTCGATGGTGTAGAACAGCGGCAGGATCAGCACCGGGACGAGTCTGCCCATCACCACGCTGACCAGGAAAAACACCCCCGCCCCAACCAGCCACCAATAAGGCCCCGTGAGCCAAATCACCCAGAACAGTCCCAGGAACATGGCCAGCCCAAAGGCCACGCCCAGCGCGTTGCGTTTCGCGTAGCGCCACAGCCAGGCGGAGAACGTCTGCCGGCTCAGGCCGTAGCGGTGTTCCAGCACGTGGCCGGAATAGAACGAGAGGGGAAACGAAACGACCATGTGCAGGCCGATCACGATCAGAAACAGCGCGGCCAGCCGGAGCGACCAGAAGCCTGCCAATAGCGGCCACGTTTCGAGCCAGGCGTCGATCGGTCGGGCCAGCACAAGCGCCGCCAGGGCCAGATAGGCGACGTCGATGGACCGATCGGCCAGGTCGCAGGCAAGCCCCTTGCGGCCGTAGTCTTTGGCCTCGGCCAGCTCTTCGGCCGACATCCCGGCCGTTTTTTCCCGCTCGTCGGGCTGGAAAGGTTCCGGTTGCTCTGCCGGTTGCGGTTGTGGCGATAGGAACGATTCAGACAACAGAACGTCTCCAGGTGGGGGCGGCCGGCCGTTTCCAGACAAGTCTACGTCTTCCTGGCCACCCAGGTCCAGTGGCGGTCGCTGGTCGCCCGCACTGTCGTCGGGTCAAGCCCAAACTCGCTCACCAGATCGCGCATCTCGTCGACGGTCAAGGACGCGCGGAGCGAGTCCTCGAACATTTGCTGCTGGTGCGGGTTGGCCCCCGCGGCGTAGGTGTCGACCAGGCGGCGGACGGTCTGGTCGTCCGGGGGTCGAAACAGGTCGCGGAGGAAAATCAGCCCGCCATCGGCCAGCACGCGCCACGCTTCCTGCAACACGATTCGCGGCTCGGCCACGTGGTGCACTATGCTGTTGGAGATCACCGTGGCGAATTGTCCGTCCCGGTGCGGCAACCGTTTCGCGTCGACCTGCTCCATCCGAATACGGTCGGACAGTCCGGCCCTTTCAACATTTTGCCGGGCCACCCGAAGCATGTGACCGGCCAAGTCGACTACCACCACCCGGGCGTCCGGATCGCGGTGGCACAGCGCGATGGGAATTTGCGCGGTGCCGGTACCCAAATCGAGGATTTCCCCCGGTTCCGGGCCGGCAGCCAGGAGGTCGGCCACGAAGATGTGGTTCACCTCGCTGTGGTCCATCGTATCGTAATCGACGGCCTCAGACCGGGTGTCCATCGCCTCGGGTTCGAGAATGCGGGGAAGCATGGGAAAAGCTCATTGATTTTCGATCTGTCGCAGAGCAACGGCGCGCAACCGCTGGCGGTTGGCTTCGGCCAACTGCGGCGGACCGCCCATCCGTTCGACCGCCGTGAGGAGCTGCTCGACCGGCACCATCTCGATGGCACCCCAAGGGCAAACCTGAAGCGTGTACGGATCGGACTTCTTGCCCGGAACCCGAATACAAAGCTTGCAGCCGATGCAACGGTCCCAATCGACCTCGCACCAACTCTGCAGGCCGGGCGTGTCGGCAAACTGCTCGACCTTCACGATGCAATCGACCGGGCAAACCTCCATGCACGATCCGCAACCCGTGCAGTTGTCGGCCTGGATCACGGCCAACTGCTTGAGCATTTTTTTTCGGGCGATGTCTCGCGTTTCGTGCATGGACTTGAAAAACTCTGTTGGGAAAACGCTAGCAAATCGTCTCTCAGGTGATCGCCAACGTTTAAGTATTTCGTTTCACCCGGCGTATTGCAAGCCCCCTCGGGACTGATGATAATGTCTTCGAAACGGCACCGCCCGTGTTGAAATCGCCCAAGACACAAGGAGATCACATGTTGTCCTTCTCAAAAAAGTCGGCGCTTGCCGTAATCCTTGCACTAGTCCTGTTTTGCCCGGCCGGGTCTGCCGAGCCGCCGGAGATCGTTTGCCAGGGAATGTATCAACACCACTTGCAGGGCATTGCCGGCAATCAAAAGGACACGCTTTTCTGGTCGTTCACCACAACGCTCGTCAAGACCGACATTCACGGCAAGGTGCTGGTCAAGGTGCCGGTGAAGAATCACCACGGTGATCTCTGTTTTTCCGATGGCAAGGTCTTCGTGGCCTATTCCAACCTGTTCAACCGCCCCGGTGCTGATTCCAAGGTCTACATCTACAACGCGGAGGACCTGGCGCCGGTAGACGTGAAACGGCTGCCCGAGGTCGTCTACGGCGCCGGAGGGATCGAGTGCCACGAAGGGCACTTCTTTGTCGTCGGAGGACTGCCCCCCGACCACACCCGAAACTACGTTCACGAGTACGATCGGCAGTTCAAATACGTCACCAGGCACATCATCGAAAGCGGATACACGCGTCTGGGAATCCAGGCCGTCTGCCACCACGACGGCTACTGGTGGTTTGGTTGTTACGGAAAGCGGGGGCTGCTGAAAACCGAGGACTCGTTCAAGCTGCTGGGCGGCTACAAGTTCTACGCCGGGATCGGGCTGGTCGGATGGGGTAAGGGTCGCTTGCTGGTCGCGCGGCACTTCGGCAATACGTCGAAAGGCAAATACCAGGCCAAAGCCGTGTGGGCCGGCCCCGACGACAAACTGGGACTGGCAATCAAGTAGTGATGAGGAAAAAGGGAACAACAATAGGCAGATCGCAGCGCAGCCGCAAGTGGACAGTGGGCAGTGGGCAGAGAGGGATGGTTAGCCGCCGGGCTTGCCCGGCGCGCCAATCAAAAAGACTACCGGTTAGCCGCCGCGCTTGCCCGGCGCGCCAATCAAAAAGACTACCGGTTAGCCGCCGGGCTTGCCCGGCGCGCGGATCAAAAAGATTACCAATTAGTTGCAGGGTGGGTTGAGGTACGAGACCCACGCGGGAAGAGAAAACCGACAACAACTGGGCAGTGGGCAGAAAATCATGGTTAGCCGCCGGGCTTGCCCGGCGCGCCAATCAAAAAGTCCGCCAGAAGAACAAGCATTTACGGGTATGCAATGCAGATCAATCAATTCCAGTTACGGCGAATGGAGGCCACCGATCGCTCGGAAGTAGCCGAGCTGATCTGTGTATCACTGAACTACTGGCTTCAAATGCGGGGCCGGCCGCCGGGTTTTCCCGGCGGTCCCGCAACAACCGATGCGTTCTTTGAAGTGTACGAGGCTCTCGACCCGGGCTGCGGCGTGGTCGCCGTCAACGAGAAAACCGGCCGGCTCGCCGGCTCCTGCTTCTACCATCCGCGACCCACGCACGTCTCCCTGGGAATCATGAACGTGCATCCCAACTACTTCGGACAAGGCGTTGCCAAGGCACTGCTCGGCTACATCATCGAATACGCCGACCGCGAAAAAAAACCAGTGCGACTGGTATCCAGCGCCATGAACCTGGAGTCCTTTTCGCTGTACACCCGGGCCGGGTTTGTGCCCCGCTGCGCCTACCAGGACTTCTTCCTCCGTGTTCCCGACGAGGGGCTGGAGCATCACACACCCGGCCTGGAAAACGTCCGCGAGGCGACCGACGACGACGTCGAGGCGATGGTTGCCCTGGAAATGGAGCTCTCCGGCATCCGTCGCGAAAAGGATTTTCATTACTTCCTGAAAAACAGCGACGGCCTGTGGCATACGTCGGTCTATGAGAACGATCAAGGCGGGCTGGACGGCTTCATGGTTTCCTCCGGCCACGAAGGCCTGAACATGATCGGGCCCGGCATGGCGCGGACCGAGGAGCAAGCGTTGCCGCTGATGCTCGTCGAGTTGGACCGCCACCGGGGCGGAACACCCGTGTTTGTCGTGCCCGTCGAGTGCGACCGGATCGTGCGCCGGATGTACGATCTTGGGGGCCGCAACTACGAGCTGCACTTCGGCCAGATTCGCGGCCCGGCCGAACCCATCCGCGGAGTCAACGTACCCACCTTCCTGCCCGAAAGCGGCTGACTTGCGCAACCTCTGCTCACCCGCTATCAGTGATTTTTGGCAGGCCGATTCCAGCCCGGGCCCTTTTCGTCGGCGAGGCGCTCGATCTCGAACTGCGCGATGCCGTGGTCGCCGCAGCCCACCACTTGCTTATTGCCAACCGGCCCTTTGCGCACCTTCATGTAGGTCTCGTAGATATCCTTCAGCGAGTGGATGCAGAACTGCTTCGGCGTTGCAGTGGCCGGGTCGAAGCACTGCTGGCGGATGAAGAACGTGTCGCCCGGCTTGTAGAAAGGGCAATACTCCCGCGTTTCTTTCACAGTCACCCGGACGACAGAGTATGCATTCGCTTTCTGCTTGCCCTGTTGATCGTGCCTACCGGGCTTTTGGCCGAGCAGAATGCTCGGGCCCAGGGCGCTCGCCGCGACGCCGCCGGTCGCCGCACCCAAAAAACTTCTCCGACTCGCATTAGGCATTTTAGTCTCCCTTCACTAATTGGTATCTGTTCAGCCGAATGAAGCAAACTACGGATTTCACGAATACCACCGATGTTGTGAGAAGCCGACGATCATGGTGCTAACATCGTTTGCTCCGTGTAATCCGCGTCATCCGTGATCAATTGCTTCAGACGGCTGACTTTTTTTGTGAAATACGTAACACTTCAGCCAACTGGGAGAACGCTGTGTACGACGGGCCTCCGAGCCCGTCGCTGAAGAATCCAGGTCCTCGACGGGCTCGGAGGCCCGTCGTACTTCAGATGGCTGAAGTGTTGCTGAAATACCAATTTCTTAATACGTGCTAGCACCCACCGTCAGCCCCCTCTATATGGTGCATGGCAGCGGGGGTTTCCGATTTCGGGTTCGGATTTCTTTGACAATGCCGGCGGGCGTTTTTAGAATTGCTATTATATATAGTCTGGTCGTTTTGCTGATACTTCGCCCCCCAGTCATTGAGGAGGTGCAGGATGTTCCTTTCAGTACGCATTAGCATGATACCGTATGTGATTGTTGTCCTGGTAGTCTGCGGCGTGCTCTTGGCGCCCGGCCCGGCCGTTGCAGTGCCGGTACCCCGCGCGTATTACGATTTTGAGAACATTACCGGCCAGACTATTCCGAATGTGATTTCACCGGGTACATTTGACGGGTTTCTGGGTACGTCGAGTTCCGACAGCGCGCGTGATCCGGCTCTTGTGCCCGGCCTCAAGGGAGACTGGGCCTTAAAGTTCGACAGCAACACTATTGCGCGGATCCCATCGCTGGTTACCGATACCAACACCGATCGGATCGACGAGGACGTGTTTTCCGCTTCCTTTTCCGTTTTCGCCCGATTGGACACGCCAAACAAGTCGCAAATGAACGTGATGAACGCGGACCGGGGGCCGCTGAGCACGACCATCCGCGGCTGGTACCTCGATTTCTGCTATAGTTCGCAGAATGGTCAGGGCGAGTGGCTGTTGAGTCCGCGATTCACCGGCAGCAGCGGAGCATACTTGAATGTCCCCGAGAGTGAAACGACCAACTACAAAAATATTGAAAGCATCGGAGTCACGTTTCTTGCCGACCCAACCCCCGGCGGTTCGGCCGATGGCATTGTGAACGTCTACATCAACGGCCAGCCCTACGGCTCGGGGAGCCACAACACGGCGTACCCATACGTGGGTGAAGCGGGCTTCAACCTCGGTTTCGGCAACGGCGTATCCTGGGGCCAGGGTATCATCATCGACGACGTTGCGGTTTGGGACCAATATCTGACCGGAGACCAGATGTACGCGGCTCACACGGCGGGCGTGATTCCCGAGCCGAGCACCTGGATTCTGCTGGTGGTGGGCCTCTTGTGCCTCCCGCTGCTGAGGCGTGGCACCAAGCGGTGACAAACCGAAGCTCTTCTCCGACATCAAATACCGCGCTTTGCATACTTGCCCCGTTGCGATAGAATACGCAGGAAGGGAGTCCAGTACGTGATTCACGAGCACGACAGGCCGAAGCGAGCGTTTACGCTCGTCGAACTCCTGGTGGTAATCACCATCATCGGCATTCTCATTGCCCTGTTGTTGCCCGCCGTGCAGTCAGCTCGCGAGGCCGCCCGGCGGATGCAGTGCACCAACAACATGAAACAGATCGGCCTGGCGGTGAGTATGTACGAGAACGTCTTCAAGTCGTACCCGCCGGGAGCATACTTTGCCAACACGGGCACGAGCCCGCGGATACTGCGGGGCTCGATTCTCGTACACATTCTGCCATACGTCGAGCAGCAAGCGTTGTACGAGCTGTACGATTTCAACCAATACTCGATCGAGAGTCAGACGTACCCGGGTACTACCCGGCTGTTGAAATCGACCGAGATCTCCACGTACGTCTGTCCCAGCGACGTGCACCCCAAGCGGACTTCGACGAATTCGCCGGCGCACTACAACTACGTCGCCTCGGCCGGCCCGCACGCGATCGGGACCGACCCCGACCACTCGTGCGTCCATGGTTTTCACGTTTACGCCCTGCCTGATAGTTGGTACTGGGACGCCGACCAGTTCCCCGGTCCGTTCTCGCGTTTTGGCAGTTACCCGGGCTTCGCAGTCCGGCCGGCGGAGGTGACCGACGGGTTGTCCAACACGATCTTCTTTGGCGAAGTGCGACCCATGTGTTCGGCCCACGTAACGGGAGGTTGGGCCAGCTCGAACAACATGTGCGGCCGGGCGGCCACCATCATCCCCATCAATTACGACTCCTGCGAGCGTAACCTGGCGGAAGTCGGAAGCGACTACTGCCGCTGGTACGGCAACTGGGCCACGTCGGGTGGGTTCAAGTCGCTTCACCCGGGCGGGGTAAACGTGCTGCTGGGCGACGCCTCCGTCCACTTCCTCAGCGAGACGATCGACCTCTGGCTGCTCCGAAGCCTGGGAGGCAAATCCGAGGGCGAAGTGGCCCAGGTGCCGTAACGCCGGCCGGGTGGCAGGCGTCTCGCCGGTGCTTGATCGACGCGCGTGTTCGGGAGGAGTGACGAGATTAGTCTATGCTTTTCCGGTGCTGTCGTCCGGCGACACTGGCGAGACGCCAGTGCCACCCGACTCGCCGCACCCGCAACTGATCCGTCCAAGATCACTAATACCTGTTTAGCCCGGGGCTTCCGGCCTCTTCTCTTCCCTCGGTGGTCCCCGGTGCGGGATCTTTGGTCTCGGGCCTTTGAGACCTTTATGCTCCGGGTCGTCGTGGTCGGGCCGAATCTTCCCGGGGTGCCTTGGCGGTGGTGGTCCGCCCGGTGAGGCGTCCTTGGGCCGCTTGGGGCTGAGTCGGTCGAATCGTTTCATCTTGAGCGGCACAGGTCGTCCCTGGGTCGAACCGGTCGCCGAGCGGCGACTCATGTAGTACATTCTCCGTAACTGCTGCTGCATCTCCTCGCCGGGTAGACCCAGCAACCGGTCGCGCTGCTGCGAGGTCAACTCGTGCTCGAAATAGTGGGCCAATTGCTCCTCGCGAGCGGACATGATCGCTTTGCCGCTGCGGCGCGGACCCCACTGATGATAGAGCCCCTGCTGAATCCACCCGGCAATCAAGCGCAACTGGTCCGTCAGCGGCCTGGACTCCAGTTCCTTTCGGGTATGCGTGGAGAGCATCGATCGCAGCGCGGCCAGCTCCTCTTTCGCGACCGGGGGCGTCTCACCCGGCTTGCTCGTGCGCCACCGCATCAAGACCAACCCGACCACGGCCTGGCGGAGTTGCGGGCCGCTGAGCTTGGCCAGCCGCTGGCGGTGGCTCTGGGAGATGTTTTTCAGGAATTCTTCTTTGTGTTGCGACAGGTACGTTTCGCACCAACGGCGCAGGCCGTCGGCATCTTCAGGGTTGAGTTGCCGGAACTGCCGCTCGAACTGGTCTCGCTTGAGTTCCTTGATTCGCTCGATCCGTTTTTCGAGGGGCAAGTCGGCAAGTTCTGCCTGGGTGTACAAGGGGAGCGTTTTGAGCCAGTCGTGATAGCGCCGCATTACCAGTCGGAGTTGGGCGGCTTGCGGGTCGTTTTCCAGCCGTTGGTGCAGGCGGCGAAGCCGGGCCTGTTCCGTCGGATCCAGTGCGTTGAAACGCGCCTGCAGCCGCGCCAGCTTCTGCTTTTCGGCCGCACTCATGGCTTCCACGCGTTGCCGAAGTGCCGACTCCTCCGTTTCCGCCGCGCCGGCCACCATCAGGCAGCCGGCGGCCAACAGCAGGCCGGCAAAAACAGGTAGCCTGCCCCAACAGTGGACGAAATTCGCAACCTCCTCACGGTGCATCGGCAGGTTCCTCCACGAACAAGTTCTCCCGGTTGAGTTCTCGCAGGAACTCGATATCGTCGACATGACGGTACTGGTCGAGGTTTTCCAGCACGGGCAGGTCTTCCAGTAGTTGCCGGTTGGGATCCGGTAGTGCCAGAGCGACCACCAGGAATCCGGCCAATCCGGCGGCTAACAGGCTGCCGCTTGCGATCAGCCATCGGCGGCGGCGGCGCGGCATCTCCGACTGCAGTTGATCGACCTCCTCCTCTGCCGCCACAGTGAGCATCTCCAAGGTGCTCCGGGTGAACTTCTCGTCCACCGCCGACCGTTCGAGCTGGTCTAGCATTTCCCATGTCCGCTCCAGCCGTTGCAACCGTTGGCGGACCGTGGGATCGGCGGCCAGCAACTCCTCGACCCGGTGGCTGCCCTCTGCATCGAGCTCGCCGTCCAAATACGCCACGAGTTGTTGCTCGATGAGATCCGGACTGGCGTTGGCGGAATCGTGTGACATGTCGTGACATGTACATTAATG
>Ga0180432_10006927_pt1 | contig 14588 bp, 12 predicted proteins | sample SS_ome_10_FD_132414 | JGI IMG/M metagenome (GOLD analysis project Ga0180432, IMG submission 132414) | Hypersaline lake sediment archaeal communities from the Salton Sea, California, USA - SS_1_MS_2 metaG | ecosystem: Environmental > Aquatic > Non-marine Saline and Alkaline > Hypersaline >... | reverse complement strand
TTTCGGCCCCCGGCGGCGTTCTCGCTCGTTTTCAATCCTCGACATAGCCCGCTATGCCTGCGGTTGAAAACTCGCTCGGGCCTTGCCGGAAACCAAAATCTACCATTTCTGCATGGACACTAATCAGCCAAGTTTTTCACTATGTTAATTCTAATAATTAAAGCTTCCTTTTAAGTCAAGAAGTTAGTTCGTGTTCATCCATAAATGGTCTTTTTGCTTGCCCGGTTAAATCTGTATTTAATATTTAACCGGGGCCATTACTCAATTATTCCCATTGGGGCGAAGCCTTTAAGTTATTGAGATGCTACCTTCGGGTTGGAATGTTCGTAAAAACCATAATGAACTTTTTGATATTGCAGCTCTTCCTTGCGGTGAGGTGGTTTTTTCTCAGCGGAGTATCCGATGGCGACAATCGATTCTACACTTAATTTTTTCGGAATATTTAAAAGATCGCGGATATACTCTTGTGAGGTTTTTTTCTGATCAAACATTCTTTTTCTAATCTGGATCCAGCAGCTTCCGAGCCCCAGCGACTCTGCCGCCAGGTGAATAAAGATGGAAGCAATGGAAGCATCCTCAACCCATACATCGCATTTTTCAGGATCTGCGCAGACAACGATTCCTAAAGGAGCATTTTTTAAAAATGATGCACCGTGGGGCTTTGCTTTTGAAAGTTTTTCGAGTAAACTTTTATCCGTGACAATGATAAACTCCCAAGGGTTAAATCCTCTTGATGAAGGGGAACGCAGCGCTGCTTCAATGAGCTGATCAATTTTTTCGGTCTCTACAGGCTTTTCCATGTATTTTCGTATACTTCTACGTTTTTGGATAAGGGTTAAAAACATAAGGCATTCTCCTCTTTTTTATCTGTTATGTTTAAATTATTACCAAACTATGATAAAGATTCAAGCTCTTAATTCATAACCATACCCCTTAACATTGGACAAGTTGAAAAAAATTGCCACAAAAGGCAAAAAATTTATAAATAAGTAACTAAACAGTAAAAGCGAAAAATGAAAATATTGCTTATATATCCATACTGGCTTGAAGAACGGGTCAACACCGAAGATGTCGTGGTTCCGCCTATCGGCATGTACTACGTGGGCGCAGTACTCAAAGAAAATAATTACGATGTCGAGATATTGAACTGGTGCAAAATCAATAAAACACCTGAGAAAATTAGTGAAATCCTGATTGAAAAAAAGCCTGACGTCATCGGGTTTTCTATTTTACAGGCAAACCGTTGGGGAGGCGTCGAGATTGCAAGAATAGCCAAACAGATCGATCCGGAGGTGAAAATTGTTTTTGGGGGAGTCAGTGCCACCTTTTTATGGAAACATTTCTTAACCCATTTTCCGGAAATCGATTTTGTGGTTATGGGCGAGGGTGAATACACATTCTTACATCTGGTCAAGTGCCTTGAAAAAGGGGAAGATGAACACATAGGAAATATAAAAGGGATTGCTTTCAAAAAAGAGGGCAAGGTTGTCCGAACGAAACCTGCAGAATATATTCGAGATCTTGATCAGCTTCCGGTTCCGGCCAAGTACTTTGAGTACCAACATTTGTCTTTAACCCGGGGTTGTCCGGGAAAATGTACATTTTGCGGTTCTCCCAAATTTTGGGGTCATAAGGTCAGGTTTCATTCGGTCGACTATTTTGTTGAAGAACTTGAACTCCTTTATAAAAAGGGCATCCATTTTTTTTATTTTTCGGATGACACCTTCAGCGTTAACAAAAAACGTGTGATCGAAATTTGTAAAAAAATCCTTGAAAAAAATCTTAGGATCGCTTGGAATGCCATATCCCGGGTCAATTATATGAGTGAAGAGGTCCTTTCCTGGATGAGAAGAGCCGGCTGCATTCAAATCAGTTATGGGATAGAAAGCGGTTCTGAAAAAATTCGGGCTTATCTGAACAAAAAAATCACAACTCGTGAGATCGAGAACACATTCGCCGACACTTTAAAGTACGGCATTTTACCACGGGCCTATTTTATTTATGGCTCTCCCGGAGAAACCAGTGAAACCATTCAGGAGAGTATCGATTTGATTAAAAGGATCAACCCTCTGGTTATTCATTCTTTTGTTCTTTCTCTATTTCCGGGAACCGCACTCTATTCCGAATATAAGAAAAAATTTAATGTATCTGAGGAGATATGGTTAAATCGTATTGAAGATATCAAGTACTTTGAAACAGATGCTAAATTGTCACGAGAAGATGTCATCTCTTTTGGAAAAAGATTAAGAACAACATATTATGAATTCCTTCCTTCAATTGTAGACGCCATTGAGCTCATCGATAAAAAGAAATTTTATCCCATGCATGCCGATTTTTGCTCCCGGCTTGGAATGACCTTTGATCATGGAGACTATTCATCCAATGAAGATATAAAAGGAAAAGATAAAATTTCTGAAAAATTATATCGAAAAGCGTTGGAATACCATCCCGACCCGCGTGCTTACCTGGGACTGGGTATCTTACATCAAAAGAAAAGAGCCTATCATGAATCGATTAACATTCTTTCAAAGGGCGTGGAATATTTTCCTGAGAATGAGCCGCTCAACCTGTGTCTGGGGATCAGCCACATGAATTTGGGTGATTTTGAAACCGCACTGTCATTTTTTATAAAATTTCAACATTCAAGACAATGCCTTGGATTTATTGTTAACTGTTACCATGAGTTGAACGATGTTGAAAAAGCATCGGCATACCAAGAGAAACTTGAATCTATGGTATAGCTTGGGGTCCAAAGGTTCACAGCTCAAAATTTTGGGTCATAAGCGCTATGTTGTTTTGAAAGATGAACGTCTGACAGTAAACAGACTGAACGTCGAACATCGAACGTCCAACGTTGAACATCGAATCATGATGTCGCTTTGCTCCACAATTTAATTTTATTTGTTTTAGAAAACCCATGTGAAACCTTGAATGACTGTAACTTTATTTTTCAGCCGTTTGGGTACTGGATAAGTTTTAACCATCTTTGCCTCTATCTAACTTCTTTTTATATCATTCTTGCCCTTGTTTTTGTCTTTCATTCAGCATTGGATGTTGGACGTTCGATGTTCGATGTTCATCTTTTCCAGTAAACATTGGGGGCCTGAGATTCAGAGGTTTAAGGTTTCGTGGCATTTTTTGTCGGATATGAACCGAACCTAAATTAAGCGATTGTTGAGGTTGCCGCAGTTAAGCAAGTTGAGCGTAGCGAAATCCCGCTCTGCGGGAGAAGATGACGTTCCGTTATAGTCAACTATGCGGGACGGCATCTGACGCAGCAGATGCGGTTGATCCCGCTAAAAGCGGGAAGGGTTTCAAATTTAAAAATATAAATCAAGATAGTTCATTAAAAAAAGTTATTTGATACCTTTTAAAATTGAAACGTTTGATTTCGGTGAAATATGAAATTATAGGTTGAATATAAAAAAAAAGAAAATATAATGCTCGTTTATTTTTGAGGATCTCATAAAAGGTGAATATTTTTTCAGGAGGAAAGGCATGAAAGTATTGGTCAGCGATAATCTGGGGGAAGCGGGTATCAAAATGTTTGAGAATGAAGAGGGAATCGAAGTCGATGTGAATACAGGACTTACTCCTGAAGAGCTTAAAAGTATCATCGGAGATTATGATGCTCTGGTCATCAGAAGTGCCACAAAAGTAACCGAGGATCTTCTGGAAGCGGCAACTCGATTGAAAGTTGTGGGACGTGCCGGAATCGGTCTTGATAATGTCGATATACCGGCGGCTACGAAACATGGTGTTGTTGTGATGAACACGCCGGGGGGTAATGTTATAACAACCGCCGAACATGCCATCGCCATGATACTCTCTTTGTCACGCAATATACCTGAAGGGACGTCGTCATTGAAGGCCGGAAGGTGGGACAAAAAGAAACTTCAGGGCAGAGAGATATATAACAAGATCATCGGGGTGATTGGTTTTGGTAAAATCGGTTCCATTGTAGCGGATCGCGCCCGGGGGCTAAAGATGCAGGTCGTTGTTCATGATCCATTTGTCACGCCGGAGCAGATTGAAAAGGCCGGTTTTGAAAGTGTTTCCCTGGAAGAGTTATACCGTAAGTCTGATTATATAACGGTTCATGTTCCAAAGCTAAAAAGCACCGTGGGGCTGATCAACAAGGACGCTTTTGATCAGATGAAGGACGGCGTAATGATAGTAAATTGTGCTCGTGGCGGTATAGTTGATGAAGATGATCTTTATGAAGCCCTGAAGTCCGGCAAAGTCGCCGGAGCGGCACTGGATGTATTCGAAAAAGAACCTCCGGGAATTTGCCGGCTTTTTGATTGTGATCATTTGATCTGTACGCCTCATCTGGGAGCTTCAACACAGGAAGCTCAGACCAAGGTAGCGGTGGACGTCGCCGGCCAGATCATTGACTATTTGAAGAACGACACCGTCTTAAATGCAGTTAATGTTCCGTCTGTCACCGGTGATCTTCTTAAAAAACTGGGCCCGTTATTGACACTGGCAAATCAGATGGGAAGTCTCCAGGCTCAACTCACCAAAGGCGCTTTAAAAGAAGTCGTCATTGAATATGCCGGTGATTTCAAAGAGCTTGATCTGTCTCCGGTTTCCATAGCGGTTTTAAGGGGGTTGCTGACCCATGTGGTCAAAGATGATGTGAATTTTGTCAATGCGCAAGTCCTTGCCAAGGACAGAGGGATAAAGGTTACGGAAACAACCAGCGATGATTCCGGGGAATATATCAACCTGATTACGGTACGGGTCATTACCACTGAAATGACAAACACAGTAACAGGAACCATATTCGGAAAAAATGAGCTCCGGATCGTAAAAATAAATAATTTCCGGCTCGAGTTAATTCCAAACGGCCATATTTCACTGATATATAATTATGACAAGCCGGGTGCCATCGGAAGTTTTGCAACGCTTCTGGGAAAACATAATATTAACATAGACCAGATGCAGGTCGGGCAGGAAGAAGGCGGGGAGATGAACATCATTTTCCTCAAAACCAATGTGTCAATTCCTCCGGATCTTATTGAAAAAATGCATGAACTGGAGCTCATTAAGACGGTGACCCCTCTTGAGTTTGATATGTAGACGGGACATACCATTATTCCATTCTGATGGCATAAGCCAAGAACTATAAAAAGAATTTTAATTTTAAAAAGTTATAAAATTTCAAAGATATAAATTAGTTACTAAGAAATTAACCCCTACGATAATGAAATTATTTGACAGCCATTGCCACCTTGATGACCGGGCTTACGACAACGATATTCAAGATGTTGTCAAACGCATGAATGCCGCCGGTGTTGCTGCGGCAATGATCGTAGGAACAACCCTGCCACGTTCCATCAAGGCCGTTTCAGTGGCGGAGTCGTTCCCCGGCCTGTATGCTTCGGTGGGAATCCATCCCCATGATGCCAAAAGCTGCGATGAAGCGACCCTCAACACGCTTATAAACCTTGCCAAAAATCCCCGTGTGCACGCCTGGGGGGAAATCGGACTTGATTTTAACCGAATGTTCTCACCCAGAGAAACCCAGGAAAAGTGGCTTATCCGACAGCTCGAGATTGCCGCTGAACAGAACCTTCCGGTTATTTTCCATGAACGGGACAGCAACGGCCGTCTCATCCAGATTTTAGAAACGCATTTTAAAAACATGAAAAGCGGTGTCATACATTGTTTCAGCGGAAATCAAACAGAGCTGAAACAGTATCTCGATCTGGGCCTTTATATCGGAATTACCGGTATTGTGACCATTAAAAAACGAGGCGCTGATTTGCGCAAACTTGTACCCTTAATTCCTGTGGAACGTATTTTGATTGAAACCGACGCTCCCTATCTGACGCCCGCACCCGAAAAGAACCATTCCATGCGGAATGAACCGGCCTTTGTGCGGTCTGTTCTGCTGAAACTGGCAATGATAAGAGAAGAAGACCCCGAATATCTGTCTGCCAAAACCTGGAATAACACCTGCCGACTCTACGGTATTGAAATATAAAATTTCAGCCACTCATTTGTACTAATCTGCTCCCCCTCTTTTTCGGATACAGATTTATAATACTGACAAATATTTTAAAATAAATGGACAATTTTTGTCACAATACACTATGGAATTAGTAAAATAGGATGGTCAAGTCATTGAGTCATCATTTACCATAAATAGTTCACCCTGCTTTTATAAAAAAATAGATATTGAAATACTAAGGAGTTAAGCGGGGGACCATGGAGAACTTCCAAGAGCACTTTGACCATTTTGTTCTCAAGACAACCTATTATATTTAAGGCATATTTTTTGCATTACGGATAAAGGCTTTATGAATTTTCAGATTAATTAAAATTCCTTAAGTTTCTAAAGAAAATCTAATAATTATAATATATTATAAATAATTATACGAGACTATTAAAAGTATTTTATTTTTCTTATTTATAAACCAGAAATCGGCAGGTAATAAAATGAAATTCGGAAAAAGCTGCCTTAGGATATGCAAAAATAAAAAAGGTGCTGCTGTTGTTGAATTTGCCATCGCAGGGCTTTTATTTTTTACCGTGCTTTTCTCTATTTTGGATTGGGCACTTTTGAGTTTTATAAATTTGACCATGCAGCATGCTGTGAGGGAAGGCACCCGTTATGTGGTTACAGGTCAGGATGGAATCGGCGGGACCTGGGATTCCAATCCTGATTCGCGTTATCTGTATGATGATCGCTTTAGAGCTATGGTCGAAAAGATCAAAAGTCAATCTATGGGCTTTTTTGATACGGTTATATTAAATCCCGGTGGGGATATTGAAGTTGAAGATGTAAGCGGCAACGACATTAAAAGCCAATTTGAGTATGATTTCAACGGAGATGGGGATACAGATGATACGGATGAAATATGGAACGCCTATGTCCCCGGAAATCCGGGTGAAATAATAGTGGTAAAACTTAACTGTACATGGACTCTATTAACGCCTTTTATCGGTTCTTTTTTTACAAATGGCGAATATAATTTTACGGTCGCCTCTACCATGAGGAACGAGATGTTCTAGTGATGATGAAAAATCAATGCTTAAAAATGTTGAAACAATCGGACGGGCAAACAATGGTGGAACTGGCCCTGATTTTGCCGATATTACTCTTATTGTCATTCGGGGTGTTTGAATATTCGCGATCCATCCTAACTAAGAATATTATTACCAATATGAGTCGGGAAGGCGCCAACCTAGCCGCCAGGACTCAAACCAACCCTCAGACAATAATGAGCGCAATAGCCACAACTGCCGATCCTTTGGATATGGGGACAAACGGTATGATATTCATCACTGAGGTTATGGGAATAGACGATGGAACAGGCACAGTCAACCCCATAGTTAAAAAACAATACCGGTATGTTAATGGCGGCTATTCGGCGGACAGTATGGTTTGGGGCGGCTGTGGCTCTTGGACTGGTGGGGAGTGTGCCGTTTCCGGAAGTCCAATTGCTGATTTGGAAGGTGATGGTGGAACTATTTCGGGAATGGAGGCGGCTATTAATGATGGAGAAACAGTTTATGCGGTTGAGGTTTTATACGACTATGCCCCCATTATCAGCTATGTCCTAAATAACAATCTTGAAATTTATTCTTGCAATGTCTTCTAATATTTAAGGAGGCCATATGAAAATATTCAAACCAACAAACTGCAAGGGCCAGGTGATGGTGACTGTGATCATTGTTTTAGTTGTCCTAGTGATTCTCACAGGTCTTGCCATTGATTCGGGTCGGGCATACAGTGTAAAAGCCAAGTTGAACGCCGCCCTTGATGCATCGGGAATAGCTGCGGCACGGGCTATTGCAGATGGTGATGCCGAAGCCAGAGCGGCGGCGTTAACCTTTTTCAATTCCAACTACCCCACGGAATATATGGAGAGTCAACCTGATTTTTGCCCTCCCAATGGAGTACCCACTATAACTACAGATTCAAGTTCCGGTGATACCGCTATTACTGTTTGGGCCACGGCGGATATGCCCACCATGTTTATGAGAGTCATCGGCCAAGATGTTGTAGCTGTAAGTGCAACGACCACTGCCACCAGACGGGCGGTTGACCTTGCTTTCGTGGTTGACAACACCGGTTCAATAGGTAGTGACGGGCCTAATGTAAGAGCCAGGTCCATAGATTTCGTTAGTGCTTTTCAACCAAACTTTGATAGACTGGCGTTAATAAAATATGCATTCGGTGCTGAAGTGCCAATAGAGTTTACATCGGGAAGGGGTTTTGATATAGATAATGTTATAACTGAAATAAATGCATTCAATTTCAATGGCGGCACAAACTGTGCCGAGGGCTTTTGGAACGCCAAACGCCAACTTAATATCGTGACCAATCCAGCCAGCCTCAGGGTCATCGTCTTTTTCACTGACGGCGTTACAAATACGTTTGCTTCAACGTTTAAGAAGGCAGGTGAAACATCATTTACCCATGACAAATTCCATTCCGGGTCCATAGCTACCCAAGAGTCGGCCCATTATGCAGCGGGTTTTTGGCTCCATTATAGAATTAAGGAACCTGATCCAAGTCCATGGTATACTCCAATTCCTGGTATCGGATATTATGTGACCGATATAGAAAACGAGATCTTAACGTTGCCTCGATATTACAATCCATGCATTGCTGACGCAATTGAGGGTGGTATTTGTGTAGATCCACACACAGATGATTACGGATCTGCCCCCTCCGCAGCGAACAACTGTGGATGTAATGATCCCAATGAAGATCCTAATACCGATCCCGATGATCTAAATATATATAATGTGTTAAACGAAAGTCATCCGCTTAGACCAGTGACACAATTATCATCGGGTTTTGACCGCCAAGAACTTTATGAAAAGATCAACAGGGCATCAAGGAATTTGTTGGAAGAGATGGCGCAAAAAGCCCGGCAGCAAGGTATTTTTGTGTATACCCTTGGGTTGGGACAGCAACTTTTAGAATATTGGGGGCCGGTCATGGAAAACGGACAACAAGAGAGAGGTGAGGATTTGCTCAGAAATATGGCAAATGAAGAAGGTGCCGGCACTTATAATCCCAATGAACCCAAAGGCATATACTGCCATGCACAAACCGCTGATGATTTGGGACCTTGTTATAACAGAATAATTGAGGAGATCATTCGCCTGACCATTTAAATAAGCGCCATAATTTTAATTTGTTGCCATAAAATGCAAAACAAACCAATTGCTGAACATATCGACAGACTATGGGAACGGGCACTTCCTGAAGGTGGATTTTCAGCAAAGATCGGAGGAAATTACCGGCCTGATTCAACGGCATGGGCCATATTGGCACTTTCGGCGGCGGGCATAAAAAATGATCATATAGAGCCATCACGGGCGCGTCTGGCAGATAGCCAACTTAAGGACGGTAGGGTCTGTGCCTTGCCGGAGCTTCCGGATACGTATTGGCCAACCCCTCTAGCGATTTTAGCATGGCAGGGTTCACAATACCAACGTGAAGCACGATCACGTGCTGTTGAATTTCTTATCCACACAACCGGGCTTCATTGGAAGAGAAGGGACGATTCTCCTGTGGCTAATGATCCCAGTATTCAAGGTTGGTCCTGGATTGCCAATACCCATTCATGGGTTGAACCCACAGCCTTATCATTGATTGCCCTTCAAAGTGCCGGTTATGGTACTCATAAACGTGCCAATGAAGCGACACATATGATAATGGACCGTCAATTGAGTCATGGCGGATGGAATTACGGCAATACCGTTGTTTTTGATCAAGAGCTTCGTCCCATGCCAGAAAATACGGGAATGGCGCTAAACGCACTTGCCGGTCGAGTTTCCGAAGAAAAAGTAATTAGGAGTCTTCATTATCTTGAATCTCAAATAAAGCAGTTGCGCACACCACTTTCTCTTGGCTGGAGCCTATTGGGACTCGGAGCCTGGAGAAAACGACCTGATCATGCGAAAAAGCGAATATTAGAAAGTCTTGAATTACAAAAAATATATGGTGATTATGATACATCACTTCTATCCCTTCTCATTTTGAGTTTTTTCTTGAACGGCGGGATTACTTTGGAAACTTAATTTGTGCCCGATATAGATTTATGGATGGGCACTAATTAGGAGATTATTATCTCAATGCATCTTCAAAGAATATTAAAAAGCCGCCATGGTTGGACCCGGCGTGAATTTTTATTAAGCACTTTTACAGCCGGAGTGTTTGCACTATCAGGGGGTTTTTGGTTAAGAGGGCGTACCGGGCGAACAAAGAAAGCAGAGACCTTGATTTCAAAAGTTAATGATTACAATGCCGATATTGCGTCAGTAATTATTTTTGGAATGAAGGAGTTGGGCGTTACCGAAAAAGAGATTAACGGTAAAAAAATACTTCTAAAGCCGAATTTGGTTGAACCACAGGCGAATACGATTCATATCAATACTCATCCTTTGATCGTCAGAGGAGCGGCAGAGGCGTTTCTAAGCATGGGTGCAGATCGTGTTACCGTTGCCGAAGGACCGGGTCACTGCCATGATACGTTGCGTACGCTGGAAGCGTCCGGTATGGCGGACGTACTTTTAGAAGACCGGATTCCGTTTGTGGATCTGAATTGTGATGATGTTTACACCGTAAAGAACAAAGGTCGCTATAGCCCGCTCAAAACACTCACATTCCCGGTGGCACTTCGTCAGGCAGACTGGATCGTATCGATGCCCAAATTAAAAACACATCACTGGGCCGGTGTAACACTTTCTATGAAAAACATGTTTGGAGTGATGCCGGGAAGATTTTATGGATGGCCTAAAAATGTGCTTCATCGTGCAGGAATCGATCAATGTATTTTGGATATTAACGCCACGTTGCAATCACATTTTGCCATTGCTGATGGTATAGTGGGTATGGAAGGAGATGGCCCGATTATGGGTTCCCCAAAGCAAGCCGGCGTACTGGTGATGGGGCGCAATTTTGTGGCAGTGGACGCAACCTGCACCCGAATTATGGGACTCAATCCAAAAAAAGTCCCATATCTTAAAGCAGCTTCCAACCGGATTGGACCCATACAGGAAAAAAGTATTCTTCAATTCGGAGAAACAATTGATTCGGTACGCACTAAATTTCAGTTAATTGATAAGATACCTGCACACAAAAAGTTGTGTATTTAGCTAAATAAAATCAATTGATCCTATCGATGGTGGTTTGCTTGAAAGCAGGAAAATGTTTATTAACCAGCTTCCAGATCAGAATCGTAAGTAAAATACTCACATATCCATCTACGGCGTAATGCCAAGCCAGTATAACAGCACCGATCTGAGTTATAAACACGTAAGCAGTTAGCAGTATACCAGCATAACGGTTAATTCGCCATCCAACCAAGGCTAATAAAACTGTTATTGCAATATGAAGACTTGGCATGGCGGAGATTCCACCAAAAGGGAGCCAAACATGATTTTGATATGCTTTCCAGATGCCGATTTGGTTTTTAATAGCAAAAAGCGGTATGGATTCGTGGATATTAATCAGCCTGGTCATCAGCGGCTCATAGGGATTCGGGTGGTTGTTTACCACCTGGTCATAATAACAAGGCCCGGCACTTGAAAATATTACGGCCAAAAACGTGCCAAGCATAACCCAGGCAACACAGGCATTGATGAAAAATTGAAACCTTAACTTTCTTCTTGAACTCCATCCCATCCACAAGCATGAAAATAATAAGATTGGAAACCATAGGATATAGAGGAAATCTATGACTTTAATAATATAAGGGTAATTTAGGATATTGCGTAAAATTTTCCAAGGGTGATGTCCGAAATGAAGTAGATAATCCAATTTCATAAACGGGTAATCCCATTTAAAATTATTTAAAACAGGAATCACCTGCTTGAAGCTTGAAAACGTACTCATGAAAGGTGCTGAAAGTGCAATTATTAGAAGCAAGCCCAAGACACTCTTTGTATTAATATAGGTGTTAAATTTTTTTCGAAGTATTTGAGTAATCAGAAAGATACATGAAAAAAAGACAGAAAAAATATTGAGCAGCTTGTAGCTTAATCTGATATTCATCATTTTATCGATTTGGAAACCGAATTGAACACAGTAACCCAAAGCGATGTAGACGGCCACAATAATTATAAGTGGCAGGTGTTCATTAAGCACTATAATGAGATTCTTCATTTTTCTGAGCATTCACTCTAACGGTATAAAAAATTTTAAATTGTAAAATGGGGGCACATCAATAAAGTTAAAATACACATAACTGACATAACTTGGAATACAAATTCCGAATAATGGAGCACAATCAGGTTGTCAACCGCTATCTTTCCAAACGTATGGAATTGACAGAAATAGCTTAAAATTGTAAACAAATATTGCGCAGTATCACGTAAGCAGGATACTGCGGTTAGCAACCTGATTATGGTTTGCCTAATAAAGATGGCATTGAATAATGGATGTACTTCTCATTTTCTTTATTTAAGCTTTCGTGCACAATACTTCAAAAAAGATAATAGCTTTAAAATGTTCGATAAGTTGAACATTAGTTGGTCGCGAAAACCAGGCGATGATGTCTTTTCAGGCTACCTAAAAAATTAGCAGTGGAGAAATATTTGTTTGAAAATGTAAGGAAAATCAATCAGGTAATAAGAAATGATGAAAAATTGGCACTAGCTTTTTTTTTAGTTGCAGCCGTTGTGTCCGGGGTTTATGGTTACACACTTCGTTTTTATATTTTGGCTGACATTATTTATACATACTTTTTATTATTTCCCATATTTCTCGTTTTTCTTTTCTATTCATATATCAAAAATCCCTACCTGAAATTTGGATGGACCGTTTTAGCAATCGCCCCTTCAGCATTTATTATTTTAGCAGTAATCAGCCAAGATATTCCTCTGCTTTATGAGAAGGTAAGGTTAGAATGGGTTCTATTTGGAGGAATTCTCCTTTGGGCCTGTGCCTTAATTATTTACCTATTCAAAAGGACAAAACAAAATAATCCTTATTTTTCGGCTATAAGAATTAAAACTTTACCTTTGAAAATAATTACGTTCATAAGGGACTGGATACCTATTTTTATTGTACTATTTTCTTATTGCACGCTCAAATCAATTATTCCAGTGGTTAATCCTTTTCTTTTCGACGAACAATTTAATATGATAGATTATTATCTTTTTTTTAAGCATTCACCAACCGCATTAATTATAAATTGGATTCCGATATCTTATATGGGGTTATTGAGTTTTGGGTATAAGTCTTTTTTTTTGATAAAAATATTCGCTTTCTCATCAATATATTGTACCTTAAAAGACAAGAGAGTTTTTTATAGAATGGTAATAGCGTTTTCATTAACTTATTTTATAGGACTGGGTTTATATTATATATTCCCTTCACAAGGGCCCATTTATTATCAGCCAAAAAAATTTGAAGCTATTCTAACACCAATGTCAGAAACTAGTAATTATCAGATTCAGAAAGATCTATGGAAAAATTATGAGCACGTAAAAAAACATACACCCGAGAAATTTTGTGAATTAACCAAAGCATCGGGTATTCGAAATGGAATTGCTGCTTTTCCCAGTCTGCACATCGCTGTCTCTTGTGTCCTCCTTTATTTTTTGTTTAGATATAGTCGAGCCATTTTTTGGCTTTGTTTTTTACCCTTTTGGGTAATGGTCCTTTCCACAATTTACTTTGGTTGGCATTATGTTGTGGACGATATAGCAGGTTTTTTTTTAGCTGGTATTGTTATAGTCTTTGTAAATCATCTGACAAATAATATGGTTTTTTCTCAAGATGCTTGATGGTCTTTAGCCGAGATAAAGGCAAATAGGCCAGGGCCACATAAGGAGGATTTATAAAAGGAAGAAAGCTTTTATCATCCCCCGGGAAGAAGTCTTTTTAGGTATGAAATTCACGACCTCCCTTGACAATTTATGGGATTATTCTGAAAACCGGTCAAGGAGGTCAATGTATGACAAAAGCGCAACGTTTGAGCATTATTCTGACCGAAACGTTGACTCTGCAATGTTACAAATCAACGAATCCGTCCTGAAGAATAGGTACCATATGCTATAGGTAATGTGTTTTATTGAAACCCACTGGCGGCCTGGCTAAATTTTTGTGACACATTGGTACCCAGCAATGTTACTGCAGCGAAGATCAATATAGCAATGATACCCACCATAATGCAGTATTCAACGGCAGTTGCTCCCTCTTCGTCCTTAAAAAATTTAATAAATGTTTTCATTTTCAAAACTCCCTAATCCTTTAAGTTAATGACCCAATCCGGACAAACCGGAAAAAATGCCACAAAAGTCACAAATTTTATAATGAAGGTGAGCATCGAGTCGAAAGACAACTTTTTGTTTGGTTTTAATGAGATCATTGATTTACTCGCCGGAAATAATGCAAAGATTATGCCGGGTTTTAACTTATACTTGGCTCAGCAATCAGTGAATTAAGGTGCCTTTTATCCCTGGTCTCATTGTTTAAAACGGCTCAAGTGGTTTAAGCAGATAGGCTCCTGGAGGACGGTTCACGTCAGAATTTATTGTTATTTAACCGGCTTTTTCAGGTTAGGTCAAAAATTGTCTTAATTTGTCATAATTTTGGATTTTTGATAATGTAT
>Ga0180432_10006926_pt1 | contig 14588 bp, 9 predicted proteins | sample SS_ome_10_FD_132414 | JGI IMG/M metagenome (GOLD analysis project Ga0180432, IMG submission 132414) | Hypersaline lake sediment archaeal communities from the Salton Sea, California, USA - SS_1_MS_2 metaG | ecosystem: Environmental > Aquatic > Non-marine Saline and Alkaline > Hypersaline >... | reverse complement strand
CGGTCGAGTGCTTCCACAAGGCCTCGCTCGTCCACGACGACATCGAGGATGCCGACGAGGAGCGCTACGGGCGGAAGACCCTGCACGCGGCCCACGGGGTGCCGGTGGCCCTGAACGTGGGCGACTTCCTGCTGGGAGAGGGCTATCGGCTGCTCGCCGACGGTCCGCCCGGGCGCCCCCGGGCCGAGATGCTTCGCGTTGCCGCCCTCGGCCACCGCAAACTGACGGTCGGACAGGGGGCGGAGCTGTGCTGGCGCCGCCATCCCCGTCCGCTCGCGACCGAGGAGGTCCTGGATATCTTCCGGCAGAAGACGGCGCCGGCCTTCGAGGTGGCGCTGCGGCTGGGGGCGCTCTGCGCCGGCGCCGACGGGGCGGTGGGTGAGGTCCTCAGCCGATACAGCGATCGGCTGGGGGTGGCTTACCAGATCCGCGATGACCTGACGGACTTCCTCCCCGCCGGCGACGGCGCTGAGGGAGCGGCGACGACCGGCGATGCGCGGGCGATGCGTCCCTCGTTGTTGCTGGCGCTGGCCTACGAGCGGGCGACGGGCCGGCGCAGGGACCTGCTGGCGGACGTCTGGGCCGGACGCGTGTCCCTGGGCGCGCCGGACGAGGCCGAGAAGGTCGCGTCCGTGGTGGCCGAGCTCCGGATCGAGTCGGCCGCCCTGGCCCTGCTGCGGTCCCACGAGCAGCAGGCCGCGACGGCCCTGGGCGGGCTGCAGTCGGTCGGGCTGAAGTGCCTGCTGCGGCGGGTTATCCACAAGATCTTCAGCGACGTCGAGGGCACTGATTGGTGCCGTGAGCATCAGGCGGGACATGCTGGCCGCCGCTCGGGCCGGGACGCGCGACGGGATTCTGCCGCCTGACCGGCGACGGGGCGTCGAGCGGTTCGTCGTCGATCGGCTCACCGCCGACGGCGGCTTCGCGAACCGTCGGTCGAGCAGCGACCTGTACTACACCCTCTTCGGCATCGAGTGCCTGCTGGCCCTGGGGCGGGAGGTGCCTGCATCCGTGACGGGCTACCTGCAGGGCTTCGGCGCCGGCGAGGGGCTGGACCTGGTCCACCTGGCGTGCCTGGCGCGTTGCCGGGCCGACCTGGGCGCCGACGGCATCGACGCGCAAACCCGCGGGGGTCTGCTGGCCGGCGTCGAGCGCTGCCGTTCCGCCGACGGCGGGTACGGGCCGGTCCCCGGGGCCGACCGCGGCAGCGTGTACTCCTGCTTCCTCGCCCTCGGCGCCTGCCAGGACCTCGGCGCGGACCTGCCCGCCCCGGACGGGGTGCTGGCGTGGGTGGCCTCGGCGGCGACGGGTGACGGCGGCTACGCGAACCGGCCCGTCGTGCCGGTGGCGATGACGGCGCCCACGTCGGCGGCGGTGGTGCTCACCCGCCAACTCGGCGCCGAGGCCCAACAGGCGTCGGCCGACTGGCTGCTGGCGCGCCGGGATCCGGGCGGGGGCTTCCGCGCGGGGGAGGTCGTCTCGGCGCCCGACCTGCTTTCCACCGCCGTCGCCCTGCACGCCCTGGCGGCGCTGGGCGCCGACGTCGGGGGCGCCCGAACGGCCTGCACCCGGTTCGTAGGGGGGCTCTGGTCCGACGCCGGGGGCTTCTGTGCCCAACCGGGCGACCTTACGCCCGACTGCGAGTACACCTACTACGGCCTGCTGGCGCTGGGTCACCTGGTTGCGTGAGCCATGCCTGTCGACGTCGACGCCCTGGAGACGACCCTTTCGGCCGCGCGCGGTCGGCTGCTGGCGGCGCGCGCGCCGGCGGGGCACTGGGTCGGCGAGCTGTCCCCCAGCGCGCTGGCGACGGCCACGTCGGCATGGGCCCTGCACCTGGTCGGAGGCGACCGACGGGCCGGGCTCGTCCGCCGAGGGCTCGACTGGCTCGCCGAGCACCGTAACGCCGACGGCGGGTGGGGCGATACCCCGCTCAGCGCGAGCAACGTCGCCACGACGCTGCTGGCCTTCTCGGCTCTGGCCGCCGCGCCCGATCGCTACGCGGGGGTCGTGGCCGACGCGGAGGGCTGGCTTTCGGCCCGCGCGGGCGGGCTGAGCGGCGAGCGGCTCGCCGCCGCCGTCCGCGCCCGCTATGGCGAGGATCGGACCTTCTCGGCGCCCATCCTGACGATGGCCGCCCTGGCGGGGCGGCTGGGGCCGGGGCGGGAGCCTTGGCGGCTCGTGCCGCCGCTGCCCTTCGAGCTGGCGGCGTGCCCTCACGGCTGGCTGAAGCGTCTCCGGCTGCCGGTGGTGAGCTATGCCCTCCCGGCGCTGATCGCGGTGGGCCAGCTCCGTCATCACCGCCGGCCCGTGTGGAACCCCTTCGCCCGCGCGGCCCGGGCGGCGACCCGGCGGCGGACGCTGCGGCTGCTGGCCGAGGTCCAGCCGCCCTCGGGCGGCTTCCTCGAGGCCCCGCCCTTGACCGCATTCGTGGTGATGTGTCTGGCCGGCATGGGCCTGGACGACCACCCGGTCGCCCGGCGGGGGGGCGCCTTCCTGGTCGATGGCGTCCGGCCGGACGGGAGCTGGCCCATCGACACCAACCTGGCGACGTGGGTGACGACACTCTCGGTCGCCGCCCTGGCCGCCGGGCCCGACGTCGCCACGGCGCTTCCCGGCCCTGAGCGCGCCGCCTTGGCCGAGTGGCTGCTGGGCCAGCAGCAACGCCGCGAGCACCCCTACACGCGGGCGGCCCCGGGCGGCTGGGCGTGGACCGACCTGCCCGGGGGCGTGCCTGACGCCGACGACACGGCTGGGGCCCTGGTGGCCCTGGGGACCCTGGCGCCGGAGGACCCGCGGACCGGCCCGGCGGCGGCCGCGGCCGCCCGCTGGTTGATCGACCTCCGCAATCGCGACGGCGGCACCCCCACCTTCTGCCGCGGCTGGGGCCGACTGCCCTTCGATCGCAGCGGCCCCGATCTGACCGCGCACGCCATGCTGGCCCTGTCGCGATGGGCCGGCAATCTGCCGGCGGGCCCGGCCGGGCGTGTCGCGGCCGCCGTCCAGGCCGCCTTGGCCTACCTTGTCCGCGCGCAGCGGGCCGACGGCGCGTGGGTGCCGCTGTGGTTCGGGAGCGAGTCGGTCCCGGGCGAGGCCAACCCGACCTACGGGACCGCCCGGGTGCTCTCGGCGCTGACGGACGCCCCGGTCCGGTGGCCCGCGGTCGAGGGGCCCGTCCGACGGGCGATTGAGTGGCTGCGGGCGGCCCAGCGCGCCGACGGGGGCTGGGGTGGTGCGCCGGGCGCGCAGGCCACCATCGAGGAGACGGCCCTGGCGACGGGGTCCCTTGCCGGGACCGCCCCCGGGGCCGACGCCGCCGCCGAGGGGGCGGCCTGGCTGATCGAGCGGACCGACGGCGGGCGGTCGTTCCCGGCGGCGCCGATCGGGCTGTACTTCGCGCGCCTCTGGTACTTCGAACGCCTGTACCCGCTGATTTTCACCGTCTGGGCCCTGGGCCGTCTGACGCGGGCGCTGCGCGGCCCGTCGGGTCGGGTATCGCCGCCGGTCTCCCGTGCTAGAATGTAGGACGATGGACAGGAAGCCGTTCCATCTGAGCCTGGTGATGATCGCCACTCTGGTGGGTGTCTTCGTCGTGGTGGTGGCCGCGGCCGTTGGGCTGCTGCGGATCTTCCCGCAGTTGGCCACGGCCCCGACGACCTCGCCCGCGTCGGCCCCGGCGAGCGCCCCGTCGGCCGGGGCGCCTCCGGCCTCGGCGCCGGCGACGGACTGGCCGATGTTCCGCGGCGGGCCGGCGCTGACCGGTACGGCGCCGGGCCTCCTGGCCGAGGAGCTCGAGTTCCGCTGGCGATTCCGGACCGGCGGGCCGGTGAAGTCCTCCGCCGCCGTCGTCGGCGGACGCGTCTTCATCGGCTCCAACGACGGCAAGGTCTACGCCCTGCGGCTGACCGACGGCGAAGAGCTTTGGGAGCGCGAGACCGGCAAGGCCGTCCGGGCGGCCCCCTGTGTCGCCCGCATCGGCGGCGAGGCCCCTGGCGCCGAGCGGGTCTTCGTCGGCTCGGCCGACGGGAAGCTGTACGCCCTCGACGCCGCCACCGGACAGGTCGCGTGGACCTACGACACCGGCGGGGACATCGAGGCGCCCGCCCACTGCACCCGCTTGAACGACGGGCGCCGGGCGGTCCTCGTCGGCAGCTTCGACCACAGCCTCCACTGCGTGGATGCCCGCACGGGGCAAGAAATATGGACGTTCCCAACCGGCGAGCGGATCTACGGCGCCCCGGCCGTGGCGGTCGGGAAGGTGGTCTTCGGCGGCCGCGACGGCTTCCTACGCGTCCTCGGCCACGACGGGAGAGAGCTCATCCGGCGGGAGGTCGGGCCCTGCGTCCCCGGGTCGATACCCGTTGTCGCGGGACGGGGGTACGTAGCTCTCTACGGCTCGGCCTTCCAATGTATCGAGCTCGAGACAGGGGACGTGGCCTGGTCGTACGGAGGAGAGGATTCGGAGTTCTTCTCGTCCCCGGCGGTGACGGCGGACCGGGTGCTGGTGGGCGGGCGGGACGCCCGACTGCACTGCCTCGATCGGCGCAGCGGGCGGCGGATGTGGGCCTTCGCCGCCCGCGACAGCATCGACAGCAGCCCCGCCGTCTGCGACGGCAAGGTCGTCTTCGGCAGCGACGATGGCCGGCTGTACATGGTCCGGCTGGACGACGGCCGGCGGCTGTGGTCCCACGAGATCGGCGACGTGATCGGCAGCTCCCCGGCGGTGGCCTCCGGCTGGGTCGTCGTCGGCTGCGACGACAGGTACGTCTACGCCTTTGGGCCGAAGGGGCCCTGAGCCGCGATGAAGATCGTGCACCTCATTCCGGGCAGCGGCGACACCTTCTACTGCGAGAACTGTCTCCGCGATGCCGGTCTGCTCCGCGCCCTGCGGGCCCACGGCCACGACCCCGTCGCCGTGCCCATGTACCTGCCCCTCATGATCGACCGCCCGGAGGACCTTCCCGGCGGGGCGGTCTTCTTCGGCGGGGTGAACGTCTACCTCCAGCAGAAGCTCGGGCTGTTCCGCCACACCCCGCGGTGGCTGGACCGGCTGTTCGATTCCCCGCGGCTGCTGCGCTGGGCGGCGCGCCGGGCGGGGATGACCAGCGCGAAGGACCTCGGGCGGACGACCCTGTCGATGCTCCGGGGGGAGCATGGGCGGCAGCGGAAGGAGTTGGACCGCCTGGTGGAGCACCTGCGGGCGGAGGGGGCGCCCGACGTGGTCTTTCTCTCCAACTGCCTGCTGGTGGGCCTGGCGCGACGGATCAGGCAGGATCTGGGCTCGGCCGTGGTCTGCGCCCTGCAGGATGAGGACGGCTTTCTGGACGGGATCGTCGAGCCGTACCGCCGGCAGGCGTGGGAAGAGCTGTCGGCCCGGGCCGGCGACGTCGACACCTTCATTGCCGTCAGCGACTATTACTCCGAGGTGATGAAGCGGCGCCTGGGGCTGGAGGCCGGCCGCGTCCGCGTCGTCCACAGCGGCGTCGTGCCGGAGGAGTACGAGCCGGCCGCCGGGCGCCCCGAGCCGCCGGCGGTGGGGTTCCTCTCCCGCCTGTGTCCGGAGAAGGGCGTGGAGGTGCTGGTGGAGGCCTTCATCCTGCTGAAGGCCGACGATCGGTTCGGCGAGGTGAAGCTCCGCCTGGCCGGGGGCGCGACCGCCGAGGACGCACCCGTGCTGGATCGTGTGCGGGGTCGGCTGGCGAGCTCGGGCGTTGCGGGCGATACGGCCTTTCTGCCGCACCTGGACGCGGCCGGACGACGCGACTTCCTGCGCTCGCTGGCTGTGCTGTCGGTGCCGGCCCCGCGGGGCGAGGCCTTCGGGATGTACATCCTGGAGGCGCTGGCCTGCGGGATTCCGGTGGTCCAGCCGGCGGCGGGGGCGTTCGTGGAGCTGGTGCGGGCCACCGGCGGGGGCCTGCTGTGCGCGCCGGACGACCCGCGCGACCTGGCGGAGAAGCTCGGTCGCCTGCTGGCCGACGCCTCGCTGGCCGGCGCGCTGGGGGCCGCCGGGCGAAAGGCCGTCGTCGAGCACTTCAACGTCGAGCGGATGGCGCGCGAGGTGGCGGACGTCTGCCGGGACGTCGCGCCGGCGAGGGCCGGACATGGTTGAGAGCCACGCGCTGATCGAACTGACGGAGGTCCGCAAGCGCTACGAAGGCCCGTCCGGGGCGCCGGCAGAGGAGGTGCTCAGGGGCGTGGACCTCCGCGTGGATCGCGGCGAGGCCCTGGCGATCGTCGGGCCCAGCGGGTCGGGCAAGAGCACGCTGCTGAACATCATCGGGGCCCTGGACTCGCCCACCGGCGGTCGGGTGATGCTCGACGGGCGCGACCTGGCGACGCTGGGGGAGAAGGCCCTGGCCGAGCTGCGCAACCGCGAGATCGGGTTCATCTTCCAGTTGCACCACCTGCTGGGGGCGTGCACGGTGCTGGAGAACGTGCTGGTGCCGACGCTGGTGACCGACCGCCGCGCGCGCGCCGACGCCGACCGCCGGGCCCGCCGGCTGCTGGAGCGGGTGGGGCTGTCGGACCGGCTGTCGCACCGCCCGGCGGAGCTGTCCGGAGGGGAGCGTCAGCGCGTCGCCGCCGTCCGCGCCCTGATCAACCGGCCCAAGCTGCTGCTGGCCGACGAGCCCACCGGCTCGCTGGATCGGGCGGCCTCGGAGAACCTCACCGCCCTCCTGGCCGAGCTCAACGCCGAGGAAGGCGTGACCTTGGTTGTGGTGACCCACTCGCTGGAGCTGGCGGATCGGCTGGGCGAGGTGCGGCACCTGACCGGCGGCCGGCTGTCGGACGGGGACGCGCGGCCATGAACGCCTGGAGGCTCATCCGGCGCAGCCTGCGATTCCACTGGCGGACCCACCTGGGCGTGGTGGCCGGCGCCGCCGTCGCCACCGCCGTCCTGGTCGGCGCGATGGTCGTGGGCGATTCGGTCCGGCACAGCCTCCGGGCGCTGGCGCTGTCGCGCCTGGGCGACGTCCACGTGTCCATGGGGCCCGGCGACCGCTACTTCCGCGCCCGGCTGGCGGCGGAGCTGGCGGAGGAGCTGTCGGCCCCGTCGGCGGCGGCGATCCAGCTCCGCGGGGTGGCCGTCGGCCAGGCCGGCCGCCGGGCCAACGGCGTGCACGTGCTGGGCGTGGACGACGCCTTCTGGGCCTTGAGGGGCGGCGAAGCGCCGCCGCCGCAACTCGACGCCGAGCAGGTCGTGGTCAACCGCCGCCTGGCCGACCAGCTCGGCGTCGGTGCCGGCGACAGCGTGCTGCTGCGCGTGCCCCGCCCGTCGCTCCTGCCGCGCGACGCCCCGCTGTCCGACGACAAGGACACGTCGACGGCCTTCCGCCTGACGGTCGCCGCCGTCGCCGGCGACGGGCAGTTCGGGCGGTTCGGCCTCCGGGCCGATCAGGTCGCCCCCTATAACGCCTTCGTGCCCCTGGCGTGGCTGCAGGAGAGGGTGCGCCTACCGGGCAAGGCCAATCTGCTGCTGGTCGGACCGGGGCCGGGAGGGGTCATGCCCGTTGAGACGGCCGACGCGGCGGTGCGGCGGCGATGGCGGCTGGCCGACGCGGCCCTGGAGCTGCGCGAGCTGCCTCGTCGGCGGGCCATCGAGCTGCGGTCCGATCGGATCTTCCTGGCTTCGGCGGTGGTCGAGGCCGCCGCGGGCGCCGGACCGGCGCCGGTGGGCGTGCTCACCTACTTCGTCAACGAGATCCGCTCCGGCGGGCGGACCACGCCGTACTCGACGGTGGCTGCGATGGGGCCGCTGGCGACGGGCTCGCCCGCGACCGCCGCCGCGCCGGCACGCGCTCGGATCAACCCGGTGCCGGCGGCGACGGGGGAGGAAGAGGTCCTCATCGGCCGCTGGCTCGCCGAAGACCTCGACGCGGCCGCGGGCGACCGGGTGGCCCTGACGTACTTCGTCCTCGGGCGGGGGCGGACGCTTACCGAACGGACCCGCACGCTGCGGGTTGGCTCGGTCCTGTCGTCCGGCACGATCACGGTCGATCCGACGCTGATGCCGGCCTTCCCCGGCGTGACGGCGGCCGAGAACTGCAGCGACTGGAAGCCGGGGATACCCATCGACTTCAAGCGGATCCGCCCGGCCGACGAGCGCTACTGGGACGATTTCCGCGGCGCGCCGAAGGCGTTCGTGTCGCTCCCGGCCGGTCGGGCGATGTGGGGCAACCGATTCGGCGATCTGACGTCGGTCCGCTGGCCGGCGCCGCCGGCGACACGCAGGTCCCTGACCGCGAACCTTCGCCGCCGACTGAGCCCGGCGTCGGCGGGGCTGTTCTTCCGCCCGGTCCGCCGACAAGGGCTGGCGGCGGGGACCGAGAGCCTCGACTTCGGCCAGCTCTTCCTCTACCTGAGCTTCTTCCTCATCGCGGCGGCGCTGCTGCTGATGGGGCTGTTGCTGGCGCTGGGCATTGAGCGGCGCAGCGAAGAGGTCGGGACGCTGCTGGCGGTCGGGCTGCCGCGGGCGACGGTCCGGCGCCTGCTCCTGGGGGAGGGCCTCTGCCTGGCGCTGGCGGGCGTGGCGGTCGGGGCGCCGGCGGGCCTGTTGTACACGCGTGCGGTGCTTCAGGGTCTGGGGACGGTCTGGGGCGGGGCGGTCGCCGGGGCGCACATCCGCTTTCACGTGGCGCCGCTGACGCTGACTCTCGCCGCCGCGGGCGCCCTGCTGGCGGCGATGGCGGCCATGTGGCTGGTGCTCCGCCGGCAGGGGCGTGCGCCGGCGCGTCAGCTCCTGGCCGAGGGCGCGCAGTTCCAGTCGATCGCCCCTCGCGGTCGTCTGGCCCGGTCGCGCGCGGGGCTGGCGGTGGGCGTGATCACCGCGCTGGCCGCCGGAGCGGTGCTGCTGGTCTGGGGCCGGGGGGAGAGGGCCGCCCAGGTCTCGGCGTTCTTCGCCGCCGGGGGTCTGCTGCTGGCGGCGGTGGTGGGCTTCGCCCAGGCGCTGCTGGCGGCGGCGGGGCGGAGGGCCCGCCTGAGCCTGCCCGGGCTGGGGCTGCGCAACGCGGCCCGCCGGCCGGGCCGGAGCCTGGCCACGATCACGCTGCTGGCCTGCGGGGTCTTCCTGATCGTGGCCATCGGCGCATTCCGACGCCACGCCGGGGAGGGCGCCGGCGAGCGGTCGTCCGGGACCGGGGGATTCGCCCTGCTGGGCGAGACCGCCATGCCCATTCTGCACGACCTGAACGCGCCGGCGGGGCGCGAGGCCTTCCGGCTGCCGGAGGGGACCCTCCGCGGCGCCTCCGTCGTGGGCCTGCGGGTCCGCGCGGGCGACGACGCGAGCTGCCTGAACCTCAATCGGGCCCAGCGCCCCCGCTTGCTGGGCGTGGACCCGGAGGCCTTGGACTCGCGCGGGGCCTTCACGCTCGTCAAGGCCGCCGACGGCCGGGACGTCGCAGAGGGCTGGGACCTGCTGTCGTCTCCGGTCGGCGAGGAGGTCCCCGCGGTCGGGGATAACGCCACCGTCACGTGGGCCCTGGGCAAGTCCGTCGGCGACGCGATCGAGATCGCCGACGAGCGCGGGCGGCGTCGCCGGCTTCGCATCGTCGGGGTCATCGCCGACTCGGTCCTGCAGGGCTCGCTGGTGATCTCGGAGTCGAACTTCGAGCGGCTGTTTCCGTCCGAGAGCGGCTATCGCATGTTGCTCATCGACGCGCCGCCCGCCGCCGTGGACCGCGTCCGCCGCGGGCTTGCCCGGGCCGGGCAGGACGTCGGCCTCCAGCTCACCCCGGCGGCCCGCCGACTGGCCGAGTTCAACGTCATCCAGAACACCTACCTGTCCATCTTCCAGGCCCTGGGCGGGCTGGGGCTGATCCTCGGCAGCGTGGGCCTGGGCGTGGTGCTGATGCGGAACGTGCTCGACCGTCGGGGCGAGCTGGCCCTGATGCGGGCGGTGGGCTTCCGACGGCCCGCCCTCGTCGCGCTCCTGCTGGCCGAGCACTGGGGGCTGCTGGCCCTGGGCCTCCTCGGGGGCGCGGGCGCGGGGCTGCTGGCGGTCGTGCCGGCCCTGCAGTCGCCCGGGACGCACGCGGCGCACCTGTCGGTGGGGCTGACGCTGCTGGGCGTGCTGGTCAGCGGGGCGGCGTGGACCGTCGCGGCGGCGGCGACCGCCGTGCGCGCCCCGCTGCTGGCGGCCCTGCGGACCGAATAGCTTGCGGGCCGGCGCGGGCCGCCGGTTGCACGGGAACCTTCCGCCGCCTGCCGCGTTTAAGACCTCAAATGCCCCGGCCGCCCCGGCCGGGCGCCCCGCTCGCAAGGCAGGATGGGATCGGCCGTGAACACATCGAAGTTCGTGCTGAGCTCCGACCGGGGGACGGAGCTGTACCTCACCCTCACCGACCCGGCGGGCGCCGACGCCGAGGCGCAGGTCGTCGAGCTGTTCTCGGAGGCGGGCGCGGCCTTGCGCGAGGGCGGGGCGCACGCGTTTCAGGAGCGGGTCTTCGTCGGGGCCGAGGCGGCCGGCGCCGTCGCGTCCGCCCGGGCGCGGGGCTATGGTGCGGCGGCGGACGAGCTGCCGCCGACGGTGCTGCTGAATCCCGCCGGCGCCCCGGCGGCGCTGCAGGTCCACGCCGTCGGCGGCCCGGATCGGCCCGAGCTGCTGCGGTGGGACGGGCGGCCCGCCGGACGGGTCCTGCGCACCGGCGGGCGGACCTACGCGGCCCTCTCGGGCCTGGTCGATCCGACGGCGGGCGACGCGGCCCGTCAGGCCGGGCGGGTGTACGAGGCCGCCGAGGCCGTCCTCGCCCGCGCCGGCGCCGACCTTCGCTCCGTCGTCCGCACCTGGGTCTGGCTGGGCGACATCCTCGACTGGTACGACGCGTTCAACGCGGTGCGGAACGGGTTCTTTCGCCGGCGGGGGCTGACCGGCGCCGGGGCCGAGCGGGCGCCGCACCTGCCCGCCAGCACGGGCATCGGCGTCCGCCCGCTGCCGGCGCCGGGGCGGGACGGCCGCCCCGCCTGCGCGCTGGACGTCCTGGCCGTGGTCGGGGAGGACGGTGCCGCCGAGTTCCTGCCCGCCGCGGGCCGGCAGCAATCGCCCTGGGCGTATGGCTCGGCGTTCAGCCGCGCCGCGGTCGCCGAGACCCCCGGCGGGCGGACGGTGTGGGTGTCGGGCACCGCGGCCATCGATGCCGACGGCGCCAGTTGCCGCGTCGGCGACCCCCACGGACAGATCGAGATGACCCTGGCCAACGTCCGCGCGGTCCTGGCCGCCGCCGGCTGTCGAGACGCCGACGTGGTCCAGGCCGTCGCCTACTGCAAGACGCCCGACGTCCTGGCCCTCTGGCGCGCCGACGACGCCGGCGCGGACTGGCCCTGCGCGAGCGTCCTCTCCGACGTCTGCCGACCCGAGCTGCTCTTCGAGGTCGAGGCGACCGCCTGCGTGGCCGGCGGGCCGTAGCCGCTTCGGCCGACCGCGTCGGCGCGCGACGCGAGCCGTCTTGCGAGGCCACAACGATGGATTCCCGGCGGCGTTTCGCACTGGCGCTTTCTCACCGGCAGCCCGATCGCGTGCCCGTGGACTACTGGGCCGACGCGGCGGTCAGCGCCCGTCTGCGGGAGCGGTGGGGGCTGGCCTCGCAGGAGGAACTGCTGCGGCGTCTGGGCGTGGACTTTCGCTACATAGACGGACCGGACTACGTCGGGCCGGAGCTCCGGACCCACCCCGACGGCGCCGTGGAGGACCTCTGGGGCGTGCCGCGAATTCCGGTCCGCGTCGGATCCGGCGACCGGGCCGCCACCTATCGGGAAGTGACCGCCTCTCCCCTCGCCGGCGCGGGCTCTCTCGCCGAGGTCCGCGACTACCCCGGGTGGCCGGACCCCGACTGGTTCGACTACGCCTGCGTCCGCAGGCAGGCCGCACGCGCCCGGCGCGACGGCAAGGTCGTCATCTTCATGGGCGACCGGCTGAACCGCTGCGCCCAGCTCAAGCCGGCCATGTACCTGCGCGGCGTGGCGCGGATCCTCGAGGATCTCGTCCTGGCGCCGGAGATCGCCGAGTACCTCTTCGCGCGGATCGGCGGCTTCTACCTGGAGTACGCCCGGCGGACGCTGCAGGCCGCCGACGGCGCCGTCGACGTCTTCTTCACCGGCGACGACTTCGGCACGCAGGCCGGCCCGTTCATGTCGCCCGCGATGTGGCGGCGGTTCCTCCGGCCGGGCATGGAGGCCTTCATCGATCTCGGGCACGAGTTCGGCTGCGCCGTGGCGCACCATTCGTGCGGGGCCGTCCGGCCGATCATCCCGGACCTCATCGACTGCGGCCTGGATATCCTCAATCCGCTGCAGCCGGAGGCGCGCGACATGGATCCCGTGGAGCTGAAGCGGTCCTTCGGGGACCGCCTGTGCTTCCACGGGTCCATCTCGATCCAGCACACGCTGCCCTTCGGGACGCCGCGCGACATCCGTGACGAGGTGCGCCGACGGTTCGAAGCCCTGGCCGACGGCGGGGGGTTCATCTTCTGCACCGCCCACAACATCCAGCCGGACACGCCCATCGAGAACGTGGAGGCCCTGTTCCGGGCGTATCGCGAATGCGGCCGGTACGCGTAGCCGCCGGCGGGGCCGCCGAATCACTTCCGCGTCAGCTTGTAGACGATCACCCGATTGCCCTCGAAGCTGGGCACGTACAGCAGTCCCCGCCGGCGGTCGAGACCGATGTCGGCGGGCGTGTTCGGCTCGCACAGGGTCCGGACGGTCCGGCGGTCGGGCCCGATCGTGCACACCCTGTTGCCCGGGTTGTCGCTGACCACGAACGTCCCGTCGTCCAGCACCTCGATGCCGTCCAGGGCCTTGAAGTGCCCGGCGACGCCGAAGGGCGCCGGAGCGGCCTTGCCCGACGGGTCCAGCTCGTACACCTCGTGCCCGGACCAACTGACGGCGAACATCTTCCCGTCGAAGAAGGTAATCCCGTTGACGCCCTCGGGCGCGGGGACCTCCCGCGGGCCGTCCTCGCGGATCTCGTAGACCTTGCCCGCGGCGGTGTCGGAGACGTAGGCGGCGCGGCCGTCGGTGGCCATGTCGTTGAGGCGGCGCCCGGCGATCCCGCGGACGGTCCCCGCCGCCGCCGGCACCGCCAGGACGAAGCGCGTCACGCGGGTGTTGTCGGCGACGTACAGCGAGCCCTTCATCAGGCACATGCCCTTGGGCGCGTTCAGCGGCGCGCGGGGTCCGCTGTCCCGCCAGCGGAGCGCGTCCAGCTCCCCGCCCGGCTTCAGCCGGGCGATGAAGCCCTTCCCGTCGTCGCTCCAGTAGCCTCCCTCGGCGGCCTCGATGTTGGAGACGTACGCCGCGCCCGTGTCCGGGTCCACGACAACGCATTCAGGAACGAGCATCTTTTCTACGACCGCGACGCGCTCGACGGTCCAGACGCTCCCGCCCTCGGCGGCGCGCGGCGCCGGCCGCCCCGGCCGGGTCTGCGACGAACGCCCCGGCGGCGCGTCCTCGGGCTCCCCGCAGCCGCCGGCGGCCGCCAGCGCCGCCGCCAGTGCCAAAGTCATCCACATGCGTGTGATCATGTCGACGCTCCCTTCGGTGTCCCACAGGTGCACCCCCATTCTACGGGCGGCCCCGCCCCGCCGATACCCTTTTGCGCGTCCCCGCGGGCGGGGCGGGTCGGCGGCGTCACGGCCGGGTCAGCAGGCCCCGCCACGCGCGGCGCAGCTCCCGCAGCCGGCGCTCCTGCTCGGCGCTGAAGGAGCCCCGTCGCTGCGAGTACGTGTCCATCCACACAATCAGCCGGCGGCGGCCGTCGGCGTCGAGGGCGACCTTCGGGTGGCCTGCGCGGCCGGCCAGCAGGTCCAGCAGGCCGCTGCGGCGGGCGACGCAGTCGCCGGGGACCGATACGCTCCGCTCGCCCGACAGCCGACGGAGGTCCGTCTTTCGCGAGCGCACCAGGTTCTGCCACGCCCCCGGCCCGCTGAGGTCGAAGGCGGCGGCCTTGCCCTCGCCGGCCCCGGGGGCGTGACAGCGGACGCAGCGGCGCTCCAGCACGGGCCCGACCAGCTCGTCGAACCGCAGGGGCCAGGCGCCGTCGGGCGGGGGGTCGATGCGCGAGGGCGCCCGCGCCGCCGCGGCGGGCACCGCGCGAACCGGCGGGGCGGTGTTCCGCGGCTCGTGGCAGCCAACGCAGGAGAGGGTCTGTCCCGGCCGGACGTAGGTCAGCGTCCGCATCGTCTGCACCGCCAGGCCCTCGGCGTCCAGGGCCTGGAAGAACACCGGCACGCCCGGCGGGCAGCGGAAGTGCGCCGAGCCGTCGGCCTCCACCGGCACCGTCCCGAGCACGAACTTGCCCGGGTCCTCGCGCGTCACGCCGAGGCCGGGGCGGTTCATCTGCGGCTGGGTCTTGGGCGGCACGCCGACGAGGCGGATGCGGCGGACGGTCCCGCGCTCGATCCCGCTCAGCCCGCGGTACACGTCGGCGACGAGGAAGCGCCCCTCGGTGGCCTCGTCGTCGGCGGCGGCGGGACGGACCGGCGCCGACGCCCGCGGCCGCAGCGGGATCGGATACATGCACGATATCTCCGGATCGCGATACAGCAGCTCCAGGTTCCCGAAGGCGTCGAGGAGGTACAGCCCCAGGGCCCGGT
>Ga0180432_10006924_pt1 | contig 14591 bp, 23 predicted proteins | sample SS_ome_10_FD_132414 | JGI IMG/M metagenome (GOLD analysis project Ga0180432, IMG submission 132414) | Hypersaline lake sediment archaeal communities from the Salton Sea, California, USA - SS_1_MS_2 metaG | ecosystem: Environmental > Aquatic > Non-marine Saline and Alkaline > Hypersaline >... | reverse complement strand
CGCTGGAGAAGCACCCCAATGCCGACGCCCTGAGCGTCGTCAGGGTCTTCGGCTACTTGGTCTGCGTGCGGACCGAGGATTGGCAAGAGGGCCAGTTGGGCGCCTAATCCCGCCCGACTCGCTGGTTGACACGACCCGGCCGGAGTTCGCCTTCCTGGCCAATGGCAAGCAGCTGGCCCGCATCAAGGCCAAGAAGCTGCGGGGGGTCGTCTCGTTCGGTCTGCTGGTTCCGGCGCCGGCAGGCGCCCAGGCAGGCGACGACGTCGCGATCCAGTCGGCGTGCTTCACTACGAGCCGCCGCTGCCGTCCTTCAACACGGGTGGGGAGGCCGAGGCGGCGCCCGGCATGCTCGCCTGCTTGTCGAAGTACGACGTGGACGCCCTGCGGCGATACCCGGACATTTTCCAGCCGGGCGAGCCGGTGCTGGTCACCGAGAAAATTCACGGCGCATCCGCGCGATATTGCTTCTCGCAGGGGCGCATGTGGTGCGGCAGCCGGACCGAGTGGAAGCGGTACAGCGAAGACAATCTCTGGTGGCGGGCCCTGGCAGCCACGCCGGCGCTGGAAGCCTTCTGTCGCGATCACCCGGACTGGGTCGTCTACGGCGAGGTCTACGGCGCCGTGCAGTCACTGCGGTACGGCTGCAAGAAGAATGAGGTGCGGTTTGCCGCCTTCGACCTCTTGCCGCTGGAGTCTGGGCTGTTTATCGCCGCCGATCTCTCGCGGCAAATTCTGGAGGAGGCCCGTGTTCCTTGCGTGCCGCTGCTGGTCGCAGCTCCCTTCGATTTCGAGCAGGTATGCTCGCTGGCCGAAGGCCCTAGTTGCATGCCGGGAGCAGATCACGTTCGCGAAGGCTGCGTCGTGAAGCCGCTTGCCGAGCGGTGGCATCAGGCGATCGGCCGGGTGATCCTCAAGGTCGTCGGCGCCGGGTATCTCGAGAAAGGGTAACACGGGAGCGAATCGATGTCTGAAGAGAACTACAAGGGCATCCCAGGGCTGACCCGGGCGCTCGCGAGCGCGGTGATCGCGGAAATGGTCGCCATGTTCAAGATGGGGCGGGCCCCGACGCGGGCCGAGATCATGTCGCGGCTCCGAGAAAACCATGCCGAGCTGGTCCATCCACTGGTCGAGCTGCCCGTGGCATTGGTCCTGAACCACATGGTGGATCACGGAATGCTCGAGCGGAAGGGTGGCAAGTTCTACCATCCGGGTGAGCGCTTCCTGGGATCCGCTCAGCAGACCGGCTAGCTGTACCGGGTGAACGGCATGCACACGATCACTCTTCATATCTCGGAAGATGTCCTCCGCGCCATTGAGGCTTTCCAAGAAGCCTTTGCTTTTGTGGAAGGCTGCGTCGCGGATGCACATCTCAGCGACAAGTTGGTTTTCGCCATCGCAGAGGCGATCCGGGCCAACCGCACGGAAATCACCGTAGACATACCGAGGAAGGATGCCGCCCCGGAAACGTGATGCCAGCGCGGAGGCTTGATTTCCGCGACCTGTGCCAGGCCCGACTCGCACACGCAGTCTTCTTGCCGAAGCACGACCTGCGGAGAGAAGCGTTGCAACCAGCTGTCGCCAATCCGTTACGCGCGTTTGCAGGAGAGACCGGCTGGCTCGACGTTCGCCGGGCCGCAGCCTATCTGGGCTTTTCCCCCCGGCACCTGCGCAAGCTGGTCCGGGAGGGGAAAGTCCAGGCGGCCCGTCCCGGCAGACGCTATCGCTTCCGCGTCGCCTGGCTGGACGAGTACATGCTGCGGGGCTGCGACGAGCTCGCACGGACCGCTCCTGTCCGCAGGGATCCCCGTGTCGTCGTCGCCGACGGTCGTGTGCACTTCGTCATCCGACCCGGCAAACGCGTCCTCCCGGAGAATAGCTAAGCATGATTTCAGCCTCCTACTGGGTTTGGGTCCCGCTGGTCGTCGCGATGTACGCGGCCAGCGGGGCCGTATCGAAGCTGCTCGCCGACCGGCCGGGCGCCGGTCTGTTCTGGTTGCTGTTCGTCATCGGTGTTGTCAACGCCGGCCTCTGGCCCTGGGTGGCCGCATCGAGCCGGCGGCTGCTCTTCGATGCCCTGCTCTTCGACTTCCTGTTGCTGCTGGCTTTTCACGCCTCGTTGCTGCTTCTCGGCTGCGGCGCCGGTTTCAAGGCCTGGCAGTGGACCGGGCTGGTGCTGGTTTTCGTCGGATTCGTTTTGCTCAAGATCGAGTAGGAGGAGAGCGTGGACAAACACCTCGTCAGCTTCACCGCTACGCTGTTCGGCTACCTGGCCGGACAGATCAGTCTCGAAGACGTGGCCGAAAGCTGGCTGCATTTCGGCTGTGCCCGTCAGCACGTCCTCGGCAACCCGTCGCTGTTGCCTCGCGAGCTGGCCTGGCGCAACCGGGTCAAAGTAAGGTTTCCGAAGCGCGAAGCTACCGAGCTCCCGGAGGGCGACATCGACCGGGAACTGCGTGAGGCCTTCCGGCCCCTGCGTGAGGCACTCGAGCAGGCCGACACGGAGGGCCGGATCAGCTGGCAAGTCAGTTCGGAGGGCGAGCGGATACGGCGGTTGCCGCCGGATGACCGGGTCTTCTGGCACGACACGTGGCAGACGGCCCGGGATCACGCGAGGCCCGGTCAGGAATAGCGACGGCCTGTTCACTCGACACTACGTCGTGAAACTGTCAATTCCGGCGTCTAGTTTCCTCGGAGGACCTACATGGTAGCTATCTTCATCGGGGTCTCGCCCGGCGAGCTGCTCGACCGGATGACTATCCTGAAAATCAAGACGAAGCGGATACTCGCGCCGCCGAAGCGCGCGGCCGCGATAGTCGAGCTGGAGACCTTGCAGGCCGTCTGCGACGCGACGATTCCGCACTCCCTCGAGCTCCAGCGGCTGGTGGACGAGCTCGCGAGCGTCAACAACGGGTTGTGGACCCTGGAGAACGAGATCCGCGATCACGCGGGGGTCCAGGATTTCGGGTCGGGCTTTGTCGCGGCAGCTCGCGACATCTTTCGCCAGAACGATCGCCGCTGTGAGCTGAAGCAGGCGATCAACCGGCTGCTCGGCTACGCCAGCGGGGAGTCGAAGGAGTATCAGTGCTATCGGGCTGAGACCCGCCCCGTCGATCAGTCCAGTCCGTCGTAGAGATGCTTGTTGGCCCGATGTACCGCGTGCCAGTAGATTCGCCGAACCGTCGAGACGCTGTCACCCAGCCAGGTCGCGACCCGTTCGATTGGCACGCCCTCGTCGATCTTCCGCGTGGCGAAGGTGTGCCGGAAAGAGTACAGGGTCAGCTTGGGGCTGAGCGAGAGCTTCTCGCGGAGACGTGCAAACATCTCGCTGGCGTGCGAGATTCGCCAGGGCCGCCGACGCGTAGTCAGGAAAAGCCGTCCGGTCGTGTACTTGTCGCGCAAGGGCGTTATCAGGGCCAGGGCGACGTCCGACAGGAAAATGTGCCGGGACTGGCCGGTTCGTCTTCCTGTTTTGTGCTCCGTCGGCGGCAGGATGAACTGCCCACGGCTCCCGTCAGCCTGAAAATGGCGGGCCTCGAGCTTGGCGGCCTCGCCCGGACGACAGCCGGTTTCATAGAGGAAGCGACACAGGTCTTGCAGCGCTGGATACGCGCCGTTGAGAACGAGCTGCGCCTCGTCCGGCGTGAAGACTTCGGTACGCGGCGTGTACGCGGGCCAGGACGAGCCTTTCAGTGGATTCGTCTCGAGCACTTGCAGGAATCGTTTCCCGTGATTGAGCGTCGTGTAGATGCGCTCATAGGCCCGTCGTCGCGAATTCGTATTCCAGCCCGGTTTGCTGTCCAGCCAGCGGCTGACAATCGCCGGACTCACGGCAGCGGCTGGCAGCGAAGCTCCAGCGAAGGTGCAGAAATCCTCCAGCAGACGTTTGGTTGCCTGTTGCGTGTCCGACGAGACGCGGCCTTGGCTGTGTTCCAAGTAGTCTGCGGCCAGCGTCGCGAACAGCGGCGAATTGCTGGCCTGGGCTGGGCTCAGCGAGATTCGCAGGCGGTAGAAGGCTTCTTTGGCCTCGGCCTCGCGATGTCGCCCGCGGATCGGCTGTCCTGCGGCGTCGCGGAGCAGCTGCGAACGTCCGCTCTCGGTCGTGTACCAGCCGCGATCCCAGCGGCGGAACCAGATGCCGTCGCGGCGACGACGTTGTCGTTTTGGAGACACCCCTTGTCTTTCCTCTCGTGCTGGCGGGCCCGAAATAACTGCAAAACAACTGCAACGGCCTCCTCTGCAAGGACGCAAAGGCAATTGTAGCCCGCAGTTACGAAGAGACAAGATGCTCTAGTGCAGGAACTATCTGGCGTCGGTTCTAAATATTTGCAAGCGAAGGACTTACGGCGATTCTACGGACCCAGAATAGCTGCAATTTTGTGCTGTTTTGAGGCCGTTTGCGGGGTCATAACTGCAATTCCATGGCGGCTGGCCCGGGCTCTAATACGCGCGTTTGCCCGGGCCGTCACGGGCTCACAAGAAGGAGGTGACTGAGAGATGCAGTACGTCTTGATTGTTCGGCGCGAGCGGGGTCAGTGGGTCGTTCGCCGGCAGCGGCTGGCTGACGGAGAGTTCGACGGGGCCGTATACGATCGTGGCGGCAGCTACGAGGAGTGTCTGACCCGCGTCCGCGGCGCTCCGGCAGCGGCAAGGAGGTAACGACCGTGTTTTCCGAGTACACTCGCGAAGAACTGGCCGTGCTGGCCCTTTGGCTGGCTGTTCTCCTGGCGACATCGATCGCGCTGATGCTTTGCTGATCCCGGCACGCCCCGGCGGCCGCGGGGCCGCCGGGGCTCCTCGCCCAGCTGTCGTGACCTGCGCTGCTCCGTTCCTGTCCGCGTCGTGGCCACTTCGCCGCCCGGCTTTGCCGGTCGGCCGCCATAATAGATGTAGTGATCCTTCTCTCGCGGATTTCGTCCGGAGTCTTGCCATGTCGGATACTCGGTTTCGCGTCACCATCGGCAACAAACATTGGCGTGTCGAATTCTGCCGGGTCCGCGAGGCGCCCGTCCTGCGGGACGCCGACGGGGCCTGCGATTCTCCGGACGCGACGGGCAAACGGCTGATATTTCGCCGGGGGCTCCTGCAGCGGCCGCGGCGACTGCTGACGGTCGCGATCCACGAGGCCCTGCACGCGGCCGACTGGACGAAAGACGAAACGGAATGGGTCGAGCCGATCGCCGAAGACATCGCGAGGCTGTTGTGGAAAATCGGCTTCCGACTTGTGCCCACAGACGCTAAGAATAGTGCAGACGCGTGAGTGCCGCCCGCGTGCGGCGGCAAAGCGAACAAACAGAGAACGAGGGCGAGTCAATGGTAGCAGCGGTTCTGCCGGTTCGGAGCGCGGTCACCTCCCAGTTCATGCCGGCTGCGCCCTATCTTGGGCAGAACGCGACGATGCACGTCGCGGTCAACGACTTCCACATTCCCTATCACGATCAGCGGCTGATGGTCGAATTCAAGAAGTTCGTTCACACCCACCAGCCGCGGGTCATCCACATCCTCGGGGACCTGCTCGACTGCTACGCTGTTTCCAAATTCTCCAAGGACCCCGCCCGGCTTCTCTCGCTGCAGGACGAGTTTGACCAGGGCACCGAGTTCCTCCGGGAGCTCCGAGAGCTGTGTCCGAGCACGATCATCTCGTTCGTGGAGGGCAATCACGAGGCGCGGCTGCAGAAGTTCCTGTGTTCGCAGGCGCCTCAGCTGAAGTCGCTGCGGTGTCTCGACGTGCGGCAGCAGCTCAAGCTGGCGGAAAACAGGATCTGGTGGTGGGCCGAAAACTCGTTCTACCGCTGGAAGCACCTGTTCTACACGCACGGACTGTACGTCAGGAAACACTCCGGGGTGGCCGCCAAGGAGCATTTCGAACAGTTCGGCGGCTGCGTCATCCACGGACACGGTCACCGGTTCGGAACCTACTACCGGACGACGCTGCGGGACACGTTTGCCTGCTGGGAGAATGGCTGCATGGCGGATCCCAAGCAGCAGGACTACTGTCCGATCGCAAACTGGCAGCAAGGCTGGAGCGTCGTGTGGCACATCGGCAATCGCTTCCACGTCGACCAGATCGTGGTCATCGACGGCGCGTACGTCTATCACGGCAAAGAGTATGGTGTGGCCGAGCCCTCGGGGGATTTTCGGCGCATGCCCGACATGGCTGAAATGAGTCTGAGCGTCTAAGAGAAAAGGAAAGCCGCTATGAGACGACTTGGCTGTTTCTTCATGGCCGTCGGCGTCGTGTCCGTGTGCACGTCGCCGGCGTGGCTGCTGGATCTCCCGCGGGCGTGGTGTGTGCTGGCCGCCGCGGTGTCCGGCGTGCTGCTGGCGGTCGCGGGAGTCTGCGTCTGGGCGATACGCGAGCCTTGGGACTAGAGGAACAAGGCGTGAAGAACCGAAACGAGAAGGCGCATCATGTACTTTTTCACTGCCGACCACCATTTTGGTCACGAGAACATCATCCGGCACGCCGGGCGTCCCTTCGCCTCCGTGGAGGAGATGACGGAGGAGCTGATCGCCAGGCACAACGACACCGTCTCGCCGCGAGACCAGGTCTTCCTGCTGGGAGACGTCGGCTATCGGCTGCCACCGCGGTACCTGGCCCAGTGTCTCGGCCGCATGCGGGGCCGAAAGCTGCTGCTCCCGGGAAACCACGACCGCCGGCTCATCCACAAGGGGCAGCGCAAAGGAGTCTTCGACGAACTGTGCCGACACGGACACCTCCAGATCCTAGGTGACTACCACGAGCTGAAGCTGTCGTGGCGGAACCGGCGGCTCCTGCTCGTGCTGTTTCATTACCCGCTTTGCACGTGGAACGGCAAGACTAACGGGACCTGGCACCTGCACGGGCACAGCCACGGACAGCTTGCCCCGTGCTCTCGCCGGGTCGATTGCGGGGTGGACGTCTGGGATTTCCGACCGGCGGCACTGGACGCTGCGCTGGCTCGCGGCCTCGCGCCGAGCGAATCGCTCTGCTTGGACAACTGATCTGCAAACGCGCGTAAGCGATCATGGGCTGGCTCGGCACCGCATTCCTGTTGCTGGGAACCTACTGCATCGGGCGCAAGCTGGCGAGCGGCTGGGTGCTCAGCATCGCGGGCCAGGCCTGCTGGCTGTGGGTCGGCGTTTCGCGGCAGCAGTGGGGCCTAGTCGCGGTCAACACCGCGTTCACAGTCCTGGCAGCGTGGAACCTGGCGGCTTGGCTCCGGCCGGGCGAAGGCAAGATCGGGAACAAGGGGGACAAACATGCCGGCGGCGTTTGAGCCCATCGCTTCGCTGTGGATCGGCGAGCGTCTGACGGATATGGAGCGGCTGAGCATTTGCTCGTTCCTGGCCGCGGGGCATCCCTACCACTTGTACGTCTACGGGGACGTGCAGCGGGTCCCCGAAGGCACGACGCTTCTGCCCGGCGACGAGATCCTTCCCGCCTCGCGGCTCTTCGCGTACAAGTCCGGGCCCGGGAAGGGAAGCTACTCGGCCGTGTCCAATCTATTCCGCTACCGACTCCTTTACGAGACGGGCAAGTGGTGGGCGGATACGGACATGGTCTGCCTGCGCCCGTTCGACTTTTCGGAACCCTACGTGCTCGGGGCGCAGGACGCAGCCGGGCGTCGCGAGGACTGGGTGGCCGCGGGGGTCGTCAAGATGCCGGCCGGTTGCCACTGGGCGGCCGAGCTCGTCCGTCGTTGCGAGGCGGCGGGAACCAGCTTCGGCTGGGGCACTTGCGGACCTCGCTTGCTGACGGCCACCGTGGAAAGCCGGGCCGCCAGACACTGGGTCCAGCCCCCTGACGTCTTCTATCCCGTCCGGTTCCGGGACTGGCGGACGCTGTTCGAAGCGGACGGGCCGGCCCTGGACGACGAGGCCACGCGCGGCGTCCATCTCTGGCACGAGATGACCCGGCGCGAGGGCCTGGACCCCGACGGGACGTTTCCTGAGACGTCGGTGTATCAGCGGTTACGCACACGTTTTCTCTCCTAGGAGTCGTTATGGTCGCAGCGGCGAAAGTCGACGGCACCGGTCTGATCCGCGTCGAGCATCCCGTTATGGAGACCTATACCGGGAAGCTCGTCGCTTTCCAGGACCCCAAACCGGAGCAGATCGACATCCTGGACATCGCGCACCAGCTGGGCATGCTCTGCCGCTATACCGGCGCATGCATTAAGCGATACTCGGTGGCCGAGCACTGCTGTCGGGTCCACGACGCGTACCTGAATCAGGCGGGCTACGGCGGGGGCTTCTACGACGTCACCGCGGAAGTGCCCGACGACGTTGCCGAGACGGCCCTGGGCCTGCTCATGCATGACGCGCACGAGGCCTACACGAACGACCTGAGCCGGCCGTTCCTCGCCCTGTTGGGGGTGGCCGAAGCCGTCCTGCCCGCCCAGGAGCGGCTGCAAACGGCGATTCACGAGAAGTTCGAGATGTTCGTCCCGGACCCCGCCGTGCTCAAGGCGCTGGACAATGGCGTCCTGAAGGCTGAAGCCGAGGACAACATGCTTTCCTGCGGGGCCGCCTGGGACCTCGACGCCGTCGAGGCCGCCGACGTGCCGCTGGAATACTGGTCACCGGAACGGGCCAAGGCCGAGTTCCTGTGCCGTTTCGCGATGTGGCGGCCGCTGAGCAAGACAGCCGTAGCCGAGCTGGTTTGGCAGTTGCGGCAGGACTCTGATATCGCCGAGGCGCTGTAACCGATGCTCCGTTTCAGGATCCTGCAGCTGTGCGGCCGGGGCACGTGGCGAACCAAGATGAGCCGCGTGCGTTTCCACGGCATGGACGCCGTCGGCAAGATACACGAGGTGCGCCGCAGCGGCCCCGGCTGGCCGGACTGGGATTGCGCGGCGAGTGTCGCGAGCAATATGCGCACGCTCTACGGCGAGCACCTGCCGGATTTCATCGAAGCCTACAAACCGCTTGGTGATCGGCTCGCCTGCGACCACATCCTGCGAGACATCGCGGAATCTCCGGTTCCCGTGATCCTCCGATACAACGAGATGTTCGACGTCGACGAGGCGAGATGGGAGATCGCGGCCTGCGGGGCCCGCCTGGTTATCTGTCACCACGCCAACGAGATGGAGCTCTACACGGGAAACCGGACCGGCGGCTCGGTGAGATTCTCACACGGGCCTGTCTATTTCCGGCATATCCCTCATTCTGCCGAGGCCTCCATCTTCAAGCCGTACGGGCGGGCCAAGCGTATCGACGTCATGCTCGTCGGGCATCGCGGTCGCCGGTATCCGTTGCGGAACCGGATGGCAAAGTTGCTCCCGCAGCTGCCCGTTAAGTACCACTGGCGCGAGTATAGGCACCCCGGCTACGTTCGCGCGGACGCCTGGACGAATCGTTACGCCCGGGAGTTTGCGCAGGCCATCAGCGACACGAGGATCTGCGTCACCTGCTCTGGCCGGCCTCGCACCCGCTACGGCAAGTACGTCGAGATCCCGATGTGTGGCGCGGCCCTGGCCGCCGACATGCCGGACGAGGAGCAAGATGCCTTCGGCGAGTTCCTCATCGAGCTCGACATGGGCATGACCGACTCCGCGCTGCTGGAGCAGCTCGTACTGCACTTGGAGCGGCCGGATCTGCTTACAGCCAAGACGGCGGCCGGCCAGCGATGGGCGACGAACTACACACAGGAGAAGTACGCCGAACGGTTCACGCGGGTACTGCAGGACTTCCTTCAGGAAAGGGCGAACGGTGGAAGACGCTAGCTGCCAGCGGTTGTTCGAGATGCACCACGCGGGCGAGACCGGTTTTTCCCCGCACTACCTGACCCTGTACAGCCTCGTCTTGGGCCTGCGGGCTCAGTCGGTGTTCGAGTTCGGCGCCGGGTTGTCCACATCGGTCATCCTGGCCGCCCTGGGGCGCACTGGCGGAGTCCTCACCAGCTGCGACGTCCGGGGCAAGGCCTCGCTGGCCAATGTGCGGCTGCCCCGGGAGCCCGCCGCCTGGCTGTTTCTGATGGGCGATTCAGCCCGCTACGCGGCAGACATCGGGCGGGGCGTGTACGATTTCGTCCTGCACGACGGCTCGCACGAGGCGGCCGTCGTCCGGCGGGACCTGCTCGGCATCATTCCCCGAATCCGCCGGAACGGGCTGCTGCTGGTCCACGACACGGAGCACCCGGACAACCCGTACGGGCTCCGGGAAGCCGTCAACGCGGCCCTGGTGGGAGTTGCGCACGAGGCGGTCACGCTCCCCTACGGCTACGGCCTGACCGTGGTCCGGATCCTCCAGGATTTCGGCCACGGCGAGGTCCCGCTTGCCTGGAGAAAGGGGCAGCCCCTGTGAAGCGCGTCTACATTACGCCCGGCGACAAGATGGGCTGGGCCGTCGACGACGATCGCCGGCAGCTCCTGGCGGTCCTGGAGGGTGTCGCCGAACCGTCGTCGCTGGAAGACGCCGAGATCATCCACAGCGTCTGGTGGGAGCGGCTGGGGGCGGTCCTGTCGCGGCGACAAGGCCGTCGCCTGCTGTGCAACCTGACGGGCGAGCCTCGCCGATGCCTCTACCGGTCGGCCTTCCGGAGGATGCTACGCTACGTGGATCTCTGGCTCGCGCCTTCCTGGCAGGCATACGACCAGATGCGCGCGGCCGGCCTTCCGGTGGCCCACGTTCCCTATACGGTCGACACGACCGTCTTCCGGCGCTTGCCGGCGGCGGAAATCGAGGAGGTCCGCCGGCAATGGGAGCTTCCCGCGGACCGGTACCTGATCGGGAGCTTCCAGCGGGACACGGAGGGGAGCAACCTGACCAGCCCGAAAATCGTCAAGGGCCCGGACCTGTTCGCGGACCTGGTCGTCCGGCTGCACCGGGCGGGATTGCCGATCCACGTGGTGCTGGCGGGGCCGCGGCGGTTCTGGCTCCGGCGGCAATTGGAGAGCCAGGGTGTCCCGTTCACATACACGTGTAAGTCGCTGCGGCCGGGCGACGACGTGCATCGCAACGTGCTCGACCGAGCCACGATGAACGGCCTGTACAACATCATCGACCTATACGCGGTGACGAGCCGATCGGAGGGCGGTCCCAAGGCGATCCTCGAGGCTGCGGCAGTCGGCGCGCCGATTGTCAGCAGCTGGGTCGGCCAGGCCCCGGACGTGCTGGCCGGGGCCTGTCTATATCGGACGAACACCGAGGCGGCGGCGATCATACGCCGCGATATTGAACAGAGATGGTTGCGCCGGTTCTGCGAGTTCCACCTAGCCGCGGTCTACGCTCGACACACGCCGGAGCGGGCCCGCGACAAACTGCGAGAAACCTACGAAGATGGAAATCGGCCTGTGGAATAACTTCAAGCGGCCGCCGTGGGGCGGCGGGAACCAGTTCATGCTGGCCCTGGAGACGGAGCTCTGCCGCCAGGGCCACGTGGCGCTGCGCAACCAGCACGGCCAGGACGGCTCGATCGTCAATTCGATCCAGTTCCCGCTCGCGGAATTCGAGGCGACGCTTCCGTCCTTTGCCCGCGTCGTCCACCGCGTGGCGGGCCTGTTCTGTCTGCACCGGGGACCGGCCGGCCTGGCCGACGACGAGCGGGTCGCCGCCTTCAATCGCAAATACGCGATCGCCACCGTGTTCCAATCCCGCTGGGCAGCCTCCCGCGTTCTCGCGCGTTACCCGCTGGTTTCGCCCCGAGTGGTCTGCAACGCCGTCGATCCCGAGATCTTCCACGAGCGGGGCCGCCGTGTCTTCCGGCCCGGCCGCAAGATCCGCCTGGTCGCCACCAGCTGGAGCCCCAACCTGCGCAAGGGAGGCCCATTCTACCGGGACCTGCTGGACCGGCTCGACCCTGTCCGGTACGTCTTCACGTTCGTCGGGCAATGCGACGCGCTGCTGTCGGGGGCGGTCGTCTACCCGCCTACGGACTCGCGCTCGCTGGCCGACTGCCTGCGCAACCAGGACATCTACGTCACGGCCAGCCGGGACGACGCCTGCTCGAACGCCCTCCTGGAGGCCTTGGCCTGCGGACTGCCGGCGGCCTACCTGGACAGCGGCGGCAACGCAGAGGTCGTCGGCGAAGGCGGCCTTCCGTTTTCGGACGTCTCGACGTGCCTGGCGGCACTGGAGCGGCTCGCGGCCGAATACGCGCGTATTCAGGCTGCCATTCCGATCCGGACAATTCAGGACACGACCCGAGCCTATCTGGCCGCGATGACGGAGTAACGCAAATGTCGTCCAAGGCGAGCTTTCCGATCTACAGCCGGCTTTACCACGCCGAGATTCACGGGCAGTCCGGACAGGACCCGGACATTCCGCGGTTCCTGGTCCCCTGCTTCGTCCCGAACGACAAGGCCTTTCGGCTCGTGCATTGCTGTGTCGCCGCTGTCGCCGAGTTCACCCGCGAACCTTACGAGCTGTGGCTGATCGACAACGCCTCACCGCCGCAGTGGTCGGAAAGGCTGCTCGAGCTGTCCGACAACATCGTATTCAACCGAACATCGCCCGGGGGCGGAAGCCTGGCCAACGCCGTCGGCCTGGAGCTGGGCATCCGGCAGCTGCCGCCCGCTACTCGTCACGTCGTGGCGATGCACTCGGATACGATGCCGGCACACGACAACTGGTGGCCTTACCTGCGGAGCAAGCTCAGCGAACGGGTCCGGGTCGCAGGAACGCGGCTCGAACAGGCCCGGGTGCCCGAGGGCGTGATCCACCCGCTGTGCTGCCTCCTGGACTATCGGCTCTTCCAGGAACTGCGACTGGATTTCCAGCCCGACCTGCCTCGCCTGGACGTGTGCGACCGGGTCACGGTCGAGCTGCGCAAACACGGGTACGACGCCTTCGCGTGCCGAACTACGTCGCGGTTTCCCGAACTACTTTCGCTGATTCCGCCGGGCTCTCCCCTGCGACGATACCATGTCGAACGGGCCTTCGACGACGACGACAACGTCATCCACTTGAATCTGGGCCGAGGCACTTCCAAGTGCCTGACAAACCGTTCGCACACGGGGGCGCCCTGGAGGACGACCGTCGAGCAGTGGTTCGAGCTGGCCGCGTGGCTCCTGAACTAGGACGGATTCAATGCTCACGCCCGCGACCGTTCACACACTGAACAAGCACTACGGCGGCGGCCGCCGGCATAACGGACGAGACGGCAGCCTCGGATTCGGCTACTTGCACTACGGCATCGTGCGCAATCTGCGGCCCGACCGGGTCCTGTGCGTCGGGTCGGGCCAGGGCTTCATCCCCGCGATTTGCGCCCTCGCTTGTCAGGCGGCGGGCCGGGGGCACGTGGACTTCGTGGACGCCGGTTACGGCCAGGAGGACTCGCGGCACTGGGCGGTATCGGGCTCTGGAAGCGCGTCACGCCGGCCTACTGGGACCGCCTGGGGATCCGGGACTGGATCACCCTGTACGTCTCGCGGTCCGAGGACTTCTCCCCGCCGGGCACGTACGGCTACATCTACCTTGACGCCGACCACTCCTTCGAGGGCGTAACGCGCGATTTCGAGCGCACTTGGCCCTGGTTGCAGGAAGGGGGCATGATGGCCTTCCACGACATAGCCGTGGAGCGAGAAGACTATCCCTGCGGAGCATTCGGCGTCCGACGATTCTGGCAGGAACGGATCGTTCCTGCGTTCGAGCACCTCTCGTTCGACTTCTCGGCCGGCCTGGGCATCGTCAAGAAGCCGAAAGCTGACTGACGATTTGCGTCTGAAATCGCAGGCTGCAATTTCAGTTGCAGTTCTCTCTTGTCCGCGCCGCGCATTTCTGCTTCTTGCGCGGGCGGTGTCTTTGCTATAGTGCCGCCCGGCCCGCGGACAGAAAGGCCCTGGCTAAATCCCGGGCGAAAGCGACGCATAATCCATGACTCGTGTTGTGTAGAAATCACTCGCGTCCGCTCTGTTAGGAGTTGCCAATGGACCTGGCCGGCTGGATCGAGGCGAATTGCGTGATTGTCGCCGAGTTGGCGGCGCTGACGAAACAACTTCGAGGCGACGCGGCGCCCGCTGTCCTGACCCACATCGCAGACCTGTCGCATCCCTGCTGCGTCCTGGTAACCGCGCCGCCGCTGATCCTGCGAGCCCACGTGCGAGAACTGGCGGCGAGAGTTATCTATTGCACGGACCCGGACCCGGCGACCGCCGCGGAGCTCTACGCCGGGCTCTGCCTGAACGACGGCAAGGGCCTTCCGCGACTTACGGACCCGAACACCGCGTCTAGCGCCGTGTTCATCCGCGTGCTATTCGCGCTGCTGCCGTATTTGTCGGCCGAGGAGCTCACGGAAGTCCCGCCACACTGTTCGGTAGAGGAGGTCAGGGCTCTGCACCAGGAAATCGAAGCCGGGCCTCGTGCCGAGGAGAGCTACCTGTTCCTTCGGGCCATGTTGCTGATCGGCTGCAAAACGCGACGAACGTATTCGCTCATGACCAAAGGGGCGCTGGCCGGCCTCGGCGGCGCTGCGGGGTTCAGTCAGCCGTCTAGAGGCGGGCTGTTCGAAATTCTCAGCACGCCCAGCCGCAATTGAAAGGAGCACACGACATGTGCGAATTCGTCTCATTTGTCTTCGTGCCGGCCACCGAAGAGGTCTTTGCCGGCTCGCTAGACTCCCATTCCGGCATTGAAGCCGGCTGGGACCTCAAACCCGGTTCCTACCGGGAATG
>Ga0180432_10006923_pt1 | contig 14595 bp, 11 predicted proteins | sample SS_ome_10_FD_132414 | JGI IMG/M metagenome (GOLD analysis project Ga0180432, IMG submission 132414) | Hypersaline lake sediment archaeal communities from the Salton Sea, California, USA - SS_1_MS_2 metaG | ecosystem: Environmental > Aquatic > Non-marine Saline and Alkaline > Hypersaline >... | reverse complement strand
GGACACGGCGCAGACGGCGAAGTGGGGGTCGAAGTCGGGGTACATGCCTGTGAGGGCGTCGGCGGCGGCATTGCTGGAGGAGTACTTCGCCAACAATCCGGTGGCGAAGGAGCAGTTCGAGAAAATCGTGCCCTACGGGAAGCCAGAGCCGGCAGTGCGAGGAGAGCAAGAGATCCGGGACTTCATCTACGATGCGATGGTGGCGGCGTTCAGCGAGGCAATGACGCCGCAGGAGGCACTGGATGAGGCCGTGGAGCTGGCGAACGAGGCGCTGGCGAGAGGGCGGGAATAGGTAACGAGCACCAACCCAGGGAGCGAACGACAGGCGGTTTGGGGGCACCAAACCCGCAGTGTACACATTCCCTTCTGCGCGCGATGGCCTTCTGACCTTCAGTGATGCACAGAGAGGAGGAGTGCTTGGCATTGAACAGTGAAGCCTTCGATCTGGACGCTGTCTTTCGACCTCGGTCCGTTGCCGTGGTAGGGGCCACCCGAAACCCCAGCAAATGGGGTTTCCAACTTCTCAACAGCATTCTGGCGGGCGGGTACCAGGGCTCTGTCTATCCGGTCCATCCCTTCGAGAAGAGTCTCTCGGGGCTGAAAGCCTATCCGAGCTTGCGTTCCATCGGTCATCCCGTGGATCTGGCGGTCGTGGCGGTGCCGGCCGCTGCGGTGCCAGACGTGGTCGCCGAGGCGGGACAGTGTGGCGTGGCGGCAGCCCTGGTGATCACGTCGGGATTCGAGGAGGCAGGAAATCACAGTTTCGCTCGGAGCACGCTTGCCACTGCGCGAGAGAACGGAATACGAATCGTGGGGCCAAACGGCATGGGAGTGTTCTGCCTTGCCTCGCGCCTGAGTGCCATGATGGTGCCTGCTCCCATGCGAGCAGGGGATATTGCCTTCATCTCACAGAGTGGTGGCTACGGAGTGCAGCTCTTCCTGCGAGCCCAGCGTCTCGGGTTGGGGGTGCATACCTACGTCAGCTCCGGCAACGAGATGGACCTTACCTGTACCGACTATCTGGCCTACTTCGGCGAAGACGCCGATATCAGAGCAGTGATAATGTACATTGAGGGACTGCATCCCGGAGAGGGGCCTCGCTTCATCGAGGTTGCTCGCGATGTGGTGCGCCGAAAACCGGTCATAGCGGTTAAGGTTGGAGTCACCGGGGAGGGAGCGAGGGCGGCATCGTCTCACACCGGTGCGATGGTCGGTGATGACGCCGTCTACGAGGCCGCGCTCAGGCAAGCAGGTGTGATCCGGGCCAGGGACGCTCACCGGTTGTTCGACTGGGTCAAGGCATTGACCAGGCTGCCTTTGCCGCGAGACAACCGGGTAGGGATTCTGACTCGTTCTGGAGGGGCCGCTGTCGCGACCGCCGACCGCTGTGGAGTCCGTGGACTGGAAGTGCCTCGATTGTCTGCTTCGGCCCGCGAGTCGATTGAATCGTACATCCCCGACTACGCAACCGCTCAGAACCCGGTGGACGTCACAGGCGATATTGCGATGGAGGCCTACAACAGGAGCCTTCCGATCATGCTGGAGGAAGAGCACCTCTCGGGCCTGATCGCCGTGGCGGTGAGCAACCTGGCCATCCCGGGGCTCGAGGACGTGTTTCCATACTTTCACGATACTATCCAACAGGGAATGAGCAAGACCTGCGATCGCTTGGTGACTCTCTTGAAGCACTACGGCAAGCCCATAGTGGTGGAGAGTGCCACAGAGGATCAGCCGCTCCTGAGGGAGTTGGATACCAGAGGCGTGCCGGTCTATCCTACTCCAGAGCGCGCCGTCGATGCCATGGTTGCGCTGCTGGAATACAAGGCCCATCGAGAGAAAGCCGAGCAGCGCACTCGGATCGCCGAGAGCGCGGTGACGTCCTCGCCAAAGGGGGTGCGTGAGGCGATCCAGGAGCACGTGGCGGCTGGTCACCACCGGCTCACCGCGGCCGAGGCACAGCACATACTGGAAGCGCACGGGGTACCGATGCCTTCGGCTCGGGTGGCGCGCACTGAGGATGAGGCCGTCTCGGGGGCTGAGGCGGTGGGGTGCCCTGTTGCGCTGAAGATCAGTTCACGGAACATCGCGCACAAGACCGACGCCGGCGGTGTGGCCCTGAACCTACGGGATGGCGGGGAGGTACGTCAGGCCTACCGCCGGATCATGGACGGCGTGTGTTCTCGGGAGCCGAGGCCTGATGTGGAGGGAGTGTTGGTTCAGGCCATGGTGTCTGGCGGCCTGGAATTGATCGTGGGGATGAAGCGGGATCCCCAGTTTGGCCCGGTACTGATGGTTGGACTGGGTGGCATCTTCACCGAGGTCATGGAGGATGTGACCTTGCGCGTCGCGCCTGTGAGCGTGGAGGATGCCCTGGATATGCTTCGGGAGTTGAAGGCCTACCCTCTCCTCAGGGGAGTGCGAGGCAGCAGGCCCGCCGACGTCGAGGCGCTGGCCCGCATCGTGGAACGAGTGTCGCGGATAGCCCTGGATTGCCCGAGCATTTCTGAGCAGGATCTGAATCCCGTCATAGTGAGCCGACGGGGCCGGGGAGCAGTTGCAGTGGATGCGCTGCTGGTCCTGGATCAGGCGCGTTCGGGATACTGAGTGGTTGCTTGCGATTCCCGCAGTCTGGCCGGCGCGCTGGCTTTCGTCGGCGCTTGCGAGATAGCAACCTCAATGCGCGACGGTGATGACCAATGAATCGAACTCTCTCCGAATGCCCCTAGACCGAGACCTTGTCGTTGGGGAGATAGGGGCACTTGATGAAGATCATCTTGACGTTGGAGTCGCTGTCATTGAGGATATCGTGCTTCTCCGGGGCAACGAGTCGGAATGCGTCCCCGGCGATGGCACGGTGCTCCACTCCGTCGACGATGATCTTCGCCATGCCTTCCAGGAAGAAGAATGTCTCCTCCACTTCGTTGTGGTAGTGCCCGCCCAGTTGTTGGCCCGGCTTCAATAGGATCACGCCCCAGTCCGTGCGTGGCCCCCTGAGCAGGTACTTCACTCCCCAGTCCCCGCCTCGGTACTCCTGTTGAGCTTCACTGACCTTCTCCATTCTTCCTCCTTCGCGTGCGCTTGGTGACCTGCTCCGACTTTGCCGTGCGCGGAGCGCCAGGTCTGAGTGTCTCAGAGGGCCGCTCGTAGGATGTTGCGAACGTCGTCCTCGCCCAGGGGACGCGGATTGTGCTTGAGAGACCCCGATGGCAGCGACTCGGCGATGATCACCGGAAAGTCGTCCTCGTTCACACCTAGGGGGGCCAGTTTCTGAGGAATCTGCAGGGCGGTGAGGATTCTCTGCACGTCCTTCACGGATTCACCTGCGGCCTGCTCGGTCGTCATTCCTTGTGTGCCCACTCCCAGCAGGGCCGCAACGCGCGCGTGCTTCTCCACGGCATAGGGCAGGTTGTACTTCATGACGTAGGGTAGGAGTAGCCCGCAGATGGTCCCGTGTGGGATGTGATACCGGTATCCCAATGGGTGGGCCATGCCGTGAACCCCGCCCAGACGGGCGTTTGCCAGCGCCACCCCTGCCAGCATGCTGCCATACAGCGTGTCGGCGCGAGCGTTGATGTCGTGCCCTTCGCGGAAGGCCGTGACCAGACTGCGCCCGAGAAGCCGGATGGCCTCCATTGCGAGGGCGTCGGTGGTTGGCATGGCGCCGATGGAAACGTAGGCCTCGATTGCCTGGCACAGAGCGTCAGCCCCCGTGGCAGCCGTTAGTGCGGGAGGCAAGGAGAGCGTCAGTTCGGGATCGACCAAGGCAGCCCGGGCAAACCAGGAATCGTGACGTATGCTCGCTTTGATGCCGCGCACCGGATCCGACAGGACGGCGTTCTTGGTGACCTCGGCGCCCGTGCCTGCAGTGGTGGGAATGGCGACGAATGGGATCCCGGGCTCTTCGATCTCGCGTCCCTGGTGATAGTCGCGAACCGATCCGCGGAGGGGGACCAGGCCGGCTATGGCCTTCGCCGTGTCCATGGCGCTGCCACCTCCCAGGCCTACGATCACCTGCACCTTCTCCTTCCGTGCCAGGATCACTCCTTGCTCGACGATCTCCAGGGTAGGCTCGCCGCTGACCTGGTCGTAGATCGCGGCAGGTACTTCCTGCTGGCCCAGCAGGGTCGTGGCCCGGTCCAGGGTGCCGGACCTGGTCATCGCCTTGTGCCCACAGACCAGTAGCGCCGTGTCGCCGTAGCGGCGGCAGACCTGGCCTAGCTGTCCGAGGCATCCGGCGCCGGTGATGATGTCGGTTGGCTGATAGAATCGCCTCATGTACACGCTCCGCCCATGCTGTTGTTGTCCCATCTTCGCGCACTAGCTTAGCAGAGCCACTCAGCCCAGTCAACTCCTTGTTGTGCTGCCGACCGCCGATGGCTTGGAAGCATGGAGAATCCATCCAGCCACGGTTTGCACCGAGAGGGGAGGATGGCGGGGCTCCGGTCATGGGGAGTACGCTCCGGCTCTCATCCACGTCTTCCCCCGGCCGGATTGGCGTCCGCTCCTTTGACCCGGTTGCTCGATGCGGTATAATGACCAAACAGGCGCACTCCCGCGAGGTTTGGCGCAAAGAGGGCCACTCTCATGCACTGGAGCTATCTTGGCGTAGGCCTCATCTCTGCAGCGACGCTGATCTTGCAGATCGCTCTCACTCGGGTCTTCTCAGTTGCTCAGTGGTATCATTTCGCCTTTCTCAGCGTCAGCGTTGCGCTCCTGGGTTTTGGCGCCAGCGGCTCGATACTTGCCCTGCGCTCTCGCTTCACCCGGGACGGCAAGGCCCGTGACCTTTCTGTTGCGTGCTTGTGCTTTTCCGTGTGCACCTTGGCCAGCTACCTGGCAGTCAACTTCCTGCCCTTCGATTCTTTCCGTATCGCATGGCAGCGGGAGCAGTTGCTCTATCTGGCACTCTACTACCTGGCGCTGGTGGCGCCCTTCCTCTTCGGTGGGCTGGCTATCGGGATCGTGTTGCAGTCGGACAGAGACCGGATCGGCACCGCCTACGCCGTGAACATGGTGGGCTCGGCCTTGGGCTGCCTGTCAGTCATCGGGCTTCTTCCCCTGCTTGGTGGAAGCGGCGTCGTGGCCTTGGTGGCCGCTCTGGGCGCAGTGAGCGCTCTCCTTTTCTTGGGCCCCAAGGACTCTCGCCCGGTTGGATCTACAGTCCAGGCGAAGGCCCTGCTGGCGGGCGCCGTGGCCGCTCTCGTGCTCTCGATGAGCCTGCTGATCCGGCCGCCGGTTTGGTGGGATGTGCGGATGTCTCCGTACAAGACGTTGAGCACGGCGCTGCGCTTCCCCGATTCGCGCGTTCTGTACCGCGGCTGGAATACCATCTCCCGGGTTGATGTGGTGGAAGGCGACGGGATCCATTCTGCTCCGGGACTCAGTCTCGCGTATGCCCGTGCACTCCCTCCTCAGTTGGGACTGACGGTGGACGGGGGCAATCTCAGCCCCATCACTCGCCAGGCTTCGCGTGAAGACGAGGCGTTTCTGGACTACCTTCCTGCCGCCCTGGCCTACGAGTTGCGCCCGGCGGGCCGCGCGCTGATCATCGAACCTGGAGGTGGGCTCGATGTGCTGACGGCATTGCATCGCGGTGCCTCCCGCGTGACCGTGGTGGAGGGGAATCCCGCCATCGCCGACATGGTCCGAGACCGGTATGGCGAGTATGCCGGGCATATCTATCAGGATGCCCGGGTTCGGCTGATCGTTGAGAGTGGCAGGAGCTTCGTTCGGCGTGCCGACGAGGAGTTCGACGTCGTGCAGCTCTCCCTCACCGATACCTACCGACCGATAACCTCGGGTGCGTTTGGGCTCTCGGAGAGCTACGCGTACACGTTGGAGGCCTACTCGGGGTACTTGGATTGTCTGGGCCCGAGGGGCATTCTGATGGTCACTCGTTGGCTTCAAGACCCACCCAGTGAGGAGTCAAGGGCCTTCGCTCTTGCTGTTGAGGCCCTGGAGTGGTTGGGCGTTCCCGAGCCGAGCAGGTGCATCGTGGCCTTTCGGAGTTGGTCCACTGCGACGACGATCTGCAGTTTGACTCCCTTCACAGCGGAGGAACTCGAGGTCCTTCGAGGCTTCTGTGATCGACTCCACTTCGATGTGGTCTACTATCCGGGTATGAGGCGTGAAGAAGCCAATCGCTACAATCGGTTGGCGGAACCTACCTACTTCGATGGGTTCTCTCGTTTGCTAACAGCGGGAGATCGCGAGCTCGTCTACCGAGAGCAGCCCTTTCGGATTACTCCCCCCGTCGATGATCGACCCTTCTTCTACCATTTCTTCAGATGGAGCCAGGTACCCGATATCCTGAAGGGCTTCGGGAAGACCTGGCAACCGTTTGGAGGAAGTGGCTATCTGGTACTCATTGCCCTCCTCGTGCTGGCGCTGGTGGCTTCGGGGTCGCTGATCCTGTTGCCCCTGGCCCTGGGTAGCAGAAGGGGCGTCCGTTTCCGCTGGCGCTATCTGCTATACTTCGCCTTGCTGGGCATTGGCTATCTGTGGATCGAGATTCCCCTGATGCAACGCTTCATACTGTTCCTGGGGCAACCGACCTACGCGTTCGGCATTGTGCTCTTCGCCCTGTTGTTGGCCTCGGGTATCGGAAGCGCAGTATCCGACAGGTTGAATGGCGCGGCTACTCTGCTTGCGCTGGCGGTGATCGCTTCGCTGTACCCACTGCTGCTGCCCGAGCTCTTTGCGCACTGCCTCGGTATGGCGTTGTTGGGACGGATCACGGTTGCAGTAGCCTGCATCGTGCCCGTCGGACTGCTCATGGGGGTTCCCTTCCCCAAAGGGATCGCAATCCTGACGAGTGAGGCTCCTGCTCTGATTCCCTGGGTGTGGGGCGTCAACGGCTGCTTCTCCGTGATCAGCTCCATCGTCGCCACGATGCTGAGTGTCTCCTTCGGATTCTCGACAGTGCTGTGGTTGGCCTGTGCGGCTTATGCCCTCTCGGCCATCGTGATGCTGTTCCTTGGGAGAGAGAGGAGGCGCTTTCTTTGAGTGCCCCCGAGCTCCGACGTCTTAGGTCAAGCGCCAGTGAACGTAACGTGCTCGTGCTCTCCGCCCTGGCTTTCCTTCGGGGCACGAGCCAGTCGATGCTCAGAGCGATCTGGCAGCCTTTCGTGCTGAGTCTGGGAGCGTCCATGTCAGAGTTGGGCGTGCTAGAAAGCCTCGGAGGGTTCAGAGGGGTGACCAATAGCCTGATCCAGCCGATAGGGGGATGGCTAGCGGACAGACGGGGGAGGAAGAGCCTCCTTCTGATCGGTGAACTATTGGGCGCCCTGGCCTTCTCGGTGTACGCGCTGGCAGGCCGGGCCGGGGACTGGCACATGCTGGTGCCCGGCGTGGTCTTCTTGGGGCTCAGCTTCGGCGCACTTCCGGTGAGAGACTCGATGGCGGCTGAGTCTTCGGCCGAAGCCGGCGGGAGGGCCAGGGCCTACAGTCTAATCGTGTTTGGCTCGGCGGCTTCCGGGGTGTTGTCTGCGGTGCTGGCGGGAGTCGTGGCCGATCGGTGGGGCTTCGGTCAGGTGTTCCTGCTCGGGATCTGCACCCAATCGTTGTGTTTGCTGCTCATTGCCCTCTTCGCCACGGAGACGCTGGACCCTGTGAGACGGAGAAGCCTCTCTCTGCGCGAGCTTGCCGCAACGCTGAGGGGGGTGTTCGTTCCCCCACGCCGACTGAGGAGCTTCTATCTGGCCACGACGGTGGACATCTTCGTATGGGGTGTCGGTAGCGCGGTATTCTACGGCACGTTGACAGAGACCTACGGATTCAGTGCGACGCAGCTAGGGATCCTGACCAGCATCACGTCCGCGTCGTGGGCAGTCACTCAGTTGCCCATCGGAAGGCTGATCGAGACGCATGGTCGGATCAGGTCGCTGGTTGTATCAGAACTGTTGGGTGTCGTGCTGATGACGGGGAGGCTGCTTTCAACTTCGTTTGAGTCCTTTGCCGTCCTGCAGATCCTCAACGGGCTGATTCCCGCTACTTGGATCCCGGCACTGAGGGCCTGGATGTCTGACCATGTGGGAGACGAGCAACGTGCCGAGGAGATGGGGAGGCTGCAGGCATTCCGAGGGTTGCTTTCCTTCCCCGCCCCGTATCTGGGAGGCCTCATATTCGAGCGGTGGGGGTTCGGCGGCCCGATACTCGTCAATCTGATAGGTGCCCTGGTAGCGGCACTTCTGCTGTGGCACTTCGTCCCTGAGACTCAGGAGGAATCGCCGGGTGAGCCCGAGGAGTAGAACGAGGCGAAGGGCCTAGTCGCTGTCTCTCTCTCCGGTGAGCGGTACGAACTGCACTCCCATCATCCTCCGCGAGACAATCTCGTCTCCCCTGCGCTCGATCTTCCACAAAGACTGGTAGGCACCTGGAGGGCCGACGGGGATCACCAGTCGCCCCCCGTCAGCCAGTTGCCCTACAAGGGGTTGGGGGATGTGATCCGGCGCGCAAGTGACGATGATTGCGTCGTAGGGTGCGTGCTCCTCCCATCCATAGTAGCCGTCCGCGTGCCGCACGTGGATGTTGGTGTATCCCAGTCGGGCAAGCAAGTCCGCGGCCCTGGTGGCCAATGGCTCGATGATCTCCACTGTGTATACTACTTCGGCCAGTTCTCCCATAATGGCAGCCTGATAGCCGGAACCGGTGCCGACCTCCAGGACCTTGTGGGTGTCCTGGACTTCCAACAGTTGAGTCATGACGGCGACGATGTAGGGCTGGGAGATGGTTTGGCCGTACCCGATGGGCAGCGGCTGGTCGATGAAGGCATACTCCAGGAGTTCGTCTGGGACGAATTCCTGCCGAGGAACCTTCTCCATGACCTCAAGGACCCTCTCATCGGTGATGTCTCTGCTCCTCATCTGTGAGTCAACCATCGCTATCCTCGCTGCCTGGTATGGGTCAGCCTCAGGGGAGGGAGTGCAGGTGGGAGGACACGGAGAGGCGGTCTGCTCGGAGAGTGCTGGCGTGCTACGGCATGACCCCGTGCAGCGCACACTGAGCATCAAGGAGACGAGGGCGACAAGGGCAAGCAACCTGCAAGAAGGGTGAGGTGATGGCTTCTCGGCTACTACTGTCCTGCCCACGGTCATCCCTCCCTTAGCCGACCTGAGGGGAAACTCGCGGATCGTATTGTATCACGCCGGAGGCGGAACATCAAGCCCGGTCGACGTATCCCTGAGTTGACCGCTTACTCCCGCACAGAACCGACTTGATGGAATGAGGAGAATGTGGTATAGTAGCATCCTTCCGGGGCACAATGGCTTGACCGCTTGTGGTATAATGTGAAGTATACTTGAAGAGAACGGTCATAGCTGGTGGTTTCGCGCTGTGGCGGGTGTTTGGCGTGTCTCCGGACGCCCGCTCATCAACAACTCTGAGGCAACGTAGCCAAGGTGCAGCATCAGGTGTGCCATGGCCTCTCAGTGGGGAGGGCCTTCTTGGAATGCTCTCGTCTACTGTCCTCTTGCGTTGCCCTAACAAGGTGATTGACATAAAGACAGCATAGAGCATACGAACAGAAGGACTTGGCCGGACTCCTGGTGATCTAGCTGTGTATCATTGGGGGCGAGCGTTGGTGGGAGGCCTGTCTGGAATGCCGGTCTTTGAAGTGCTCGCATTTCACGTTCTCGGCACATGGACTCTTCTGTCTGCTCATGTGGTTGTTCCTCAGGTTCTGCTTGCCCTCAGATTCCTTGTCGTTCGCTGGTTTCGTGTGTTTCCCCTGGAGGATCTGTCTGGCTCGGTATCCGCTACTGGCCGGGTATCGGGTCAGCTCGACGACTTCCTGCAGACTCTCTCCCTCACGACTCGTTGGCATGATCGTCCTGCGGCGATCCCAAGTCATCCCAACTAGGCTCCGGCCGCACTTCCAGCCCTTTGGCTCCGTACAGGCGAGCTGGCTCGTACGATGACTGAGAGGCAAGACCAGGGTTGCGGGCGAAGGTACGGGAAAGGAAAGTGAGCAGCCAATCATGAAGATGGTCATTAGGTACGTTCTCAAAGCTCTGGTGTGGGGCATCATAGTCACGCTCGTCGGTGCGCTGCTGTACGGGTTGGCTCTGCTCATTCGAAGGGACCCGGTCTACTTCGTCCAGCAGGTTGTGGACGGCCTGAAGCTGGGGTTCGTCTTCGCATTGATTGCCCTGGGCTATACCATGGTCTACGGTATCGTGCGACTGATCAACTTCGCCCATGGCGATGTCTTCATGGTCGGTGCGTTCACCAGTTTCTATGCCGTCACGCGCTACCAGTGGGGTTTCATCCCGGCCATACTGCTGTCGATGGTAGTAAGCACGTTCTTGAACTTGATCATCGAGCGGGTAGCGTACAAGCCCCTGCGCAATGCGCCGCGGATCTCGGCGCTGATCACCGCTATAGGCGTGTCGTTCTTCCTGGAGTACTTCACCGCTCTGACATTCGTCTTCGGTCCTGACTACATCCGCTACGAGCGCCCGCTGGAGCTTGTGGTGTGGGACATTCGAGAGTTCACGAACGTCTGGCTGATCCTGACGGTTCTGTTCATCGCGGTCATGGCGGCGGCAGCATGGTTTGTGCGGCGAAGGAAGGTGAAGTCCTTGGTCGTAGAGGGGTCGGAGGCGGCGGGTGTACCATCGTCGGAGAAGAAGCCCGGGCAGGCAGTCTTCACCGCCCTCGTGGTCGCGGGGCTTGCTGTCCTGAGCGTCGGTCTGGCCTATCTCATCGACATGGGCATCGCCTCGTCGCTGGCGTCAAGGGGCGTGAGCTGGGAGTTCCGCAAGGCTCTGGTGCTTCTGCCCGAGGGGAGCGGCATCAAGCTCACCAACATCACGGTGGTCATCATGGCCGTGACTCTTCTACTGCTCTTCCTGTTGCAGTACATAGTAGGTCGTACGAAGATCGGGAAGGCTCTGCGCGCCACGGCTTTCGACAACCTGACGGCTCGCTTGATGGGGATCAATGTCGATTCGGTGATCTCTTTCACCTTCGCCATCGCCGCAGCTTTCGCGGGGGGGGCAGGAGTCCTCTACGCGATCGCCTACCCTCAGATTCTCACCTTCATGGGGATAATGCCCGGGTTGAAGGCCTTCGTGGCCGCAGTGTTGGGCGGCATCGGCAGTATCCAGGGCGCGTTCATAGGGGCGCTGCTCATGGGCCAACTGGATGTCTTGACGGTGGCCTACGTTCCGTATGGCTCGCGCCTGCGAGATGGCATCGCCTTCATCATCCTGATTGCCGTGTTCCTGGTGAGGCCGACGGGCATCATGGGTGAGCCTGAGCGTGAGAAGGTCTAGGAGGGTCAAGTGAGGACATCGCAGAGAATCTCATCGCTTTTGACGGGGCTGGTGGCCATCGCGGTCTTTGTAGGGGTGCAGTTGCTCGTCAGCAAGGAGCTCATCAGCGCCTACTGGGCTCAGGTGCTGCAGATGGGTTGTGTAACAGGGATCACTTGCCTTGGCCTCAACCTCATATACGGCTTCAATGGGCAGTTCTCTCTGGGCCACATTGGCTTCTACGCTATAGGTGCCTACGCTTCGGCCCTGATCACCAAGGACTGGCGGACGAAATGGAGCGGCAGCAACGTGGGAGCGTTCTCCTTCATACTGGCCCTGGAGATCGGAGCCCTCGTGGCTGCGGGAGCCATGAAACTGCTGAGAGTTGGGGCAATCCGCAAGCGAGCTCGTGAGTGGCTGGTCGAGTACGTGTCGGATCGCGAGGCTCGCTTCTTGAGTGGGCTCGTAGGATTGACCGTGACTGCGGTGGCCCTGGCGATTGGAGTGCTGGTGGGCAGGACTATCCAGACCCAGTTGCCCGTCCTCATGGGACCGGCTCTGGAAGCCCTCTCTTCGGAGACCGCCCAGAAGATCGTCTTCCTTCTGGCCCTCATCTCCGGGGCGACTCTGGCAGGGTTGGTGGGCGTCCTGGTGGGTATGCCTCTGCTCAATCTAACGTCTGACTACTTCGGCATCGCTACCCTGGGCTTTTCTATCATGGTCTATAGCGCGCTCCAGAACTCTGACCTTGTGGTCTCGACGATGAAGGGGGCCAGAGGCATGGTGGGCATTCCCCGGTGGAGCACCTGGGCCTGGGTATTCTGGGCCTTGGTCATCGTAGCTGTGATCGCGCGCAACTTCATCCACTCCTCGGAGGGACGCGCGACGGTGTCGGTTCGCGAGGACGAGGTCGCCGCTACGGTCATGGGCATCGATGTGGTGCGCTACAAGACCATAGCTTTCGCAATGGGTTGTGCCTTCGCGGGGCTGGCGGGGGGGTTGTACGCTCACCTGTATTCGTTCCTGCATCCCAGTACGTTCCACTTCGTGAAGGGCTTCGATCCGCTGATCATAATCGTGTTTGGCGGTCTGGGCAGCATGACCGGCAGCATCGTCGCTTCGTTTGGATGGGCCTTCGTGTTGGAGGGACTGCGTGTGCTTCTGCCTCAGGGTTTCGAGGACTGGCGCTTCGTGATCTACCCGGTCATTCTGCTGATTATCATGCTGTTGCGACCGCAAGGGCTCTTCGGGGGGACAGAGTTTGGCTTCTTGAAAGCGCCGGTGCCGGCCCCGCGCAAGCCCAAACCTGCCGAGGCCCTGGCATCCGGCGCCACCGAGCAGGGGCAAGGGGGGGAGAGGTAGACACATGGCAAAGCAAGCAAGCGAGGCAGTCCACGGCAAGCGAATCGGCCCTCCCAAGAGCGAAGTGCCCGTGCTCGACATCGACGGCCTGACGAAGTACTTTGGGGGGCTCAGGGCGGTGTCGAACTTCAGCGTACGCGTCGATCGGGGTGAACTGGTAGGATTGATCGGTCCTAACGGCGCAGGCAAGACCACCGTCTTCAATATGGTCACCGGACTCTACGAACCCAGCGACGGAGCGATTGAGTTCCAGGGGGAGAGCGTGGTCGACCTGGAGCCGTTCGCCATCACTCAGCGAGGCATCGCACGAACCTTCCAGAACATCCGTCTGTTTCCGAATCTCACCGTCCTGGACAACGTGCGCATCGCTTATCATCCTCACGCGGGATACGGCCTTCTGGAGGCGATCACCCGGCTCGGTCGATACAGCAAGAAGGAAAGGGAGCTGACGGAGCGCGCGCAGGAGTTCCTGGCCGTGTTTGGGCTGGAGGACCGCCAGCGGGAGATCGCCAAGAACTTGCCCTACGGAGAACAGCGGCGGCTGGAGATTGCGCGAGCCTTGGCGGCCGAGCCGGAGTTGCTGTTGCTGGATGAGCCTGCCGCCGGCATGAACCCCAATGAGGTGTACATGCTGATGGATCTGATCCACTTCATCCGAGACAAGTTTGACTTGACGATACTGCTCATCGAGCACCAGATGCGAGTGGTGATGGGCATCTGCGAGTGGATGACTGTGATGGATTTCGGTGAGGTGATCGCGCGGGGAACGCCCGAGGAGGTCCAAAGCAACCGGACGGTTATCGAGGCATACCTTGGCACCAGCGCCGAGATGGAGGTAGCGTGAATGCTGCTGTCAGTCAATGATCTGCACGTCTTCTATGGCGCGATAAAAGCCCTACAGGGTGTCTCCTTCCATCTCGAGGAAGGCGAGATCGTGACTCTGATCGGCGCCAACGGAGCCGGCAAGAGTACGACGCTGAATACCATCTCCGGGTTGATCCGGGCTAGACAGGGCAGTGTGCTGTTCCGGGGGGAAGACATCACCTACAGGGCACCTTCCCAGATTGTGAGTCGGGGTATCTCTCAGGTTCCGGAGGGAAGAAAGATCTTCGGTCCCCTCACTGTGAAGGAGAACCTGGAGATGGGGGCCTACACGCGGAGCGACAGGAACGAGATCGAGCAATCCATGAAGCAGGTGTTTGCCAGCTTTCCCCGTCTGGAGGAACGTATCCAGCAGCTTGGTGGCACCCTATCAGGTGGAGAGCAGCAGATGCTGGCGATGGGAAGGGGCCTGATGTCCCGGCCATCTTTGCTTCTTCTGGACGAGCCGTCCATGGGGCTGGCTCCGATTCTGGTGGACGAGATCTTCAGGATCATCCAGGACATCAATGAGCAGGGTACTAGCATCTTGCTAGTGGAACAGAACGCCAACATGGCCCTTCGGGTTGCCGACAGAGGATACGTTCTGGAAACTGGACGGATCGTGTTGGAGGGGTCGGCCCGGGAGTTGCGGGAGAACCCCGAGGTGAAGGCCGCCTATCTCGGTAAGGCGTGAACATAGCGCGCTATCCGTAGTCGATCCACGCACGTCTGGAGAGCAATGAAGCTACTGGGGGACGTTCCCTACAGCGCATGGGAGCGAGTCACTGCGAAGGAGGTGATGGCAGCGCGAGAACGTGAGGAGGCGGCCCCGCCGGAAGTCTCATCGGTAGGTTGGGGATGGCTTGCCCCAGTGAAGCGGTATGTGATCCACCGTGGCACCGCTGGTCAGCAGTCCAGACCAGTGGCGCGACTCATGCGTGAGGAGGAGAAGGTACCATGAAGAGCAAGTTGGGTTTGCTGGTCACCGTATTGGTGGTGCTCAGCATGATACTGAGCGGGTGCGCGAAGCCGACGCCGACGCCGAAGCCGGTGGAGAAGCCGACAGCGGTACCGGCGACGGCAGTACCGGAGCCACCGAAGGAGGAGCCGATCAAGG
>Ga0180432_10006920_pt1 | contig 14597 bp, 7 predicted proteins | sample SS_ome_10_FD_132414 | JGI IMG/M metagenome (GOLD analysis project Ga0180432, IMG submission 132414) | Hypersaline lake sediment archaeal communities from the Salton Sea, California, USA - SS_1_MS_2 metaG | ecosystem: Environmental > Aquatic > Non-marine Saline and Alkaline > Hypersaline >... | reverse complement strand
GAGTCGTACTGCGGCTCGATCCTGGCGACGGCGGCCCTGGGCGTGGCCGCGGCCACGTCCCTCTTCGGCGGCGAGGAGGCCGGCTTCGGCGCGGCGATCAAGATGCTGTCGGCCCCCATGGTGCTGGCCGGCGTGGGCATCATCCTCTCCATCGTCGGCATCTTCATGGTGCGGACCAAGGAGGACGCCACCATGGGCGAGCTGCTCAACGCCCTGCGGGTGGGCATCTACGGCAGCAGCGTGCTCATCGCGGTGGCGGCTGCGATCGTCTGCTACTTCCTCCTGGGGGACATCGAGGGCGTCAAGTGGTGGGGGGCCTGGATCGCCATCCTGGCGGGGCTGGTGGCGGGCAACGTCATCGGCTTCTCGACCGAGTACTACACCAGCTACGAGTTCTCGCCCACCCAGAAGATCAGCGAGCAGGCCAACACCGGGCCGGCCACCGTCATCATCGCCGGCATCGCCACCGGCATGAAGAGCACCTGGGCGTCCCTGGTGACCATCGTGGTGGCCATCCTGGTGGCGTTCGTGGCCGCCGGCGGTGGTACGGAGTTCACCCTGGGCCTCTACGGGGTGGGCATCGCCGCGGTGGGCATGCTGGCCACGCTGGGCATCACCCTGGCGACGGACGCCTACGGCCCGATTGCCGACAACGCCGGCGGCAACGCCGAGATGACCGGCCAGGACCCGCAGGTGCGGCACCGCACCGACGCCCTGGACTCGCTGGGCAACACCACCGCGGCCACGGGCAAGGGCTTCGCCATCGGCTCGGCGGCGCTGACCGCGCTGGCCCTGCTGGCGGCCTATGTCGAGGAAGTGCGGATCGGGCAGATCCGCGAGGCCCGCGCCGAGATCGTCCAGACGGTGGAGGCGCCGGACGACTCGATGGCGGTCTACTACGGCCACGGCAAGTGGGCCATGCGGGTCGGCGAGGGCACCGGCGACGGCGACTTCGACTGCATGATGACGCTGAGCAAGCTGCCGGAGTCGCTCGAGCACGGCTTCCGCATCACCGGCCTGGCGGCCCCCGACGAGGAGAACGTGCGGGAGGCCTGGCTGCCCGGTGGTGAACATCTGAAGCTGGTCTCCGCCCGCAAGGCCTCCATGGCCCAGTACATGGGCTTCTACGACGTCACGCTGATGAACCCCAAGACGTTGTGCGGGCTGTTCAGCGGCGTGCTGCTGGTGTTCGTCTTCTGCTCCATGACCATGCAGGCGGTGGGGCGGGCGGCCTACGCCATGATGCTGGAGTGCCGCAACCAGTTCGACAAGATGAAGGCCTACCTGCTCGACCAGGGCAAGGACGAGGCGTTCGCCAGCAACTCCGACAACTGGCCGCGGGAGCAGATCGAGCACAAGGGCCAGAAGATCCCCGACTATGCCAACTGCGTGGCCATCTCCACCCGGGGGGCCCAGAAGGAGATGGTCATCCCCTCGCTGCTGGCCATCATCGTGCCCATCGTGGTGGGGTTGCTGTTCGATGTTCCGGGGGTGATGGGCCTGCTGGCCGGCGGGCTGACCAGCGGGTTCGCCGTGGCCATCTTCATGGCCAACGCGGGCGGCGCCTGGGACAACGCCAAGAAGTGGATCGAGACCGGGCAGCACGGTGGCAAGGGCAGCGAGGCCCACAAGGCCGGCGTGGTCGGCGACACCGTGGGCGACCCGTTCAAGGATACCTCCGGACCCAGCCTGAACATCCTCATCAAGCTGATGAGCATGGTCAGCGTGGTTTTCGCAGGGGTGATCGTGAAATACGCCCCCCAGATTTCCGACCTGCTCGGGCTGGGCTAGGAGCAACACAGCTTCCGCACGCCCGGGGTCAGGTCGCGCGTCGCTGCCGGCTTGGCCCCGGGCCTTTTTGCAGGTAACCTCTCGGCCATGTCGACGCCGGACACCGAGCGGTTCGCCATCGAGGCGGCCCGCATCGCCCACCAGCACAACGCCGAGGACGTCACCGTGATGGACCTGCGCGGTCTTTCCGCGGTGACGGATTTCTTCGTCATCTGCTCGGGGACGTCGCAGCGGCAGATGCAGACGGTCTGCGACATGGTCAGGGAGCACGCCCGGAAGATCGATGAGCCGGTCTACCGGGTGTCCGGGTACGCCACGGCCAACTGGATCCTGCTGGACTTCGTGAATGTGGTGGTGCACATCTTCCGCCCGGAGTACCGGGAGTACTACGACCTGGAACTGCTCTGGGGCGACGCCCCGCGGCTGGACTGGGTCGAGCCGGCCGGGCCGTAGCCGGATCCGTTCGGGCCCGGTGGTTCGTGCGGCGCCTCGGGAGGGCCGATACCGGGCTCGCCGTTGTGCGGGCACTTCCTCGAATCGTTCCGAAGGCAGGACACCAAGATGATGCTGGATGCTCCGGATACCTCCGGCGGCCGGCGCGCCGCGGCCGCAGCGTTGTTGTTGTTCGCAGCAGGCTGTCGCGAGAACACGTACGTCCCGCCGCCCCCGCCCACCGTTACCGTCGCCCGGCCCGTGCGGCAGGAGGTGGTGACCTTCCACGAGTTCACCGGCCGGACCGAGGCCTGCGAGTGGGTCGAGATCCGAGCCCGAGTGCCCGGGTTCCTGGAGCAGATCCACTTCGTGGAGGGCGTCACGGTGGAGGCCGGCGACCTGCTGTACACGATCGAGCAGGCCCCCTACGAAGCGGCCCTCCAGGCCGCCCGGGCGGAGCTGGCCAGCATCGAGGCCAAGCTGGCGGAGAGCCTCTTCGAGTTCGAGAAGATGAAGAACCTCCGCGAGCAGGAGGCCGCCAGTGATCAGGAGTACGTGGTCGCCGAGGCGAGCTACGAGCGGGATCTGGCGGCCAAGCTCGCCGCCGAGGCCGCCATCACCTCGGCCGAACTCGACCTGGGCTACACGACCATTCGGGCTCCCATCTCCGGGCACATCAACCGCTCGCTGGTGGACCAGGGCAATCTGGTGGGCCAGGGCAGCCCCACCGTGCTGACCACCATCGTCCGCTGGGATCCGATGCACGTTTACTTCACCATCGGCGAACGCGACGCCCTGGAGTTCCGCCGCCGGCAGGCGGCGGAGGATGCCCGGGACTATCGGGGAGTACCGGTGTACATCCGGCTGGCCGACGGGACGGACTATTCCGGGGTCGGCCGCATCGACTACGCAGACAACCGTGTGGACCCGGCGACCGGTACGGTCCGCGTTCGGGCGGTCTTCGAGAATCCCGGCGAGCTGCTGCTGCCGGGCATCTTCGTCCGGGTGCGCATCCCCGGCATCCCCGGTACGGGGCTGCTGGTGCCGGAGTCCGCTCTGCAGCGGGACCTGGGGGGCTACTTCCTCCTGGCCGTGGATCCGCAGGGGGCGGTGGCTCGTCAGGACGTCCGGGTGGGCGAGCTGGTGGGCAGCGTGCGGGTCATCGAATCCGGGCTTGCCGGCGACGAGCGGGTGATCATCAGGGGCATCCAGCGGGCCCGCCCCGGCATCAGGGTGGAGGCTCAGGAGGGCGGCTTCGATCCGGGGGTCACGTCTCCGGGCGGCGTCTCGACGGGGCCGGCCACGACGGCGCCGGCCGGCGGCGATCAGCCGGGAGGCGCCTGATGTTCAGCAGGTTCTTCATTTATCGGCCCATCTTCGCCACGGTGCTGTCCGTCGTCATCGTGATCGTGGGGGCGGTGGCCCTGGTTTTGCTGCCCATCGCCCGGTACCCGGCCGTCGCCCCGCCCACCGTCGTGGTCACCGCCACCTACCCCGGGGCCACTGCCGAGACGATCGCCCAGACCGTGGCCACGCCCATCGAGCAGGAGGTCAACGGCGTCGAGGGCATGCTGTTCATGACCAGCACCAGCTCCTCGGACGGGACCATGAAGCTCACGGTCACCTTCGAGGTCGGCACCGACCTGGACATGGCCAACGTGCTCACCCAGAACCGGGTCGCCCTGGCCGAGCCGAGGCTCCCCGAGGAGGTCCGCCGGCTGGGCATCACCGTCAGGAAACAGTCGACCGATTACCTTTACTTCATCTGCCTGCTCTCTCCGGACGGCCGCTACGACGAGAGCTTCCTGACCAACTACGCCTATCTTCAGATTCGCGACGAACTCGCCCGGATCGGCGGGGTGGGCGAGGTGATGCTGTTCGGCGCCGAGTACGGGATGCGCGTCTGGCTGGATCCGGACAGGATGCGGGCCCGGAACCTGACGACGAACGACGTGGTGGCCGCCATCAGCGAGCAGAACGTGCAGGTCGCCGCGGGCAGCGTGGGTGAGTCGCCCGCCCCGGAGGGCACGGCGTTCCAGCTCACGGTGAACACCCAGGGGCGTCTCAGCGAGGTGGAGGAGTTCCGCGGCATCGTGATCAAGACCGGCGACGACGGCCGGATGATCCGGGTGGGCGACGTGGCCGACGTCGAGCTGGGGGCCAGGAGCTACAACACGGCCAGTTTCCTGAACGGGCGGCCCGCGGCGGCCATGGCCGTCTACCAGCTCCCCGGGGCGAACGGCGTGGCCACCGCCGACGCGGTCAGCGCCCGGCTGGAGGAGCTGGCGGCCGCGTTCCCCGAGGGCATGGCGTACCGGATCGCCTACGACGCCACCGAGGTCATCCGGGCCTCCATCCGCGAGGTGGTCGGCACGCTGTTCATCACCATGGCGCTGGTGATCTTCACCGTCTACGTGTTTCTCCAGGACTTCCGGGCCACCCTCATCCCCGCGGCCACCATCCCCGTGTCCCTGATCGGCACCTTTGCCGTGATGGCCGCCCTGGGATACTCGATCAACATCCTCACCCTGTTCGGCCTGATCCTGGTGATCGGCATCGTGGTGGACGACGCCATCGTGGTGGTCGAGAACAGCTCGCGGCTGCTGGACGAGGGGAAAGGCCCGAAGGACGCCGCGGTTCAGACCATGAAGGAGGTGAGCGGCCCGGTGGTGGCCACCACGCTGGTGCTCCTGGCCGTGTTCGTGCCCACGGTCTTCATGGGGGGCATCACCGGCAACCTGTTCCGGCAGTTCGCCGTGACCATTTCGATCGCCACCGTTTTCAGCAGCATCAACGCCCTGACGCTCAGCCCCGCCCTCTGCGGCCTGCTGCTGCGTCGGCGCTCGGGCCGGCCGGCCGCGCCGTTCCGGGCGTTCAACCGGGGATTGGCCCGAGCGACCACCGGCTATCTCGGCGTCGCCCGTTTCGGCCTCCGCCGGGCGGTGCTGGCCATCCCGGCGTACGTGGCGGTCGTGGCGGTTGCCCTCTGGGGCCTGGGCCGGTTGCCCGGCGGTTTCGTCCCGCAGGAGGACGAGAGCATGCTGTTCGTCAACGTGCAGCTCCCCGACGGGGCCTCGCTGGAGCGGACGCACGCGGTCACCCAGCGCATCGCGGAGATGACCAGGGACCTGCCGGGTGTCCGCAGCGTGCTGATGATCGACGGATTCTCCATCATCGACGGGTCGGGGGCCTCGAACGCGGCCACCGGTTTTCTCCCCCTCGAACACTGGGACCAGCGCAGGGGTGAGGGGCTTTCGCAGCAGGCCATCCTGAACACCGTCAACGCCCGGCTGGCCCGGATCCAGGAGGCCGTCGCCATCGCCTTCCTCAAGCCGTCGCTCGACGGCGTCGGCATCTCCGGCGGGTTCATGTTCCAGTTGCAGGATCGCGGCGGGGCCGGGCTGGGGATGCTCCAGCAGGTCGCCCAGGAGGTGGTGGCGGACGCCAACGCCCAGGCCGGGCTGAGCCGCGTGTTCACCACCTTCCGGGCGAACGTCCCGCAGATCCACCTGGACATCGACCGCGAGCAGATCAAGGCCATGGGCATCCCGCTCCAGAACGTGTTCGACACCCTGGCCGCCTTCATGGGATCGGTCTACGTGAACGACTTCACCCGCTTCGGCCGGGTCTACCAGGTGAAGGTCCAGGCCGATGCCGCGTTCCGGGCGACACCGGGCGACATCGAGCGGCTGGAGGTCCGAACGCCCTCGGGGGGCATGGTCCCCCTGGGCGCCCTGCTGACGGTGCGGGAGTCGCTGGGCCCCCAGACGGTGACCCACTTCAACATCTACACCGCGGCACGGGTGAACGGGCAGCCGGCTCCGGGCTTCAGCTCCGGGCAGGCCATGGGCCTGGTCGAGCAGATGCTCGCCCGCAAGCTGCCGGTGTCCATGGGGCACGAGTGGACGGACCTCTCCTACCAGGAGAAGGCGGCCCAGGGGGGCAGCCTGGCGATCTTCGGTTTCGCCATCGTCATGGTGTTCCTGGTGCTGGCCGCCCAGTACGAGAGCTGGTCGCTGCCCTGGTCGATCGTGCTGGGGGTGCCGGCGGCGCTGCTGGGTGCGGTGGGCGGCATCATGCTGCGGGGCTTCGATTTCAACGTGTACACGCAGATCGGGATCGTGCTGCTGATCGGCCTGTCGGCCAAGACGGCCATCCTGATCGTGGAGTTCGCCAAGGTGCAGCGGGAGGCCGGCCGCAGCCTGATGGACGCCGCTCTGGACGCCGCCGGGCTCCGCTTCCGGGCGGTGCTCATGACCGCCTTCTCGTTCATCCTGGGCGTGGTTCCGCTGCTGATCGCCACCGGGGCCGGGGCCGCCAGCCGCCAGGTGCTGGGGACGGCCGTCTTCTTCGGCATGCTGGTGGCGACCATCGTCGGCGTGGTGGCGGTCCCCGTGCTGTACTACGTCGTCCAGTCCGCGGCGGAGCGCGTCGGCGGCAGGAGCGAGCCGCCGGGCGAGGAGTGAGCCGGGTCGCGGCCGGTTGTCAGGCGACCCCCTCCGGCGTACAGTCCCGCCCATGAAATCGATCCAGCGGGAGATCTCGGAACGGGTCGCCGCGTCCCTGGCAGCCGCTTTCGGCGAGCAGGGCGAGGCCGCCGACCCCATGGTGCGCCCGTCGCAGAACCCGGAGTTCGGCGACTATCAGTCCAACTGCGCCATGGCCCTGGCCAAACGGGTGAAAGCCAGACCCCGCGACGTGGCCGGGCGAATCGCGGAGGGACTGAGCCTCGAGGAGGTCTGCCAGCCGCCGGAGATCGCCGGGCCGGGGTTCATCAACTTCCGCGTGAAACCGTCGTACCTGGCCAGCGTGCTGCAGTCCGTGCCGCCGGCCGGTGAGCAGGATCGCCTCGGCCTGGCGCCCGCGGCCGACCCGCAGGTCGTGGCCGTCGATTTCTCCAGCCCGAACCTGGCCAAGGAGATGCACGTCGGCCACCTCCGCAGCACCGTCATCGGCGAGACCATCTGCCGCATCCTCGCCTTCGACGGGCACACCGTCCACCGCATCAACCACGTCGGCGACTGGGGCACGCAGTTCGGCATGCTGGTCGCTCACCTGCGCGAGGCCCAGCCCCGCGTGCTCGACGATCCGGAGCACCTTCAGCTCGGTGACCTGGAGGAGTTCTACGTCGAGGCCAAGCGCCACTTCGACGCCGATCCCGCCTTCGCCGAGGCGGCCCGCCGGGCGGTGGTCGACCTCCAGGGCGGCGACCCCGCCACGCGGACCATCTGGAAGGCGTTCTGCGAGGAGTCCCTGCGGCACTGCGAGGCCATCTACCGCCGGCTGGGCATCACGCTGGAGCACCGCGGGGAGAGCTTCTACAACGACCGGCTGGCCGGAGTGGTCGAGGCCCTGGAAGGACAGGGTATGGTCACCACCAGCGAGGGGGCGGCCTGCATCTTCCTGGACGGCTTCAGGACCCGCGAGGGTGACCCGCTGCCCATGATCATCCGCAAGTCGGACGGGGGCTACAACTACGCCACCACCGACCTGGCGGCGGTGCACCACCGCCGCTTCACGCTGGGGGCGAACCGCCTGGTCTACGTGGTGGGGGCCCCGCAGAAACAGCACTTCGACATGCTTTTTGCAGCGGTCCGCCGGGCCGGCTGGGCGAACGAGGGCGCCGAGTTGATCCACCTGGCCTTCGGCAGCATGCTGGGCAGGGACGGGCGGCCCTTCAGGACGCGGGAGGGGGGCACGGTCAAGCTCAAGGACCTGCTGGACGAGGCCGTCGCCCGGGCCCGGGGCATCATCGAGCAGAACGAGGCCGACCCCGCCAAGCGCCGCGGCCTCAGCCCGGCACAGATGGACGAGATCGCCGAAACGGTGGGCATCTCCGCGGTACGCTACTTCGACCTCTCGCACAACCTGGCCAGCGACTACACCTTCGACTGGGACCACATGCTGGCCATGGACGGCAACACGGCCCCCTACATGCTGTACGCCTACGCCCGCATCCGCAGCATCGGCCGCGAGGCGGGCGTGGCCTACGAGGATCTGCCGCCCGACGGGCAGGTGATGCTGGAGCACCCCTCCGAGATCGCCCTGGCCAAGGCGCTGCTGCGCTTGCCCGACTGCATCGAGTCGGCCGCCCGGGACCTGCGGCCCAACGTCCTGACCGACTACCTCTTCGACCTGAGCAAGGCCTTCAACGTCTTCTACGACCGCAAGCACGGCGTCCGCGTCAAGGACGCCCAGCCCGAGGAGGTCCGCCTCTCGCGGCTGCGGCTCTGCGACCTGACCGCCCGCACGCTCAAGCTGGGCCTCGCCCTGCTGGGGATCAACACCGTCGAGCAGATGTAGCCCGGCGGGTGCCGAACCGCGGTTTTCCGCCCGCGACTTGATGTGACGTCCGGCATCCCCGCCGCCACTGCTCCAGCGTCACCGGGCCGCCCCGTAGGGGCGGAGTGACAATAGCCCGGCGATTCATCGCTGGGTCGACTGCCCGAAAGAAAACAGAGTCCCGGAGGGACGGATGAGGCCGGCGGCGGGCAGGCCGGCCAATACCATGCGTGGTCGTTCCAGCCTTGCAAGGCTGGGCTGCCCTGGAATCGCCCGTCGGGGGCAGGAATCCGGTCCGTTGAAGAGTCTCCAGCGCTGCATCATGGTTCGGACCGGGCGCAATTGGAGATTCAGAAGGCACCAATACACCGGCGGCTCAGTCCGTAATGCGGACGGTCACCTCACCGATGTAGGTGTTGTCGTCGTTGTCCGTCACCGTGATGCGCCATTCCACCTCGTCGGTGCCGGTCAGCTCGGCGATGTTGAAGGCCGCCTGCGTGCCGGCCGTGAAGATCCCGTCGCCGGCCACGCGGTCGGGTGTGAAGCCGGCGTCGAACAGCGCCTGGCTGCCGATCTCCGCGGGGGCTTCGCCGGACTCGGCGGCCAGCCCGCCGAGATACTCGCCCACCGACACGCCGAAGACGTTCGCCACGCCACCGGGGTCGGTGACGGTCGTCTCGATGATGCCGGTGGTGTCCGGCTCGCTCCGGGCGAAGACCGCCGGCTCCAGGAACACCGCTGCGATCGTCGGCCCGTCGGTCACCGCGTCCGACTCCGCCAGGTACCCCACGAACACGTCGGCCGTCCGGCCGGTGACCACGTCGCCGTGCGGGTCCCGCACGCCGACGCGCGTGCCGTCCTCACTCATGGTCAGGTGGTGCGGGTTCGGGGGCCCGATGGCCAGTGCCCCCGACCCGTCCGTGTTGACGATCTGAGGCGTCACGCCGTCGCCGGAGAAGAGGAACCTCGACCCGTCGGCGGTGACGGCTTTCGGCTCGGCCCCGGTCCGGCCCGAGAAGTGCTGCCGCCGGCCCGTCCCGTCGGCGCCGATCGAGTAATGGTTGCCGTCCCCCAGGTGGTAGACCACCGTCAGACCGTCGGAGCTGACCACCACCCGCCCGGCAGACGAAGCGCTGCTGCCCAGGTCATCGAGCAGCGTGGGGGCCGCGCCACCGCTGCCCAGGTACAGATCGCGCGAGGACAACACCATGGCCAGCACCGCGCCGTCCTCCGATATGTCGAAGCTGTCCACCTGGTACTCCGCATCGCTGCCCCCGGGCAGCGTGGCCACGTCGAACACCTTCTCCAGGCCGCTGCCGTCGTGCTGCACACGCCAGATGAACCGCTCCGCGAAGATCGGCGGCGTCTCCGAGATGATCGGATCGCTCAGGAAGTAGACCCACGCCCCGTCGGCGGTGGTCCGCAGTTGCGAGACAAAGCCGATGTCCGCCAGGGCCTCACCCGTCAGGTCGATGGTGGACGCCGAGCCGCCCGCCAGCAGGTAGATCGCCCGCTTACCCAGGAAGAACGCCCGGGAGCCGTCCCGGCTCAGCACCGCCCCCATGTTGTCCGGGGCGTCCTCCGATTCGGGCACGTCGACGGAGACCAGGCCCGAGCCGTTGTGGTTCATGGTGTGCAGGGTGCGCTGCTGGCCCTCTTCGCCGCTGGCGAAGGCCACCTGCGAACCGTCACCGCTGATGGCCGCCGTGTCGATGTACCTGTCGAAGTCTTCGAGGGCGGCGCGTTTGCCGTAGGCGGCGATGAAGGTTACGGGCACCGTCTCGCCTTCACCCTCACCTTCGCCTTCGCCTTCGCCCTCGCCTTCACCCTCACCCTCGCCCTCACCTTCGCCCTCACCTTCCCCTTCTCCCTCACCCTCGCCTTCCCCCTCGCCCTCACCACCCGTGCCCTCGGCGGGGCCGAACTGGACAGCGAGTTCGCTGATCGTCAGGCTGACGTCGGTGGTGGCGGACACGGTCAGGCAGACGGTGAACGACCCGGCAGCGACGTGGGCCAGCGCCGCCGGCGGCAGATCCACGGCCGCGTCGACCAGGGTGAGCGTCTCTTCCTGAAACAGCAGCTCGAAGGTCCCGCACTCGATCCCCTCGTCGCAGGGAGCCAGGGATTCTCCATCCGCTATGTGGACCTGGACGGTGGCCGTCTCGGTGATCGGTTGGGCGGCGACCAGGGCCTTGGCCACCTCCAGCGGACGAAACGTCGCGCCTCCCTCCTCCAGCAACAGCGTCCCGCTCGTCGGCGTGTCCGTGGGGATGGCCGTGAAGAGCGTGGCCGCCCCCGCCTGCCGGACAGGCTCGCCGTCCGCCCGGACCTCGAAGGCCGACAGGCCGGTCAGGGGGATGACGAACTTCCGGCCGCCGATGGTGAACTCGATGGCCGGGCCACCGCCACCACTGGTGACCGTGCACGCCGCCAGTGCGCAGAGGCCGATGAAGCCGGCGACGACGAACAGCATGCAGAGCTGCCTGCGGGTCATGGAATCACTCCGTTTCGTTTGCGGGGTTTCTGAGCTCGAGGGCACCCGGGCGCCGGGCACGGCGGCGCGGGGCGTTCATCTCCTGCATCCTGTCTCCATCCTCCGGGGAGACGGCGCCGGCGTCCGCCGCGGCGCCGCGCCCGGGTCGGATTGTAACCCAACTGTCTAAGGGACGAAACCAACGTTTGCCTGCCCGGGCGGGTCCGCCCGGATTCGCACCCTGCAGGCCCGGGCATTCCGCCCCGCAAGCGGCCTGGTCGCTTGACACGCGGCGCCGCTTGCGGATCAAATCCACGGCCGAGGTTTCGTTGCCTTCTCGAAGGGCTTGATCGAGCGAGCATCAACGGCGGGAGGTCTGAACCATGGCGTTCGTGCGCAGTTCGCGGATCTGGGCGGTAGCTCTGGTGCCGGCCGTGCTGGCGGGTGTGGTCGGCTGCGGGGGTGTGACGGCGGGGATCGGCGGCGGCGGGGCCTTCATCTCCTTCGAGATCGGTGGCCAGAAGTACACCTTCACCTTCGGCAATGTCGGGCCGATCGAAGTCCGGGCCAACGAGACCACCACCGCCCCGGTGGGTTTCACCCTCTTTGAGCAGACGCCGACCGATACGCCGCCCAGCGGCGAGATGCGCCTGCCCGCCGAGAGCGTCGGTGTCGGCCGGCTGCTGACCGCCAAGGGCATCCGCCGCGCCCAGGCCCTGCCGCTGGACGGCAGCGCGACGCTGCAGTTCGACATCGCCAGCGGTCAGTCCGCGTCGCTGTGTGACACGGCCGTTCCGCTGGCCGAGTTCGACGTGACCTTCAACACCGGCGTGGTGTCGATAGCGGAGGAGACCCAATCCCTCAGCGCCGCCGCTCTGGACATCATCGCGGACAGCGAGGTGACCATCTGCGTGTCGGTCACCAGTGACTTCGACACCGAGCTGACCCTGGGCGAATTCGAGTTCAGCTTTGGTGGTGGTGCGGCATCGGGACAGTTCAACCTTCAGAACAGCGACGTGCTGGAGAACATCCACATCCTGCTTCCGGACGAGGACTTCGACGTGAGCAACCGCCTGACGCCCGGCATGGGACGGACGGTTTCGCGGACGGACCTGGAAGTGGGTGAGAGCGTCACCGCCCGGGCGGGGCGCAACGGCACGGTCCTGGCCACGGCCACCTGCCCCGTGGTGACGGAGTCCGACTACGTGGCCGAAGTCAACTGGGACGGCGCCGCTCTCACCTGCACGGCCACCGGCGAGGGCGATGACGGCGACGCCGGGATCACCCCGGGAACGGTTCTCCAGGTACCGATCGACAACGAGGGTGGTGCCGCGGTGCCGGCCCCGGTGACCGACACCATCTCCGGGGTCGATTATGGCGTGGTCGGCGTGCTCGATGCCCACACGCCGGACGTGGTGCCCCCACCCGTCGACCCGGACCAGATCAGCATCAACCTCGACGAGCTGGGCCTGGAGAACGTGCAGCGGCTACACCTGGGCACGGCCACTGCCTGGGTGCCCGACGTCCCGGACGGGGTCACCGTGGCCACCCTGACGGCCGAGTACGCCGAGGGTGGCTCGCCGACCACGCTCGACCTGGTGATCGGACAGAACACCTCGGAATGGTCGTACGACCGGGCGGAGCACGTCACCGTCCTCGGCGGGGTGCAGCATGCCCGGGCCACGCCGCTGTACGACTTCCAGACCACCATCGATTCGGCGTCGGAGTACACCGGTTACGTGTACAGCATCACGCTGCCGCTGGACTCGACGCGGACCCTGGCCTGCCTGACGCTGGCCATGAGCGACGTGGCGGGATACGTGGACCTGCGTCCCGAGGGTACGTCTCAGACCTGGGCGGGCCAGGTGATGACCGCCGTCACCCTGGAGGGACCGGCGGGCACGCCGGCCACCGTGGGGAGCTGCGACACCGTCCCGGACACCGGTGGGGAGAACGACGACGACGGAGACGGCGTGCCCGACGACATCGACGAATGCCCCAACACGCCGGCCGGCACGGATGTTGACGACGTCGGCTGCCCCCTGGACGGCGGGGTCACCGTCGAGGAGACCTTCACCGGGCTGGCCGAGGCCACCGGCGGGGACACCGAGTCGCCGGCCAGCGCCACCGAGGTCCCCGACTCGATCCTGAGTGTGATCGAGGATGCCACCGCAGCCGGGGCGTCCTTCGATGTGTTGTTCATCATCGACAACACGGGCAGCATGGTGGACGACATCAACGCCGTGCGGGACCGGCTGGACGAGATCCTCACGCTGATCGAGACCCGCGGCGACGGCACCCAGCGCGTCGGCGTGATGACTTACGCCGACGTCTGCGTCGACGAGGTGCCGCTGGCGGTGTTGCAGGATCTGACCACCGATCTGGAGGCGGTTCGCACGGCTATCGAGGGGATCACCCTGGCCTTCGGTGGGGATCTTCCCGAGTCGGTGTACGACGCCATCGTCTTCGCCATGGACCCGGCCAACTTCAGCTTCGAGAACGCGAACCGCTTCGCCCTGCTCATCGGCGACGCCCCGCCGCAGTCGCCGGGCGGCGAGTGCTACCGGGCCACCTTCCAGGAGGCGATCAACGCGGCGAGCGCCGCCGGCGTCGAGGTGAACCTGTACCCGATCATCGTGCCCACGGACTTCTGAGGCGGCTTTCGGCCGCCCTCCGGGCGACGGGATGGGGTCCGGGTCGGCGGGTCACCCCCCGCGGCGGCTGGGGTAGAAGCCGTCCATGGCCAGAAAGTCGCTCACCGTCCACTTGGGCCCGCTGCGCTCGCGGCTGTCCACGTACAGCCCCGCGGCGTGCAGGTCCAGGAAGAGCAGGTTGTGCGTGGCGTAACGCCCGTGCCAGCCGTTGCCCCTCTCGCCGCTGGCCAGCAGGAAGTACAGCGGAGCCTCCATGTAGAGCACCGCGCTGGAGGTCGACGACGTGGTCGGCCGGGCCGGGAAGGGGGATTCGCCGAACATGTTGATGTAATAGCTGTTGCCGCAGACACGGTAGATGGGGGCATTCGGGATGAGGGCGTCGGACCAGTCCGTGGCCCGGTCGGAGGGGCACCGGAACACCGGGGTCGAGGCGTCGAGGTCGGCGCCGGGGTAAAGGTAGGGCGTGAGCGGGCGGATCTCCGTCTCCGGACCGGGTTCGGTCTCGGACGATCCGCCGTGGAGCCACTCGGCCCGCCGGCCGCCCCAGTGGCAGGTGGTCAGCACCGCGACCTTGCGGCCGTGCTCGCCCGCGCCCGGTGAGAGCTTCTCTGCCGGGCTGATCGGCAGCCAGTCGCGGTTGTTGTTCCTGTACATCGCCGCCCCCGCTCCGATCTGCGACAGTTGCGACAGGCACACCACCGAACGGGCCTGCTCGCGAGCCCGGCTCAGCGACGGCATCAGAATCACGATCAGCAGAATGATGATGCTGATGACCACCAGCACTTCCGCCAGAGAGAACCCGTTTCGAGCAGCGGTGGGTGCGGGAGTCTTCATGGCGCGCTCCGGCGGGGGGGGACGCTTCCTGCCGTTCGATTGTTCCAGAACCAGGCGACGAATCCAACCGCCTGTACACAATCACACAAGCCGGCGGCGCGCGGGCGATGCAGGGTGAGGAGCCGTCGGGG
>Ga0180432_10006919_pt1 | contig 14597 bp, 14 predicted proteins | sample SS_ome_10_FD_132414 | JGI IMG/M metagenome (GOLD analysis project Ga0180432, IMG submission 132414) | Hypersaline lake sediment archaeal communities from the Salton Sea, California, USA - SS_1_MS_2 metaG | ecosystem: Environmental > Aquatic > Non-marine Saline and Alkaline > Hypersaline >... | reverse complement strand
GACCTGCACGACCTACTACATCAACGTCGCCTGCTACGACCTTTGCCCCAACCTGGGCGATCTCTCTCCGGCCAACGAGCTCTCGATCGACACCGCTGAGCCCTGCGATCCCGACATCCCGGCCCAGGTCCCCTTTGTGGCCGCCGTCGGTCTCGACGAGCGCGTCGACCTCTCTTGGCCGAAGAACGACGTCGACTGCGACTTGCTCGGGTACCGCGTCTACTACGACATCGACTCCGGCCCCCCCTACTCCGGCTCCGGTGCCGACCAGGGGCCTTCGCCGGTCACCTTCGAGTCGGGCGAGGTCCTGAGCGGTGACTCCTGCCGCGCATCCCTCACCGGCCTCGCCGGCTGCCAGGAATACACGTTCGTGGTAACGGCGATCGACGGGTGCGACCCTCCCAACGAGAGCCCGTCGAGCCCCGAGAGCGGCACGCAGACCGAGTGCCAGGCCTGCGCCATCGATCTCGCCTGCGCGGGCTTCATGGGCTCCACCGGGGCCGGCGTGGGAGATGTCCGTCTCGAGCTCTACCCCACCAGTGCCGCCGACGAGACCCTCACCCGACTTACCCCCAGCTGGTATGGCACCGCAACCATCCACGAGGTCTGGGCGGGGCGCCCCCTTGCCTGTGTCTGGTCCTCCGACGGGACTTTCGGCGAGGATGGCAACATCGGCCCGCAACCATCGGGGATCGAGCTCAACCTGACCGACTTCGTCATCTCCGGCGGGGCGACCGAGCATGACGGCGTCCCGATGCGTCTCATGTTCGAGTACAGCATGTACGGCAACGGGCTCAGCCTCGTCTATCGCGGCGGCGGCGGTGGATCCTGCAGCTCCGTCGAGCACTACGTGAACGATGCGCTCTGCTTCGACGACTTCGACGACGGGGATGCCTCTGGTTGGGATCTCCGCTACGGCACCTGGTCCGTCGAGGACGGCGAGTTGGTCCAGTCCTCATCAGGGACCAACGTCACCTATGCCCTTCGACCCGAGGTCTACACCAACGCCGTCCTCGAGACCAAGGTGGTCTCCCGCGCCGGCGGCACGATCTACATGCTCTTCCGCGGGGATGTCGACTCCAGTAACTTCTACATGCTCGGCATCAAGACCAGCACCAACATCGTTCGTCTCTGCAAGTACGTGGGCGGCACGTTCTATGTAACCCAGCAGGTCACCATACCCCTCAGCGAGAACGAGTGGTATCAACTTCGCGTCGAGGTGCGGAACCAGACGGCCACCGCTTACTTCAATTGCCAGCAGGTGCTCGAGGTGACCGACAGCGACATGCTTCCCTCGGGCGAGATCGGCGTGCGCACCTATCTGTCATCCGCCGAGTTCGACGACTTCCGCGTCTACGGTTGGAATCCGAGCTAGCACGCGCAAGGCCGGTCCCCCCGGGGACCGGCCTTGCCTCATCCGCTATGAGTTCGTCCGCCTAGTCAACCTCCGCACGCGGCACGATCCGCGGGGTCACGAAGATCAACAGCTCTCGTTTCTCCTCGTGCTTGTCGCTCGACTTGAAAAGGTTCCCCACGATCGGAACATCCTTCAGGTAAGGCACCCCTCGGTCGTAGTCGGTGGTAGCGGTGCGGATCAGCCCGCCGATGACGGCGGTCTGTCCCTGCTCGACCATGACCCGGGTGTCGGCCTCGGTGGTGTTGAAGACCACCCCTCCCTGTACGGTGGCCTGCGATGAAAGATCGCTCACCTCGGGGTGGAGATCGAGCGTGATCTCGTTCTCGGAGTTGACGTAGGGTGTGACCTCGAGCGTGATTCCCACCTTCTTCAACTCGGTGATGGCATTGCCCGCCTCATCCATCGTGATGAGCGGAACCTCCTTGCCCACGAGGATGCGCGCCATGCGGTTGTTGACCGTGGTGATCCGCGGCGTGGAGATGATGTCCGCCTGGTTCTTGCTGGCCAGCATCTGCAGCGTTGCGTAGATTTCGCCAAACGAGCGGAGCACGCCCACCTGCACCTGTCCCACGGGGGTGAGGATGTCATCAGCGGTCACCCCCACCGCCCCGGAGGCGGCGGCGGACGTCGAGTGCATGTTCGCCACCCCCCAGTTGATCCCCAACTGATCGGAAACCGTGGCGTCGACATCGACGATCTCGGCGGTGATCTCGACCTGCATCGTCTGGCTGTCGAGGTTGAGGAGCGTCTGCGCGATCAAGTCCAGCCGCGGCACGATATCGGTGAGCACGAGCGCATTGGTTCGGGTATCGACCTCCGCCTTGCCGCGCCCGCTGCGCATGGTGTTGACGACATCCTGCAGCTCTTCGGCGTTCGCATAGTGGAGCTCAACGATCCGGGTCTCGAGCGGCATGTAGTCTTCCTGCTGACGGGCCGCCGATTCCCGCGCCAGCGCCTCTTCCTGCGCCGTCCGCTCGGTGGCCACGCGGATGACCGATCCGTGATCGAGCGCCACCATCCCCATCGCCCGACAAACGGTCTGCAGCATATCGGGCCACGGGAGGTCGAGCGCCCGCAGGGTGAGTGTCCCTTTCACATTGGCGTCGGCCACGATGTTCATGCCCGAGTACTCGGCGATCGCCCTCAGGATCGTCTGAATGTCCGAGCCCTGGACATCGAGGGACATGGGCGGCAGATCAGGCGCCGGTCGCGTGGTTTGGAAGTCGGCGTCCAGATCGCCCAGAAGCGGCGCGTGATCGTGGATCGCCATCTCCTTGGTCCACTCTTCCGCCGCGCGCGCCTGGGCATCCGGCAGGTACCGAGCAATCGACTCGGCCCAGATGTCCTCCGCCTCGGGCGGCGCCTCGGCCACCTCGACGGTCCACTCCGATTCGGTCGCCGGGATCTCCTCCGCCTCCCCAACATCGGCGGTCCATGCCGGGCTGGGTTCGGCGTCCTCCACCTCAGCGGTCCACACTGGCTCGGGCTCCGCGTCCGCCACCGCGGCTGTCCCGGCCGGCTCGGGCTCCGCGTCCGCCGCTTCGGCCGACGCCGCTGCCTCGGTCACCTCCGGCACCGGCTCCTCGTCCGTCGGAAGCGGCAAGATCACCGCCTGGTCCCACGCCTCGGGACACGCGTCCTCCGCCGGCACCCAGAGCTCGTTTTCCGGATCCTCCGACATGGCGATCAGATCACTCAGATCGGTCGGCTTGGCAGCCAGGAAACCCGGCGTGGCGTCGATCGCCGGACGCGGAACCAGGGGCGCCGGCGTCACGACGGGCAGGGGCTCGGCATCTGCCCGCGCCTCCGGCCCCTCGAGGGGCGCGATCGCCGGGAGGGCCGCGGGAGGCTCCGTCTTCTCCAGCCAGGCCATCGCTTCCCCGGCCTCGGCGCCCGCCTCCGCCGGGACCGGGCCCTGCCACACCTGCTCGGCGGGAAAACCGGGCGCCGTTTCGAGCGAGGGCGGAACCGGAGTTTCGGTGCCCACGTTGAGAACGAGAACCGTTCCGGTCTGCACCACGCCGTAGCTCGGTTTGGCGGCGGTCTCCAGGACGTAGCGGACAATCGGTTCCGTGGGGCTGTCCTTCCACAGCGAGAAACGCAGGTCCCGCACGCCCGCCGCATCCGGCGGCAACACCGCCGCCAGTGGCGCGCTCACCCCCACCAGGTCGAGGACGACCCGATCGGGATTGCTCAGGAGCATCGTATCGTACGTGAGCTCGATGTCCGACTCGATCCGGAGCGCCAGCCCCTCGCCGTCCCCCGCCACATTCACATTCAGCAGCCTCCCCGACTCCACCGGCGGAGGAATCTCGGTCGCCACTGCCCAGCCGACGGCGGCCATCGCCATCATCAACGCCGCCCACCCACAGAGCCTGGTCTTAGCGCTCATCTTTTTCCTCCACACCCGAAGTCACCGGAAGGGTGATCGTCCGAATCACTCCGTAGTACCGGTACTTCAATCGCAGACCATCCGGCAGCACTTCGACGACGTGGCCGGTGCCGACCGTGTCCCCTTTCCGCAGGATCATGTTCTTGCCCCGACGGGTCTCGACCAGCGCGAAGCGATCCCGTTCCCCCCACAGGATCCCGACCACGATCAGCTCATCCAAACGCAGCGGCGAAAGGTCCCCTTCCGTCTCCTCCGCCAGGAGTGAGACGAAGGGATCCCTCGCTCCCGCGCTCTGGTAGAGATAGGGCTCCGGCCAGAGGAGGTCATCCAGGACCTCCCCCACGTCGAGCATGAGTGAGTCGTTGGCTGCCGCCTCCTTCTCCGCACCAGGCACGTCCGCCGGTTGTCCGACCGCGACCGACGACCATGCCAGCAGCGCGGCGACGAGAAGGGTTCTCATTCTTGGCTACCCCCTTGCGAAACCGCCTTCGCTTTTGGTGCGCTTCCCTTCACCTTCTGGGCCAGCCGCCGTCCCGATGAGACCACTCCCTCTTCCCCCGCCTCCCCCACCTCGGCCGCCGGGTCGATCCCCAGCGTGTACGCAACCGCCATGAAGTGCGCACGCGCCACCTCGTCGGACATCTCACGTTCGGGAATCTGCTCGATCTCGAGATTACGGACGTTGACAATGCGCGTCATCGACGACAACTCGTTCAGAAAAGCGGCAATCTCGTGGTAGCCGCCTTCCGCTTCGATTTCAATCGGGTTCTCGGTGTAGAACGCTCCCGCCACCGGCCTCTGCGGTTGGAAGAGCGTGAACTGCACGCCGCAGGTGAGCCCTCGGAAGGAGATTTCGCGCAACAGGCTGGTGATCTGCTTCTGCGTCGGCAGAAGCTGATTGGCCTCGTCCCACTTCAGCTGCAACGCCTCGTATTCGGCTTCCAGATGGGGAAGATGCTTGGCCGACTGTCGGGCGCGATTGACCTCCAGGCTGAGCCTCTCGTACTGCTCCTCCAGCTCCCCCAGCTCGCGCGCCTGCGCGCGATAGGTAAACGGCATGAGCGTCGTGCCGAAGTAGACATACAGCAATCCCGCCGTGCAGATCCCAAGCAGGAAGTACTTGGTCAGCCTCGGGTCGTTGAGGTCCATGTTGCTCGCCCCCTCCTGAGCATCCCCACGTCCTATCGCGCCACCTGAGCAGTGACCGTGAAGGCAATCACCTTCTCCTCGTTGATCTTCTTCCGTTCCGTCAGGGTGAGGTCGATGCCGGTGTACAGGTCGGTGCGCTCCAGGCGACTCATCAGGTCGGCCACCAGGAGATTCGAGAAGGTCATTCCCTCCAGTGTCACCGCCCCGGCTCCGGCCTGCGTGAGCTTCGTCATCCACAGGTGCTCGGGAACCTGCATCGACAGCTCGTCGAGCAGCTGCACCGGAAGCGTCCGCTGCCGATTCAGCTCACTGACGAGATTGAGCCGCAGGTTCAGCTCCTCACGCTTCTGCATCAGCTGGTTGATCTTCTCGATCTGCGGCTTGAGTCGCCGGCTCTCCTGCTCCGCCACTTGGATGTCACTCTTCAGCCCCTGAATCTTGGCCACCCGGACGAAGTGGAGCGCACTGAGCGGCACGATGAGCGCGAGAGCCGCCGCCAGGGGAAGCAGGAACTGCTTCCGCGGAACGGTGATGATCTGTCGTTCCTCGCTGCGCTCTTCCTTGGGCAGTAGGTTGACACTGATCACCCTAGGCCCCCTTTCTCAGTGCGAGGCCCACACCCACCGTGAGCTGAGGCGCCACTCGTTCGGGATCGACACCGGCGAAAAGCTCCGGTGCATACTGCAGGCGGCGGAGCGGGTTGACGACTTCGACCGGCAGCGGCTGTGCCTCGGAGAGCACTTCCACGAAGCCGGCGATGCGCGGCGCCCCGCCGGAGAGGAAGATGCGATCGATTTGCTCCGCCTCGCCCGAGGTTTTCAAGTAGCTGGCCGACTTGTCCAGGCTGTGCGAGAGATCCTTGCAGAAACTCTCCATCAAAGGCCGCACGTCCACCTTTCCGGTCGGAGACTGCAATTCCTCGAGCGCCTCCTCGCGGCTCACCTGATGCCGCTTCTGTGCCATGCGCACGATGTTGTTGACGCCGATCGTGATGTCTTGCGTGTAGAGCGGAATGCCGTCGCGGATGATGTTGACGTTCGTGATCTCCGCCCCTACGTCCAGGAGCGCCGCCACCTCCTCGGGACGCAGATCGTGCGAGGTTTCGACGACGTTTTGCACCGCGAACGAATTGACGTCGACCGCCTCCGGGGTCAGGCCCGCTTCGCGGATGATCTCGGCCAGCGACAGAATCAAATCCCGCTTGGCGGCCACCAGGAGCACCTGCATTTGCTTCGGCCCCATGTCGACGCCGAGAATCTCGAAGTCGAGCGAGACGTCGTTGATGTCATAGGGCACGTGCTGCTCGGCTTCCCAGTAGATCGCCTCCGAGGCATCCTCTTCCGCCAGGCGCTCCATCACGATCTTCTTGACGATCACGCCGCGCCCATGAATCCCGGCCACGATCCGCTTACGCTTGAAGCCGGAGGATTCCATCAGGTTCTGGATCGTCTCCACCACCATCTGCCGGTCCATGATCTCGCCGTCGACGATCGTCTCCGGGTCGAGGGGGGCCATGCCGTAGTTCAGCAAATGGATCTCGTTGCCCAGACGTTCGATTTCGACCGCCTTGATGGAACTGGCCCCGATGTCCAGACCGATGGTGCTCTTCTTGCGCTTGCCAATCACGCAGGTCCCCTCCTTACGTTTGGGCAGCGGCCGGAAAGACGCCGAGCCGCAACCTCCCATTAGGGGTCTATGGTGGATATCGACCCCTGGGGAAGGGAACCTGAGAGCTTCAGGAGCTAAAGAGCAGAGAAAGGTAGGCGCGCCAGAGGGCCTCTCCGGCGAAGAGGACCAGATAGGCGGCGGGCGCGAGGAAGGTCCCAAAGGGGAGCGCCGTCTGGCGTGACCCCTTGCCCCGGGCGATCAGGAGACCCCCCACCAGCGACCCCGTGAGCGAACCGACGAGGAGCGTCCCCAGGGCCCCCTGCCACCCCAAGAAGGCCCCCACCATGGCCATCAGTTTGACGTCCCCCATGCCCATCCCCTCCCGGCCGGCAATCCTCTGGTAGGCCACGGCGATCAGGAAGAGCCCCCCGCCGCCCGCCAGGACGCCCAGGAGGGCATCGCGGACCGGGGGGGGGCCGAGGAGCGCCCAGAGGACCCCCAGCGCCGCCCCCGGGAGGCTGATCCGGTCGGGGATGATCTGGAAGTCGAGGTCGATGAAGATCACCGCCAGGAGGGACAGCGTAAAGAGTATCCATACAACGGCTTCCAACCAATAGCCGGTCAGCGCCACCGCCCCGCAGGTGAGGGCCGCCGCTGCCAGCTCGACCGCCGGGTAGCGGAGTGGGATGCGGCTTCCGCACCCCCGGCACCGGCCCCGCAGCAGCACATAGCTGAGGATCGGAATGTTCTCGTGGGGCCGGATCCGGCGCTCACAGGAGACGCAGCGTGACGGGGGGCTCACCAGGGACAGCCCTCGCGGCAGCCGGTAGATGACGACGTTGATGAAGCTCCCGAACGCCGCCCCCACCAGCGCCACCATCACCCACCCGATCGGATCGGCCCTCAGCCATCCGTACAGCTCGGCGGCGCTCATCAACGACCCTCCTCGGCCAGCTTGGCCAGACGCTCCTCGGCCATCCGGCGAATCTCCGGGTTGTCGGTTACCCGGGCGACAATCTCCCACAGCTCGCGCGCCGTGTCACGGTCGCCGGCCTTCTGATGGGCGGCCGCGGCGAAGCGGCGAACCATCGCGGGCGCCCCCGGTGCCTCAGCCGCCGCGCTGAAGGCCCGCGCCGCCTTCTCCCAGTTACGGGAGATGACGTAGTGGAAGAACCCGAGCTCGAAGCGGAGCCTCCAGGATCCCGGATTGGCCTGCACACCGCGGCGCAGCATGCGCTCGGCGCGCGCCGTGAAACCCGCCTCCGCCAGAATGAGGGAGGCGAAGAGGTAGGCCCGCTCGAACCGGGGATCGGCGTCCAGGATGACCGAGAAGAGCTTCGGTGAGAGAGGGTACCGGTGGTCGCTGCGCCGGTGTTTGCCGTAGTACTGGATGGCCGCCAGCCAACCGAAATCGGCGACCAGCTGCCGATGCCCGAGGCTCGCCTCGCGCAAGAACTGGCCCGAGGGGTAGAAGGTCATCTCGGCCGAATCGCGCAGACAGACGCGCCTGTCCGCCAGCTCTTCCCGGATGGGCGCCGCGAGCGCCAGCGCGCCCACGGCCGCCACCCCCAACGCCAGTGAAATCGGGAGGCGCATGTCGTTCCCCCTACGAAAACTCGCGCCGGCGAAAGACGACCAGTGCCAGAAGAAGCGCGCCGGTTGCGTACGTTGCCGTATAGGCGGTCGCCAGCAGGATCTGACCCGCATCGATGGGCAACCCGTGCACGACCTCCAGCGTGTAGCTGAACAGGTCCAGGCGGGGCACGAGATGGAAGACGGCGGTCAGCAGCTTCACCGTCCCCGGGTTGGGCAGCATGGACGCCATATCGAGTAGGCTCGTCGACAGGTGTCCCACCACGTAGAGCCCCAGCAAGAAGAAGGTCGAGAGCACCGGGCTCGTGAACGCGGTCAAGAGCATGGCCAAGGCCGCCACCACCGCCAACTCCAGGAACGCATAGTAGCCGGCCACGATCAGATTGGTGTCGAAGGCGTATCCGGAGAGAAGCAGGACGCCCGCCAGGGCCACCACCATGCCGATCAGGCTCACCGCCAGGATGGCGATCAGCCCGAGGTACTTGCCCAGGATGAACTCGGCCCGATGAATGGGCTTGGCCAGAAGGACCAGAATCGTCTTCCGCTCAATCTCCTTGTGAACCATGCGGGTCCCGAGCAGGACGATCAGCAGGAACCCGAAGAGGGCCACGCATCCCAATCCGAGATCGAGCGTCACCCGCCTCGCCTCGCCCAGCGCCAGCGGGTTGAGCAACCGGGAAGCCGCCAGCATCACGAAGGCGAACAGGCCCAGAACGAGGAACGCCCGCTCGCGGAGCGCGTCGACGAATGTGTGGCGCGCCAGCGATATCACCGCGACCATCTGTCCCCCTCCTTCTCGTCGGCTAGGACGCCCGCCGCGTCGCCCGCGCCGTCTCGCGGGCGAAGTAGGCCTCCAAACCCTCGCGCCGGGGAACCACCGAACGGATGATGGCTCCCGCGCGCAGCAGGTCTTCCAGCAACCCGGATACCACCTGCGGCGGGACCTCCCAGACGTAGCGGCCCATCTCGGGCCACTGCCAGACGCAGGCGCAGCCGTCGGGGATCTCCACCGGTCGGGGGCACTCGAATCCGATCTCGACCCGCTTCTCCGTGCCCTCGAGCAGATCCGACAGCCGGCCGGTGGCGATGATCCGACCCTCTTCGAGCAGTGCGATGCGGTCGGCGAGGGCTTCGACATCGGGAAGGATGTGGGAGTTGATCATCACCGTGGTCCCCCCCTGGCGGAGATGACGGATGATCTCCTTGGTGACCAGCCGCGCTTCCGGATCGAGGCCGCCCAGGGGTTCGTCGAGCAGGAGAAACCGCGGGTCGGGCAGGAGTGCCGCGGCCAGCGTCAGCCGCTGAAGCCAACCGCGCGAGAGCTTGCGGACGGGCATGCCCAGATGATCCCCGAGGTCGCAGACAGCCGTCACCTCTCCCACGCGGGCGCGGGCCTGCCGCGCGCCCATCCGCGACAGCCCGGCCATCAGATCCAGCGTTTCCCGAACCGTGAGCGCCGGGTAGAGGTAGGGTTGCTCGGGTTGAAAGCCGATCCGCGCCCGGGCGCGCCGGTCACCCAGCGGGCGGCCGAGCAGGCGCCCTCCGCCCCGGGTGGGACGCACCAACCCGAGCAAGATCTTCATCAGGGTCGTCTTTCCGGCCCCGTTGCGCCCCAGGAGAGCGAAGATCTCCCCCCGGCCGATCTCCAGTTCGACACCTCGCAGGACCGGAGTCTGCCGCCGGAGGAAACCCGCCGTGAAGGTCTTGTGCACGTCCTCGAGCCGGACGACCGGTTGCGATTCGGATTCCATCACCCTCGCGCAGTCCTTGCCTGGGTCGATCCCGCCGGGCACGCACACAATTGCGCGGGGCGTGGATCGCCGTCCCCTTTCGATATCGGACAAGGCACGAGAGGACTTGAAGGGTGGGACTCTAACCGTTGGTGAGCATCAGGAGGACGCCGTTGCCGGCGGGTCCGGCGGTTGCGTCGACGCCGTAGCCTTCGAGCGTGTAGGTGTCCCCGACCAAGGAGTAGCCGATATTCCCCGAACTGAACCCGGGGGCCCCGATGATCATCGCCACACCGGTGAAGGGATTGGTGGGAAGGGCAACCCCTCCCGGCCAGAGAGCAACGTTGATGAGCTCCGCCAGGGTGGGATAGGTGCCGTCGTGGGCAACCGCGAAGTCTTCAGCGACCAGCTGCGCCATGTACGTATTCGACTTGACGCCCGCCTCCTTGGCGCGACTGGTCATGGCGATGTAGTTGGGAATCGCGATGGCCGAGAGGATGCCTACGACGCAGACAACGACCATCAACTCAACGAGAGAGAAACCCGCCCGATTCATCGCCCCCTCCTGATCGGGCCGCTCCCGGCGAGGGGAGCCCCCAGAAGGGGCCCCCCTGCCGGCAGGACAGTGGTGGGTTGACTAGCCGTTCGAAAGGGTCACGACAATACCGTTACCGGCGGGTCCGCTGGTAGCCGTCTCTCCGTAGCCTTCGATCGTGTAGACGCCGGCCGCCAGGACGTAGCCGATATCACCCTGGCTATAACCGGGAGCCGCGATCGCCATGGCCGCACCCGTGAAGGGATTGTTGGGCAACGCACCACCCGGCCAGAGGGCGACGTTGGCCACCTGCGCGGCGGTCGGATACGTGCCGTCGTTGCGAACCGAGTAGTCCTCCGCCACCAGCTGGGTGGCGTGGGCGTTAGCCTTGACGCTGCCTTCCTTCGCGCGGTTGGTCATCGAGATATAGTTCGGAATCGCGATGGCCGCCAAGATGCCGATGATCACGACCACGATCATCAGCTCGATCAGCGTGAAACCCTTGTTGCTACGAAGCATGAGACACCTCCTACCGTTCAATGGAACACCTCACACGCGGCCGTCCGGGCTCGGGCGCGTGTGGGCGGACCCTGTCTCCCGCTCGGACAACCGTTCCGACAGCCATTCTTTGTGCAGCTGCCGTGCCATGCTGCCCTTTCGCCCCCCCCCATCGCTCAATCCCCACTCACAACAACGCTTGTATCGATGCACCCGCCGTCGGAGCTCGCCCGGCGAAGGCGGGAATCAGCCAAGCGTCCATGCATGCTGCACGTGCGATTCTCATCCTGCGAATCGGGTCGGCGATCTGCGAAACGGACGCGCAGTCGGTGCAGAGTGCACTGCGCTCCCCATCAGGCGGCATCCGAGTTCGTCTCGTGGTTCTGCTTCTCGGTGATGCCGTAGCCCAGGAGCTTCCGATAGAGTGTGGAGGCGTTGATCCCCAGGATCTCGGCCGCCCGCTTCTTCTGCCATGAGGTGTAGTTGAGGACCTTGAGGATGTACTCGCGTTCCAGTTCCTCGAGGCTCATGGTTGGGGTATCGACAACGAGGCTTCCGCGCCGGGTCGGGCCCTTGATGACCTTCTCCGGAAGGTCCTCGATCTTGATGACGTCCGCTTCGCTCAGAATCACGGCCCGCTCGATCACATTCTCCAGCTCCCGGACGTTTCCGGGCCAGTCATACCGCATGAGGATGTCGGAGGCTTCCCGCGACATGCGTTTGCCCCCTTCCGCTCCGGAGAGACGCACCAGGAAGTGGTCGACCAGCAGGGCGATGTCATCGGTGCGCTGGCGCAGCGGCGGCAGGCGGAGGGGGATGACATTCAGTCGGTAGAACAGATCGTGGCGGAAGCGCCCCTCGCTGACCTGCTTCTCCAGATCGCTGTTGGTGGCTGCTACCAGCCGCACGTCGACCTTCAGCGGTTCGCTCGCCCCGATGGGGATCACCTCGCGTTCCTGGAGCGCACGCAACAGCTTCACCTGCGTCGCCGGAGCCATCTCCCCGACCTCATCCAGGAAGAAGGTCCCCCCCTCACAGATCGTGAAGTAGCCGGGCTGGTCTTTGACGGCGCCGGTGAAGGAGCCCTTCTTGTGTCCGAAGAGGGTGCTCTCCAGCAGATCCTTGTGCAGCGCTCCACAGTTGACCGAGATGAAGGGGCCCTTCGATCGCGTGCTCCGATAGTGGATCTCGCGAGCGATCAATTCCTTTCCGGTACCGCTCTCGCCGTAGACCAAAACCGTGGCGTCGGTGGATGCCACCTTCTCGACCATCTTGTAGACGCGCAGCATCTCTTCGCTGCGCCCGATCAAACGCCGGTCCTCGTGACGCTTCTTCAGTTGGGTCTTCAGGGCTTGGTTTTCCGTGCGCACGCGGCTCATGGCCAGGGCGTTGCTGACCGCCAACAGGATCTCGTCGTTGTGAGCACTCTTCTCGACCAACTGAAAGGCCCCGCGCTGGATCGCTTCGGCAGTCACTTTCTCCGACCCGTAGGCGGTCAGAATCACGACGGGAAGGTCAGGCTGCTTGGCGCGCACGCTGTCAAGAACGCTCAGCCCGTCGACGCCCGGCATTTTCAGATCGGTAATCACCAGATCGAAGCTGTCCCGTTCGAGGCGGCTGATGCCGTTGGCCCCGTTCTCCTCGGTCTGAACCTCGTACGCCTCGCTCTCCAGAAGGACCTTCAGAAAGCGACGCATGCTGTCTTCGTCGTCGATCACGAGGATCCGGCGGTGCTGGTCCGCTTTGTTCGGCTGATTGCTCACCTTGTCCTCATGCTGCGTGCTTGTTACCCGGCGTCACCTTACCCGACTCGGGGAGCTCGACCACGATGCATCCCCCATCGCTGGCGGTTTTATCAAAGGCGATCGTGCCCCCGTGCTCCTCGACTCCCCGTTGGGCAATGGGCAATCCCAGTCCGCTTCCCCCCGCCTTGGTGGTCCGGAAAGGCAGGAACGCCTCGTGCTCCTCCACGCCCTCCAGCCCCGGTCCGCGGTCGAGAATTCGGGTGCGAAGCCACGGTCGCCCTTCTCTCTGGAACTGCTCCAGCTGCACCGCGATGTCCCCGCCGGGAGAGGCTTCCAGGGCGTTGAGCAGGAGGTTGCGGAACACCTGGCGCAACCAACCACGGTCCCCCTGGAGGCGGCAGGACTCGGTGGTCGCAATCGATACCTTGCGTTCCCCCCAGGATCGACCGACCTGGAGCGCACGAACTTCGTCCCCAATCAAATCTTCGAGATCGATTTCTTCCAACTTCAGGGTTTTGTCGCGAGCCAGGGCGAGGAACTGGCTGAGGAACGCCTCCAAAGATGCGGCTTCCCGCGTGATGAGCTCCATGAGCGGCCGGACCGATTCGGGAACCTCCACGCGACCTTGTAATAGCTCAATCGATCCGGTGATCGGCTTCAGGCTGTTGCGGATCTCGTGCGCCAGGCCCGCCGAGAGCTCACCCACGGCCGCCAGGCGATCCCGCTGGCGGGCCCGCGCCTCCAGCTCCTTGCGTTCGGTCAAATCCCAGAAGAGCGCGACCAGCCCATGGGTCGCCCCCCCATCCGTGCGGACCGGGGTCACCTTGACCCACGCCGGGAACGCTCGCCCATCGGCCCCCCGCACCATGATCTCCGCATCCCCCACCTCGGGGCTTCCCCGACGACCCGCCTCCAACATCCCCCAGAGGGCGGGGTTCTCCTCGGCCACCGCGGGCGGGATGCGCCGGGCGCCGGGCGGCAGGCCGAGCAGTCGGCACGCCTCGGGGTTGAGCGACCGCACCTCTCCCGTCCCCTCCATCGCGATGAGGCCGCAGGTCAGGGTTTCGATGATCCGATCGGTGCTGAGGCGAACCGCCTCCAGCTCCGAGCGCGTCTCGGCTGCCTCGCGAAGCGTCGAGGCCATCCGCCGGGCCAACACACCGGCCGCCAGGCCCATGCAGGTGAAGAGCAGCGTGTGAAACGTGACCAACGACCAGAACTCGGCCGGAATGCCGCCCCGCAACGCCTGTTCCCAGGCCATCAGACCGTAGAAGAGCGCCGTGATCAGGCCCAGGATCAGCCCCACGCGCCAGAAGAAGAGGAGACCGCCGGCCAGTACGGGAAGCGTCAGAAGCAGCAGCGTGGGGCTCTGGAGGGATCCGGTGGCCCGAACCGTAGCCGCAACGGCGATGCAGTCGCCGAAGAGCGCGAAGGCGAGCAGCCCGTCGGTCCAGCCCCGTCCCTGCCAGAGCAGGCGGACCACCAGGCTGCTCGTGAGCAGCCACCCCGTCAGCCAGATCGACGGGGCGCCCGCCCCGTCGCCCTGCAGCCAGACGACCCCCGCCGCCGCCACCCCCACCAGGGCCCGCACCAAGAGGAATCGGTGCGGCGAAGGCTCCCTCGGCTGCAGCCCCCACCGGTTCAACACGTGCCTCTACCCCGCAACGACGTTAATCAGCTTGAACATCGGCAGGTACATCGACACCACCATCCCTCCGACCATCACCCCCATGACCACGATCATCACCGGCTCGATGATCGAGGTGAGCGTCTCGACCGCGGTGTTCACCTCTTCGTCGTAGAAGTTGGCGATCTTCTCGAGCATCTTGTCGAGCGCGCCGGTTTCTTCCCCGACCGAGATCATCTGCACCACCATCGGCGGGAAGACCTTCGCCTCCCGCAGCGGCTGGGCGATCGTCTCGCCCTCGCG
>Ga0180432_10006918_pt1 | contig 14597 bp, 10 predicted proteins | sample SS_ome_10_FD_132414 | JGI IMG/M metagenome (GOLD analysis project Ga0180432, IMG submission 132414) | Hypersaline lake sediment archaeal communities from the Salton Sea, California, USA - SS_1_MS_2 metaG | ecosystem: Environmental > Aquatic > Non-marine Saline and Alkaline > Hypersaline >... | reverse complement strand
GGGGCCTGGGCGTCGTGCACGATGGTCACGTGGCAGGCGAGCATGTTGGGGAGGAACTTGAGCAGCCAGAGGGGCGTGAGGTTGTTCATGCCCTCGCTGCCCCAGCGGCGGAGGCTGAACCGGCCGTCCGGGTCCGTGGCCGTGGCCATGGCCCCCGCCAGCTCGTGCAGGTCCGCGCAGATCAGGCCGGCTCCGATGTTGGCCCCGAAACGCGCCGGGTCCAGGTTGACCGGCCCCTCCGCCTCGCCGCGCTCCACCAGGCACCGGGTGTGCAGCCCGGCGTCCCTGACCGCTTCGTGGGCGGCGACCACCGCCAGCTCGATGTCCCGGGACATGACCTTGGTGCTCTTGCGGTAGCCCTTGGGCACGAAATCGGTCATCTTGAACCGGGGGATCTCTCCGCCGACCGGGCTGGTCATGCCCGAGGCGTCGAAGGCCTGGATGGGCCCCAGCCCGCAGCGCCGCTGGACCAGCCCGTCCCAGAGGGCCTCGACGCCGATGCCCAGGCAGGAGGCGACGCCCATCCCGGTGATCACAACTCGTCGTTCGTCGGTCATCGTATCTCGCCGACAGCAAGGGCCGTCCGGCTCAGCCGGGCGACCGGGTGTTGCCCTGCGCGGCTTGTCGCCGCGGGTCAGTCCGGGCGGTCGTCCCTACCCCCGATGCGGTACGCCCGCAGCAGATCCATGAACTGGCGGGTGAACACGAAGTTGTGCTCCGGCAGCTCCAGGCTGGCGGCGCTGCGATCGACATGCGAGAACATCAGGTCCACCCGGCCGATCTCCGTCTGGTTGCGGAACACCACGCCGCTGGTCATGGCTCCGGCCGATTCGATCGATTCGATGGTCGCCTGATAGGCGATCCGGTCGCGCGGCAGGCAGTAGTCGTCGAACCGGGCCCGGCGGATCTTCGCCAGGATGACGTTCTCTTCGAAGCCCCGGGCTTCGCCCACCAGGATTCCGGCGGTCTGGGCCATGCCCTCGATCATCAGCGAGGGGGGCATCACCGGATAGCCGGGAAAATGGTCGTGGAGATGCTCCTCCGCAAGGCTGACGTTCTTGACGGCGGTGGCCGTCCTGCCCGGGACGAACTCGGTGAAGGTGTCGATCCAGATCCAGCGCATGGCCGCGCTTCCGGCGTGCTCAGGCCGTGGCGGCCGCAGAGCCGCTGCTCAGCTTGCTCTCGACATAGTTGATGATGGTGCGGACAGTGAACAGGTCCGGCATCCGCGAGATTTCCGGCTTGCTCTCGAACTCGCTGAAGTCGGCGTGGGGCATGCACTCCTTGAGCTTGGCCAGGCCGGCCGAGGTCAGCACGCCGTTCTCCACGTAGTCGGGGTTGCTGAGGATCTCGTCGGCGGGGAGCAGCTCGCCGCGGGGGATCTTGATGGAGAAGGTCTTCTCCAGGCGGAAGACGATGTCGAGGAAGTCGATGCTCTCGGCGTCGAGGTCCCCCTGCAAGGTGGCGTCCTCCAGCACCTCGTCTTCGTCAACGCCCAGGGCCTCCACGAGCACGTCGCGGACCTTGGCAAAAATGTCATCCCGGCTCATCGCCATCGCGCTGGACCTCCTCTTGATAACGTAGACACGAGGCTGGGCAAAACCGCGGTGCCCCCTTCAGAAGCCTGTTCCGGAATCGACGTGGGGCTGGCCGTCCCGTAATCGGCCAGCCGTCTTGCTGGCCATGCCGCCGGTCTTCTCACTCATCCGTCGCTCCGGGCCGTCGCGGCCGGGGTGTTCCCGGCCCCCTCCCCAGCGAGCAGGGACCATCGGGAGCGGGCCTGCTCGACCAACTGCCGGTCCAGGGCGGCGAGTTCCGGGCTCTTGTCGGCCAGGTTCCAGTGCGCCAGTGCGAACCGGGCTTTGACCACTTCGGTGCCCTCGCGATACCCGGCCCCGGCGAACTCACTCTCGCGCTGCGCCAGACGCCGAACAGTGACCTCGACCCGCAGGGTTTGTCCGGGTGCGACAAAGGTCTTGTATGTAACGTTTTTCGCCTCGCTAAGCAAGATCATGCTGTGGGCGAAGCCCTGGGTCTGCCACACCATCCAGCGTGCAGCCTCGACCATGGCTTCGAGGATCAGCACGCCGGGCAGGACGGGGAAGGTCGGGAAGTGATCGGCCAGGTATTCCTCGGCGAGACTGACCGCCTTGAGGGCCACGATGCGTTCGCCGGGCACGAACTCCACGATGCGATCAACCAGCGTGAACTTCATGAAGTTGTCATCGAGTGGGGTCTCCCCCGAGGTTCCGGTCGCAGGCCGTCCCACCCCCGGCGGGCCACGGGCAATCGGCGGGAGTTTACCCAACCCCCCCGCGGAAGGCCACCCTGCCCGGCCGACCCGTCCGGCAGGCAAGTGAGAGTGTACGGAGTGTCGGGTGCCGTTGGCGGCCGGCGGGCGGGTCACTTGCTTCGCGGAGCCGCGGGCGCCGCCCGCCGATCCCGCCGCCGGGGGGGCAAGAAGCTGCCTCCGGACGGGGTGGGAGCGGGTGCGGCGCGGGTCGGCCATTGACGTGCCCGACGCCGCCGAATAGCATCCGCTGCTCTGCGCCGCGGCTCGTGTCGGGAGTGGCGCAGGTCCGACCTTCGGGGCCACGGGTGAGGCACGTGTTCGCCGTAATCTCAGACATTCACGCCAACATCGACGCCCTGGAAGCGGTGCTGGCCGATATCGACCGACGCGGGATCCAGGACATCGTCTGCCTGGGGGACATCGTCGGTTACGGGTCCGCTCCCAAGGAGTGCCTCGACCTAGTGATCGACCGCTGCAGCATCATCCTCTGCGGGAACCACGACCACGCGGTGTTCTACGAACCGTACAACTTCAATCTAAGCGCCGAGAAGGCCTGCTACTGGACGCGACAGGTCTTCGAGGAGGAGGCCAGCAAGGCCAAGCGCGACCGCAGGTGGCAGACCCTGGGACGCCTGCCCATCCGGCAGTCCTACGACGGGTTGCTGCTGGTGCACGCCTCCCCGCGGCGCCCGGTTAATGAATACCTCTTCGCCGAGGATGTCTACACCAACCCCAACAAGATCCTGGCGAACTTCGACCGCCTGGAGGAAGACCACCGCGCCTGCCTGGTGGGACACACCCACGTGCCCGGCGTGTTCCTGGACGACCCCTACTTCGACCCGCCGGGCGAACTGCCCGAACTGAACCGCTACGCCATCACCCAGGAAGAGAAGGCCATCGTGAACGTGGGCAGTGTGGGCCAGCCGCGGGACCGCGATCCGCGGGCGAGTTACGTCCTGGTGTACCAGAAGGGAGATACCCTTCCGCCGGGCGATGACGACGCCCCGCCCCCCGGGCGCCTTTCGCCGGACGATGCGGACTACTGGGCCACCCTGGAGTTCGTCCGCATCGAGTACGACGTGGAGAAGGCGGTCAAGCGGATTCTGGCCGTCCCCGACCTGGACGACTTTCTGGGCACCCGCCTGCTGGATGGCAAGTAGGTGCTCGGTGTGCCCGGAACATCCCGACATGCCCGAACGAGGGTTTGACAGAGGACAGCAGGGGCCGGAGGTGTCCCCGCGGGTGGCAGCCGCCCGGCGGTGCGAACCGGCGGGCTCCCGGCAACCAACCGACAACGACAGGATGGCATGGAGAAGGGTGTAGTATTCCGAGCGTTGATGTGGTCTCTGGCCGCCTTCTTTGCGTGGCTGATGATCGCCAACCTGTTGTGGCCGCCCCAGCCGCCCGCTGCGCCGGCGGTTACCGCGACCCAGCCGGCGGCCGAGCCGGCGGACTCCCTCGGGGAGGCGCCGCCCGAGACGGCCTCCGCCGAAACGCCGGCCAAGGGCGAAGCTCCCTCCACGAGGCCCGGCCTGGACGGGTTCGCCGTCCAGGGCAGTGAGACGCCCGAGACGGTCATCCTCGGAACGATCGAGGGTGGCCCCGAGAGCCCCTTCCGCATGGAGGTGGAGCTGACCAGCCTGGGCGCCTCGGTCCGCTCGGTGACCCTGTCCGACTTCGCCGCGGAGGTCCGGGGGACCGAGCGGTACCGACTGCTGGATCCGGTGCCCACCCTGGACGCCGACGAACACACCTCGTTCAGCATCGAGCGGGTGACCGTCGATGGGCGCGAAATCCCGGTGGCGGAGGTCTGCTGGCAGGTCGCCCCGCCGGCGGACCCCGTTGCGGACCTCGCCACCGCCCGCTTCGAGTTGCCGGTGCTCGACGGTGAGGATCGCCACCTGCTCACCCTGGTTCGCGAGTACCGCCTGGCGGCTCAGGCCGCGGAGGAGCAGCGCTACGATCTGGACATGTCCATCCTGGTGGAGAACCACGATCAGGCTCCCCACCAGGTTGTGGTCACCCTGTTGGGGCCCATCGGGGTGCACCAGGAGGATCCCCGCACCGACTACCGGGCGGCGTCGGTCGGCACCGGCGAGCCCGGCAGCGTGAACACCAGGCACGAGGAGTTCCGCACCCTGCGCGGCAGTGAGCGACGCGTGCTCTACGGCAGCGGCAGCGACGAGCCCCTGGTCTGGGCGGCGGCGGACAACAAGTTCTTCACCTGTACCGTCGCGGCGGTCAACGGCGGCGACGCCGGGCAGACCGCGGACTTCATCGCCGCGGCGAACGCCGTGGACCTGGGCGCCGCGGATGCGAGCGCCGACGGGGTCACGGTGCAGTTGGCCACGGCCGCACGCATGGTGTCGCCCGGGGGCCGCGAGCGGCTCGGGCTGGCCTGTTACCTGGGGCCCAAGGACCGGCGGATCCTCCAGGACGAGGAGAACCACCCCGACTACGTCGCCCGCGGCTACTACAAGCAGATCACCCGCACCTACACCTGGTGCACCTTCGGCTGGCTCACCGAGTTCATGATCAAGCTGCTCAACGGGCTGTACCGGGTGATCCCCAACTACGGCGTAGCCATCATCATCCTGGTGCTCATCGTGCGCACCCTGCTCCACCCCGTTACCAAGGCGGGGCAGGTGAACATGATGAAAATGCAGAAGCAGATGGGCAAGCTGACGCCGAAGATGGAGGAGCTCAAGAAGAAGTACGCCAACGACAAGGCCCGCATGAACCAGGAGATCCAGAAGCTCTACCAGAGCGAGGGGATCAACCCGGCCGGGCAGATGCTGACCTGCCTGCCGATGGCCATCCAGATGCCCATCTGGGTGGCGCTGTGGACCAGTCTGAACAACAACATCGCCATGCGGCACGAGCCGTTCGTGCTCTGGATCCACGACCTGACCGCCGCCGACGCCCTGCTCCGCTTCGAGGGCTCCTACCACGTCCCCCTGCTGGGCAGCATGATCGGCCCGGTGACGGCCCTGAACATCGTGCCCATCCTGCTGGGCGTGAGCATGTACGTGCAGCAGAAGCTGATGCCCAAGCCGAAGCCGCCGCAGGGTCAGACCTCCGCCCAGGCCGACCAGGCTGCCATGATGCAGAAGATGATGCCCCTGATGAGCGTCTTCTTCGCCCTGATCCTGTACAACGCCCCCAGCGGGCTGACGGTCTACATCATGGCCAGCACCCTGTTCGGCACCATCGAGCAGATCCGGATTCGCAAGCACATCAAGGAGGTGGAGGCCCGGGGCGGTCTGGAGCCGGGAGCAGCCCCCGTCGCCGGGAAGGACAAGCGAGGCCCCCGCGGGCCGCTGTGGCTGCAACGGATGCGGCACCAGGCCGGCGAGCGGTGGAGCCAGCTCCAGAGACAGGCCGAGGAGGCTCAGCGGCTCCGCGGCAAGAAATGACCGGGCCGTCCTCCCGGCAGCACGGCGCGGCCCGATCACCAGGAGGAGAAAAGCGGTGCGCATGATCGAGGGTTGGGTCTCCCGCGTGTTTTGTGTCTGGCTGCTTGTTGCCGCCGGGCTGTTCCTGGTGGGCGGCTGCGGCGATTCCGGTGTACCCGAGGCCACCATGGGGTCGGCGTCGCCCCCCCAGCGGCTGGTCGTCGTCACGCCCCACAACGAGAACATCCGCCGGGCCTTCGAGCGTGGCTTCTCCGATTGGCATGGCCGCGAGCACGGCGATCCGGTGGCCATCCACTGGGTGCGGCGGGGCACCCCGCAGTGCGTCGACTACGTCGAGGACGCCGCTACCAACGACGAGGTGGCCCTGCGCCGCCTGGCTCCGGACCTGATGTTCGGGGGGGGCGTGACCGAGCACCGCCTGCTGGCGGAGAAGGGGCTGGCCCGGGCGTTGGCCATGCCCCTGTCCGAGGAGGAGGCGCTGCCCGACTCGCTGATGGGTGTGCCGCTGAAGGACGAGCAGGGTTTCTGGCACGCCACGGCGCTGAGCACGTTCGGCATCGTGTACCACCGGCCGGGTTGCGAGGGGCGTGGCCTGCCCACCCCGCGGACCTGGCGGGACCTGGCCGACCCGGCCTACCGCGGCTGGATCGCCATGGCCGATCCCACCCGCAGCGGCAGCAATCGTTTCTGCCTGGGGCTGATCCTCCAGAAGCACGGCTGGCGGGAGGGCTGGGGGGTGATCCTGCGCCTGGCCGCCAACTGCCGCACGCTGATGCCCGCCAGCGGTGAGGTGATCAGCACGGTGTCCTCCGGCATGTGCCTGGCGGGCCTGAGCGTGAACTTCGCCGCCCTGCAGGAGGCCGCCGCGAGCGGAGAGGGCCGGCTGGAGTTCGTGTCGCCCCCCGAGGCCAACGCCATCACGCCGGACCTCATCTCGATGGTGAAATACGCCAGCGCCCCGGAGCTGGCCGAGCGGTTCGTGGACTACTGCCTGAGCGAGGAAGGTCAGGCTCTCTGGGCGCTGCGTGGCGGCCGGGTGGCCGGCGGCGACGACTTCGCCCACGACACGCTCTTCCGGTACGCGGTGGTCCCCGGCATGTACGAGCGCCACGCCGACAAGCTGGCCGTGGCGGGCAACCCCTTCGAACAGCGCAGCGAGTTCCGCTTCGATATGGAGCGGGAACGCCGGCTCGCCCCGGTCGTCGGCCCGCTGGTCGTCGCGGCGTGCGGGGAGAACCACATTCTCCTCCAGCGCACCTGGGGCGCCCTGATTGCGGCGGGCCTGCCCGCCGAGCCCCTGGCCGAACTCACCCGTCCCCTCTTCGACGAGAACACCGCCATCCAACTCGGGCAGCAGTATGCCAGGCCCGGTGAGGCGGCGAAGCTGACGGCCGAGTGGAGCGCCCGCTTCCGCCAGAAGTACGAGTCCGTCCTGGCCGCCCTCGGCCAGACCTGATGCCGTAACCCACCAACACCGTTCGGTACCCTGCCGAGAACGGAACGGTGGCCGCCACAGTCGGAGTCCGTGCGAGCGACGCCGGCCGGAGGTGCCGGCGGGGCACCCATCCGATCGGAACCGCGGGCCTGAACGAGCTGCTCATCGGCCATGGCAGGCGCCGCCGCAGGTGTCATGGAAACTCCGGCACGCTCTGCCCGTGCGTCTCACCCCACGTCGACGAACCAGAAGTGGGCCGGTTTCGTCTGACCGGGCTGCCGGGGTGCGTCACTCGGCTGATGGGCGATGTAAACAGCATCCCATCCGAACGTCCCCGTCCTGAAAGAGATTCCCCCCGATTCGTAGCCCGTAACGCCTCGAACCTCGTACAGCCCCAGCCGTCCGCCCATCGTTCCCGGGTTGGCCCCCGCCTGGATTCGCCGGACGGCCCGCTCCAGGGCGGGCTGGCTCAGGCGGAACCTGACCTGCTGCGGCCACGGCCAAAGAGAAGCCGACAGGATGACGGCGAGGAAGACAGGTGGCCGTCCCGGGGAATCTGACCGTCATTCCATCCCGGACCAGGGCGTCGCGCCTATCGGCCCTCGACATCAGTGTGCACGAGCTGCGTCTGGCACAGGGCGCTGTACAGCGGACAGCGGGCGATCAGCTCCTCGTGAGGGCCGCTGTCGACGATGCGGCCCTGGTCCATGACGATGATGCGGCTGGCAAAGCGGATGGTGCTCAGCCGGTGGGCGACGATGAAGGTGGTCCGGCCGCGGGCCAGGTCGGCCAGCGACTCCTGGATCTGCCGCTCGCTCTCCGAGTCGATCTGGCTGGTGGCCTCGTCGAAGATGAGGATGGGCGCGTCCTTCAGGATCGCCCGGGCGATGCAGAGCCGCTGGCGCTGCCCCCCCGAAAGCGTCGTGCCCCGCTCCCCGACCGGCTCGTCGTAGCCGCCGGCCTTCTCCAGGATGAACTCCTCCGCGTGGGCCCGCCGGGCGGCGTCGATGATCCGTGCCCGGTCCGCCTCGCGCGAGCCGTAGGCGATGTTCTCCGCGATGCTCAGGGCGAACAGGACCGGGTCCTGCGTCACCAGGCTGATCTGCCGCCGGAGGCTCCGCAGTGTCGCCTGCCGGATGTCCAGCCCGTCGAAGAGCACCTGGCCCGCCTGCGGGTCGTGGAAACGGAGCAGCATCTTGGTGAGCGTCGTCTTGCCGCTGCCGTTGGGGCCGACGATGGCCACGGTCTCGCCCCGCTTCACCGTGATGGAGACCTCGCGGATGGCCGGCTCGGGCGACTGGGGATAGCTGAAGGTGACGCCGCGGTACTCGATCGCCTCGGACAGGGTGGCCAGCGTGGTCGCCCCCTCCAGCAGCTCGTTCTCGGCGGGGGCGTCGACCACCGAGAAGATCCGCCGGGCCCCCGCCGCGGAGCGCATCACCCGGGGGTAGACGTCGGCCACCTTCCGCAGCGGGTCCGACAGCATCGCGATGGCCACCACCAGCGTGGCGAACTTCTCCAGCTCGATCTGCCGGTCGATCACCTGGGCCCCCAGCCACACCGTGACCACCGCCACCACCGCCACCGCCAGCACCTCCAGCATGGGCTTGAGGAAGGCCTCCAGCTTGGCGATGCGCATCTGGTGGCGGAACATCCGCCGATCGATCTGCCAGAGCTGCTGCCGCTCGATGTTCTCGGCGTTGTAGGCCTTGACGATGCCGATGGCCCCGAGCGTCGTGCCCAGCGCCCCGATCATCAGCCCGTAGGTCCGCAGCAGCCGCTTGTTGGCCTTGCGGATCTTGCGGCCCACGTGCCAGAAGATGACCACGGCCACCGGCGCCACCAGCAGCATGGTCAGCGTGAGCCGGGCGTCCAGGTACAGGGCGGCGATGAGCAGGAAGAGGGCCCGGATGGGCTCGCGCAGGACCTTGCCGAACAGGGCCACCAGCCCGCGCTGGATCTCCTGGGCGTCCTGCACGAAGCGGGTGACGATGTCGGCCACGTTCTGGGTGAAGAAGTCCATGGGCAGGCGGAGGACCTTGCTGTAGAGCGAGCGGCGCAGGTCCATCACCCCGCGGAGGACGCCCAGGGCCGTGTAGTACTCGGCGATGAACCGGGCGACGTTGCTCAGCAGGACCACCGCCACCACGAAGCCCAGCACGCAGGCCAGCGTCACCACCCGGTCATTCCGCCTGCTTTCTTCGGGCACCAGCCGCGACGCCGCCCGCAACAGGCGGATCTCCCAGGAGGTCTCCAGCGGGGCCACCGACACCACCTTGGGGCGGGCCACCGGTTGCCCCTCCCGCAGCGGCGGGCTGACGTGGAGCTCGAGCGGGCCCTCCGCCCGGGCAACGGTCGCCACGGTCCCCAGACGGGTCGTCCCGTCGCCACTGGTCCCGACGATCCGGTCCCGGGCCGCCACCGCGTGCTCCGCAAGCGGCGACCCCTCCCCAACCGCCAGCACCTTGATGGTCGCTCCGCCCGGATCCCCGGGGCCGGGGTGCTCGAAGTCGAGTTCCAGGCTTGCCCCCAGGCGCTCCTGGGCCACCGTGCGGTACACCCAGCCGTGGAAGCCCTCCTCCGCCAGTATGACCTTCAGCACGGGCAGCACGCCCAGCACGCTCACCGAGTGGAACAGCCCGTAGACGACCGAAGCCAGCAGCCCCGCGGCGATGAAGCGCCGGTGCGGCCAGGTCAGCCGAACCATGCGGCGGAAGTCCGGCGACCGCAGGCTTCCGCCCTTGGCCCGGGTCTTGTCGTTGGCGTCGATCTGGTAGGGATCCATGGCGTCAGGGTGCCCCACCGGCGCCGGGGGCGCTGGTGGGCTGAGAGGTGGCCGGCCGGGACTCGAAAAGCTCTTCCGCCAGTCCCTCCGGAGGGCGGGTCAACCGCCAGGCGTCCTTCTCCTTGATCAGCAGGATGACCACCCTCCGCTGGGGCTCCCGCACGCCGGGGTCGAGGTCCACCCGGGCCGCCACGGCGTAAACGATGCCCTGGTCGGCCGGGTTCCGCATCTTCCGCATCCCGGTGACCTCCACCTTGTGGACCGACTGCCACGCCCGGTAGAACTGGTCCCGCGGAAAGGGATCGTCCCGAATGCTCCACAGCAGCCGAAAGGCCTCGTAGTCGCCTGAGGCACAGGTCTCGATGACTTCCCGCACGAAGGCGTTCACCGACTGGTCGTCGGCGTGCAGTTCGGTCGGAAAGTCCAGGATCTGCCGTTCCTCGACGATGGCCGCGCCCGGCTCCGATTCATCCCCCGGCTCGCAGCCGGCGGTGATCGCCACAAGGAGCACGCCGATTCCTGACCAGCCGCGCCTGCGCCTGTTGCTCATGAATGAGGCCTCGATTCTCCGCGCCATGCCAAACCGCTCATGCTAATCGCCGTTCGTAGCGGCGCCAATCGACACCGGCCCTGCGCGAGCCGCCCGGACATTGGCCTCCAAGGACGGCGGTTGTTGGGGATCCAGGCAAAGCGGGCAGGTGTCGTAAGAAAATGTGATTTCCTCCAGGGTCCCTCGCTTACCCGCTGGGACTGGATGACTTATCGACTCCTCGCCGATATAACCTACCGTCGCGGAGGGAGCTTCTGCGGCCGGTCAACAGTGCCCCGCCCGACCGTGGCGAGCCTGGGTATTCCGTCGTGAGCTGCACGATTCGTGTTCATTCGTTGAAGCTGATTAGGAGCTGGACCATGTCGCATGCGCAGAGCAGGCCGCGCCGCTGGTGCGCCCCCTTGCTACTGGCCGCCGTCGCGGGCCTGATCGTGAGCACTCCCCTCGCCGGGGCGGGCGAGCCGGCCAAGCCGGCCGAGGAGAAGCCCGACTTCCCGCCCTTCGAGAAGGTCACGCAGGGCTACAAGCAGATGCCCGCTCCCGGGGGCGCCTTCTGGACGCTGTACTACAACAAGAAGACCGACGGGCTGCTCGCCGTCATTCCCAAGCAGATGCTGGACAAGAACTTCCTGCTGGCCACCAGCATCGCCGGCGGCCCCCGCCTTACCGGCTTCATGTGGGGCGACCGTGTCGTCCGCTGGCAGGAGATGAACAAGAAGCTGGTCCTGGTCGAGCCCGACCTGCGCTACAAGCCCGGCGAGAAGACCGAGATCGGCGAGGTGATCCGGCGCACCTACACCGAGACCATCGTGCTGGCCACGCCCATCGTCAGCAAGCGCAACGGAGACCCGGTCATCGATCTGGACAAGATGACCAAGGCCGATTACGCCGGCATCGGCCGGCTCTTCGGCGGATCCGTGGACGCCTCGCTCAGCCGCTACGCCAAGAGGAAGGTCTTCCCGGCCAACCTCGAGCTGGCCGTCGATCTGGCCGTCATGCGCCGCGGCTCCGAGGGCACCCGGGCCCGCATCCATTACAGCATCTCCAAGCTGCCCAAGAACGGGTATCAGCCCCGCGAGGCGGACGACCGGGTTGGCTACTTCCTCACCGCGGTCAAGGACTGGACCCGCCCGCACACCGACCGGACCATCTTCCGCCGCTACATCCACCGCTGGTGGCTGCCCAAGGAGGACCCCCAGGCCGCGGTCTCCGACGTGAACCCCGACCAGCAGATTGTCTTCTACATCGAGAAGACCGTCCCCAAGCAGTACCGCCGCTTCGTGCGGCAGGGCATCCTGGAGTGGAACAAGGCTTTCGAGGCCGCCGGCCTTCGCAACGCCGTCCAGGTCCGCCAGCAGACCGACAAGACCTTCAACGATCTCGACCCCGAGGACGTGCGCTACAACTTCTTCCGCTGGATCGTCAGCGGCCGCTCCTTCGCCATGGGGCCCTCACGGACCAATCCCCTGACCGGGCAGATCCTCGACGCCGACATCATCTTCGACGACTCCATGGTCCGCGTCTGGGAGGCCCGCTACGCCCAGATGACCGCCCGAGGGCCGGCCTCGGAATACGACCCCCAGCTCTGGGCCTTCCTCGAGCGACACCCGGAGTGGGGTTTCACCTCCCTGGCCGAGGAGCTGCTCCCCGACGACCACTCGGTCAGCGGCGTGGACCTGGGTCTGGATCACGAGCTCCTCGACGAGCTCGGCCTGCACGAGGCGGGCCTGTGCACCTACGCCCACGGCATGGCCCACGAAATGGCTTTCGGTCACGCGGTCCTGGCCGCGTCCGGCGTCCTGGCCGGCAACGAGGAGTTCATCGGCCAGTGCATCAAGGAGACGGTCACCCACGAGGTCGGCCACACCCTGGGCCTGCGGCACAACTTCAAGGCCAGTGCCTGGAAGTCGGTCGACGAGATCATGAAGACCCGGGACAAGAGCGTGCCGGTGTCCGCCTCGGTGATGGACTACAACCCCCAGATGTTCGCCCTGGACCCGGACAAGCAGCCGGTCTACCTGACCAACACCCTGGGCCCCTACGACTACTGGGCCATCGAGTACGGCTACCGCACCACCGACGAGGAGTACAAGACCGAGGCCGAGTTGCTGAAGGCCATCACCTCGCGGTGCACCGAGCCCGGCCTGGCCTTTGCCACCGACGAGGACACCTCCTTCTTCGCTCCGGACCCGCTGGTCAACCGGTTCGACAACGGCGATGACCCCGTCGACTTCGCCCGGCAGCGCACCGCCCTGGCCCGCAAGCTGCTCAAGGACGTGGAGGAGTGGGCGGTCAAGGACGGCGAGAGTTACAATCGCCTCCGCCGCTCCGTGGACATGCTGCTCTACGAGATGGGCCGGTCGACGCGCTTCGCCGCCCGGAACATCGGCGGGCAGTACGTCAGCCGCAACCACAAGGGCGATCCCGGCGCCCGGGAGCCCTTCGTGATCGTGCCGGCCGCCCGGCAGCGCGAGGCCCTTGAGTTCCTGATCGAGAACGTGTTCAGTGATGCCGCCTTCGATCTGGACCCGCAGCTCCTCAACCGCCTGGCGCCGGGCCGGTGGCGGCACTGGGACTCGGATGCCTACGACTCCATGCAGGAGTACCCGGTCCACGACCGGATCGCGGCCGTCCAGTCCTGGGCCCTCTTCCAGGTTATGAACCCGGCCACCATCGGCCGCCTGTACGACGCCCAGTTGAAGATCCCGGACGAGCAGGAAGCCTTCACCGTCCCGGAGTTGATGTCCACCTTGACCCGGGCCATCTGGTCGGAGATCGGCGCGCCGCCGGACGGCACGTTCACGGAGCGCAAGCCCTACATCAGCAGCGTGCGCCGCAATCTCCAGCGGCGGCACCTGGAGATCCTGGTGCAGATGGTGCTGAGTCCGCCGGGGCGCACGCTGCCGGCCGATGCCCAGGCGCTGGCCCGCATCACCCTGGAGGAGCTGTCCGGAGCGATCGCCGGCGTTCTGAACCAGGAGCAGGCCTCGGGCCTCGACGCCTTCAGCCGGGCCCACCTTCACGACGTGCGGCTCCGCATCGAGAAGGCCCTGAACGCGGAGTTCACCCTGTGACGTTTCTTGCGGTCAGGGCGTCGGATCAGCGCCCGACCCCTGGCCCGGCGGCGGTGGTCCGAAGCGGCCACGGACGGCGCGAGTGACATCGGTCCAGACCTGACCCTGCGGGCGGTTTCCGGACACCGGAGCCGCCCGCGGGCGTTCGGCCGGACAACGTTCGGTCGGGGGCCGGGTCGGGCGCTCGCCGTCAGGCCGGGCGCAAAAAGTCGGCCCGGTGGGGTGGACCGGGCCTTGGGAACTCCGCCCGTTGGGGGAGCGGGCGGTTGTGAGGCTGCTCGATGCCTGCCGCGGGAGGACAGGTCGGAAACGCCGGGTTCGGAGGCAAACCCCCGGTCACAGAATCTTGAGCGCCTAGCTCCAGTTTAGCAAACCCGCTTCCACGAAGCGATGGGTAGATGGGCGATTTCTCCCACTCAGGGAGATTTTCACACCAGCCCCTCGGCTGTCCGCTCACGGCTGGGGCAGGGACCGATAAACACGCCCCTGCCGCCCGGGCGCCGCTCGCGGGCCGGTCAGTTGCTCCGATCGTTGGCGAAGAGCTGCACCCACCAGTACTGGTCGCCGCTCTCGTCGACAGCGTGGTAGAAGCCGACCCCGCCGTATCGGTAGCTGTCGCCCAGCATGTTCACCAGGTGCTGCTCGCTCGCCATCAGCGCATCCATGGCCGCCATCGGATTCGACCGCGAGTTCAGCCCCCAGGCGATGTTCTCGCCCACCGAGTCATGACAGAAGCCCGCCTCCAGGGCCCGTTCGCCCTCGGTGCTGCCGTCGGGCGCGGTGTGCGCGAAGAAGTCGTGCTCGAACATGCTCCTGGCGTGGGCGTCGGCGGCGGCCTCCAGCCGGACCGAGTACTCCAACGCCGGCAGGTCGTTTTCCACCCGCAGCCGGTTGAGCAACTGGAAGAACTCCCGGTGGAGGTCATCGCTCGGGTCGCTCAGCCCCAGGCATTCCGCCTCGCCGTCATCGGCGAAGGGGTTGACGACCGAGGCCCCGGTCGTGCCGCCGCTGCCATCCCCATCGGCGCCGCCGCCGCCGGAGCTG
>Ga0180432_10006917_pt1 | contig 14598 bp, 16 predicted proteins | sample SS_ome_10_FD_132414 | JGI IMG/M metagenome (GOLD analysis project Ga0180432, IMG submission 132414) | Hypersaline lake sediment archaeal communities from the Salton Sea, California, USA - SS_1_MS_2 metaG | ecosystem: Environmental > Aquatic > Non-marine Saline and Alkaline > Hypersaline >... | reverse complement strand
TGGATCCGGTGGGATAAGGAAGATGAACCTGTCCTTATGCCCATCATCGGACCCGACCAGGTGGGTAAGGGATACACTGCGGTCATAGACTCCGTGGTGAAGAAGGCCCTTTCCCGGGGAGGTCAGGTTCAACCTGCCCTTAAGCGGATGGTCAAGGCTGGAAAGAAGGAACGCAAGCACCTCCGCCTGATCAGATCCAGTGAAGATCGGAAGAAGCGGCCCCGACGATATCCCATCTCCCGATGGAAGAAGGCCTTCCCTCACCAGAGGATAGCTCTCTGGTATATGGACGATCGACCAGCCTACCTCTTGGCTGATCAACCAGGAGTAGGGAAGACGGCGGTCGCGATCTTATGGGCATCCATACGAGCCAAGAAAAGGATCCTCGTTGTAACTCCTGGTTCAGCCCGATACCAATGGGCCAGGGAGATCAAGCGATGGTCCAAGCTCAAACCTAGAACAGTGGTTGAAGGAACCATACCCGAACAGGCGGAGCTCCTCCAACGAGATGGTTGGGTTATCTGTCATTGGGAAGCTCTAGCCCACTGCTCAGAGGACGTGATCAAGAAGCATTGGGATGTAGTGATCTTGGATGAATCCCACAACATCCGAAACCGAAAGATCCTCCGAACTAAAACCGCCTTCAACCTCGCCAAGAAATCTGACTACCGACTAGCCCTGTCAGGTCATCCATTCATCAGTTCTCCCGATGAACTCTGGACCACCCTCGCCTTCCTATATCCCGAGAAGTATAAGAGCTTCTGGCGGTTCATGGGTATGCACGTTGAAGCGGTCCCTTGTTTCCATGGAGGACTGACCATCGTTGGATCCCGTCAGCCCAAGCTTTTGAAATGGGAGATCGAGCCCTTTACCATCAGGAGAACGAAGAAGGAAGTCTTCCCGAACCTAGAAGAGATTGCCCGGATAGGTAGACACGTAAACCTCGACCGACGAAGGAGGAAAGAGTATGAGAAGCTAGTGGAAGAAATCTTCGTTAACCTGGGAGACGAAGAGATCACCCTCACCAATGCTTTAACCCGAACCATGCGTTGTAGACAGTACCTCGTTGATCCAGCCATACTCGGATCCAAACTACCTTCCCTTAAGTACCCGATCGTTGAAGAGCTGATGGCTGAACTCGATGGTCCTCCAGTCATCTTCACTTCGTTCAGGCAAGCGGCTGATAGGCTCGCCAGTTATCTGGGACGAAAGAAGTTCAACGTTCGTCAGATCACAGGTAAGGTGAAGAACAAGGATCGGGAGAAACACAAGAGGCTTTTCCTGAAAGGGAAGCTCGATGCTTTGATCGTCGTTACTCAGGCCGGCGGTACTGCTCTGAACCTTGGGAAGTACGGGTACGTCATCTTCCTGGATCTCCCTTGGTCTGGAGCAGATCTTGAACAAGCAGAAGCTCGGGTGGATAGGCCTGAAGAGGACACAGGTTTGCTAGTACCCACGACCTCGTTTGGTATCGTGACGAGGAATACCTATGAGGATCGACTCCAGCAAATCATTTTGAACAAGGGAAGGATGTTCGGAGAGGTCTTCCCAACCTCGGCCCTTGGATCGTTGTTCAACTGGAGGAAAGCTGCATGAAGAAAGAAGATTCAATCATCGCCAAGGGCAGATGGCCAGCGTCAGGGGCGTCTGACCGAAGGCGAAAACCATTGATCCCGACCAAGGAAAACCCGCTCATCATCTCAGCATCTGAGCTCAGGGACTTCCTTACGTGTCGGGTCAAGTGGAACTGGCGCTATAACCGCTTGATCGTCCCGAAGGAAACATCGCCGGCCCTGACTATGGGAAGCCTCGGCCATCAGCTCGCAGCATCCTGGTACGATCTTCCAGCATCCAAACGGACCGTCAAGGCGATGGAGAAGATCGCCAAGAAGATGCTGAAGGGTACTCGGCCTAGGGAGCTTTCCAAAGCCGACTTCGATACCCTCTATGCCATGTCAGTTGGATACGCTGCTTGGGCAAGGCCAAGGGATCGAGAGCTAGGTATCCGAACGGTGAAGACGGAGCAGTGGTTCGAGCTTCCTCTAACCGATGATGGACTGATCATCGTTCGGGGTTTCATTGATGGAGTCTTCAAGCTCCATTCTCTGAAGCGGACGATGGGATGCTTCGAACATAAATTCAAATCCCAGATCCGTATGGGAACCCTCGACATCAACCTGCAGCTATCCGTATACCTGTGGGCTCTTCGTCGTCTGTACCCGAAGTTCAAACGGTACATTGGGTACTTCCAGATCCTGAAGAAGAAGATCCCTGGACCCCGCTCCAAGGCTGATCTCTTCGCCAGGGAACCTATCGAACGTATGGATGAGGAGATTGATCAGTGGGCCCTTGATACCGAGAGGGCCTGTTTGGATATGTTGGACGCCGCCATCTACCCAAACCCATCCGACAGCTGCTCTTGGATGTGCGACTATGAAACTCCCTGTCTGCTTCGAGGCAGGCCTGAAGATCTGGAGCACATCTTCAAGACGCAGTACAAGAAGAAGCCGAAGAAGAAGAAAGGAAAGAAGTAATGGCCGAGAAGAAAAGGAGGCGTAAGAAGAAGCCCGCCCCAAAGAGGCGGAAGAAGCGGACCCTGAGTCCATGGAAAACCATTGGTCTCTATGGAGGCTCCGGTATCGGGAAGACAACCCTGGCGGCCGGAGGCCCTGCTCCGATGTTCTTGGACTCCAACTTCGGGATGATGTCCATCGACGGTAAGCCTGGATATGAGGACGTCGAGAGGACTCCCATCCATGGTATGAAGCAGCTCGATCGAGCTTACGACAACCTGACAGGTACCGGCCGGAAGGACTGGACAGGTAGAAGGACCGTGGTCTTCGATCACTTCGATGATATCCAGGGCCAGGTGTTGGATGAACTGACGGTCGCTGGAGCCGAACGGGATCCTCGAAGGATCATGGATGAAGTCCAACAGCGCGAGTGGGGCATTATGGGTAACCGTCTTCGCCGACACCTTCGGAAAATGAAGGCTCTGCCCATGCACAAGGTCCTCATCTTCGCTGTTGGTGAAGATAGAGAGACAGGCAAGAAGCAACCATTCCTACAGGGGTCCCTGAAGAGTCAGCTCCCCTACTTCTGCGACATCATTATGTTCATGAGGATGGACAAGAAAGGGAGGCGCATCGTCTATCTGGATGACAACCCCAGGTTCCTGGCGAAATGCCGAGCCTGGTGGATGCCCTCTTTCCGGTGGAGGTTTCGGGAAGAGGACACGCAGTTTCTCACACACCTTCTCGCTCTCATCAATGCAGGCGGGAAGGGAATCGACGCAGTTCTCAAGGAGAAAGAACAATGGGTAAAAGAGGCGATCATTTCTCGCTGACCAAAGAAGACATGGACGGCGGAGACTTCAAGACCGCTCCAGGTGGTACCTATCGCGCCCTGATCACGGCCAAGTCGGTGATGAAACCAAACAAGGCCGGTGATGGGAACAACATGAACCTACACTGCAAGATCAACGCCGGCCAGCATGAAGGTATCACCTTCTTCGAGACCGTCGCACCGCACGTTGGTTGGAAGATCGCTCAGCTCATCACGGCCGCCGGCCTGAAGATGAAGAAGGGCACCCTCCAGACTCTGTTGAAGAAGCTCAAAGGTATTGAGCTTCGGGTTATCCTCCGGGAAGAGGAGTACCAGGGTCGGAGGCAGAACAAAGTCGTTCAGTGGCTGCCTCTCAAGGGAGCTACCTCGGATGATGACGAGGACTGGGACGACGAGGACGACTGGGATGATGAGGACGACGACGAGGAGGGCTACGACGAAGACGAAGAGGAGGATGAGGACGAGGAATGGGATGAGGACGACGAAGACGAGGATGATGACGAGGAGTGGGATGAAGACGAGGAGGATGAAGACGACGAGGACGAGTGGGACGAGGATGAGGACGATGATGAGGAATGGGATGAGGATGAGGAATGGGAAGAAGACGAGGACGAGGAGGAAGATGAGGAGGAGGAGCCTGAGCCTCCCAAGAAGAAGAAGCGGTCTCGGAAGAAGAAGTAACCACTCCTCCTTCTGACCAAGGCCAACCGTGACTAGAAACGGTAACTCTAAGGAGCTGCTTCAAGCAGCCCTAGAGTACGCCTCCTGGGGGTGGGCTGTCTTCCCGCTACAACCGCGTGGGAAGCGGCCCCTCCCAGGATCACGAGGACACAATGACGCGTCCACTGATCCACGAGTTATACGTCGGTGGTGGAAGGAAGTACCTGACGCGAACGTTGGTATCCGTTGTTGCAGTCAAAACGGACCGATCATCTTGGACCTTGATGGTCCCGAAGGACGGATTTCAATCTCCGACTTGAAGCTACCAAGAACTCTTCAAGCGACCAGTGGAAGAAAGCACCGAAGACATTTTTATTTCAGAGGAGGTTTGAAGAAGGAGATCAGGCGTAAACTGAAGTTCCTTCCGGGGGTGGATCTGTTAGGTGATGGAGGATATGTAGTAGCTCCTCCGTCGATTCATCCCAAAACAGGCAAACCCTACAGATGGGTAAATGGATACAAGGCGGCTAAGCTACCCCCTTCGGTTATCCGACGAGGGAAGAAGAAACCTACGCCGACTCAGGCCCCGCCACTACCCTCATTTATTGAATCAGGGGCCAGGGATGACCTTCTTACCTCGCTGGCTGGAACCATGCGGAGAAGAGGGGCCTCAGAGGAAGCAATATACCTCGCCTTATCGGAAGAGAACCGGACCCGTTGTCGTCCGCCTCTTCCATCTCGTCAGGTAAGGAAGATCGCCAGAAGCATCAGTAAAAAACCTCCAGCCCAGGAAGTGGAGCTGGAGAACCTGACAGATCTAGGTAACGCGAAGCGATTCGTCGATCAGCATAGCCGGGATACAAGGTGTGTAAAGATTTGGAAACATCAGTGGGTTATATGGGATGGAATCCAGTGGTCCGTCGATACAACTGGTGAGGCCGAGAGGTTGGCGAAGCAGACCGTTCAGAATATACATTTGGAAGCTCAGTTGGTCACGGATGAAAAGGTGAGAGAGACAGTTCTCAAACACGCTATCAAGTCCGAAGCTTCCACTCGGATCCGAGCCATGTTGGAAGTAGCTTCTACCGAGGAAGGGATCGCTGCAACAGCCGAGGTGTTCGATCGACATCACTGGTTACTCAATGTCGAAAACGGAACTCTCAATTTGGAGACAGGAACCATACGTGAACCGAGGAGGGAGGACTTCTTAACCAAGACCTCGCCTGTCACGTACGATCCAAGGGAGAAGTGCCCCAATTGGATCAAGTTCCTGAGGAGGATCATGGGAGGAGATAAGGCTCTCGTTGATTATATCCAACGATGTGTCGGGTACTCCATGACCGGAGATACACGGGAGCAGTGCTTCTTCTTCCTCTATGGGAAGGGTCAGAACGGGAAGTCGACGTTCCTCGAGGTGATCAGGAGTATCCTCGGACCTTACGCTCAGCAGAGCGACTTCTCTACCTTCCTCCAGAAGAAGTTCGACGGTGGTGGAGCAAGGAACGATCTGGCCAGGATGTTAGGAACCAGGTTCGTCACAGCCGTCGAAGCTTCAAGCCATCGATCATTCGATGAAGCAGTGATCAAGCAGTTAACCGGAGGAGATGCCGTTGTAGCTCGAAGGTTATACGAGGAGCACTTCGAGTTTGATCCAACGCATAAGATCTGGTTGGCCGCTAACCACAGACCCTCAATCGGAGAGCAGTCGGAAGCATTCTGGCGGAGGATTCGGTTGATACCTTTCACGGTATATATCCCGCCGGCGAAGCGAGACCGACAGCTCAAGAAAAAACTCCTGGCTGAATCATCGGGCATCCTCAACTGGATGATTGATGGTTGCAGGAAATGGAAGGCCGAAGGTTTGGGAGAACCTCATAAGGTTGAAGAAGCCATCGAGTCATATCGCGACTCTGAGGATCTCCTTGGTGAATACTTCGAGGCCTCCTGTCGTATGAGCCCGAAGGAATGGGCTACAACTGCTGACCTCTATAGGGCCTTCACTGACTGGTGGAGGGACACCAGAGGTATACATCTGAAACCGCCTTCCCATCGCTGGTTCAATAGGGCGTTGGGAGAACGTAAGAACCTCAAATCCATTAAGCAAAACGGAATACCTGGTTGGAAAGGTATTGGCGTGAAGGTGAGTTTCCAATGATCATCGTCGAAGGTGGAGATAACGTAGGAAAGAGCACCCTGGTTCGACAGTTGATCGAACTAGATCCTAAACTCCGGCTCCTGAAGAGAGATCGGTATAAACCAGGACATGGAGAAACCATTGCTACGAGCTACGTCGAAGCTCTGATCCCATCAGATGGAGACCTGCTCGTACACAGCCACGCTCTTGCCGACCGCCTTATCGCCAGTGAGTGTATCTACGGTCAGCTCTTCAGAGGTGGTTGTCGGATGAGTAAGGCCGAGCATTTCATTCTTCGAATGATCCTGCTCGCTTACAAGACCATCGTCGTTCTCTGTGACCCTGGGGATGAAGTGATCCAACGAACCTGGGAGGAACGAGAACAAACCCATGATGGAAAGAACCCCATTCCCTTGGAGGATGGTTTCAAAATCATCGAGACCTATAGGGAAGAGGTTCCGAAGATCTTCAGTGGACTCAGGATCATTCGGTATAACTGGACTTCTCCCAATGCCGAACAGGAGCGGTTGAGGATCATATCCGAACACCTAGTCGAACAGGAGATGAACCAGAGGGTGCTTTCAAAACTGAGCACCTTCCCTGGTGGGATGGGAGAGCCTCTGGATCCGAAGCTCATCTTCATTGGTCAGTTTCCATTCGGTAGTGGGATGTTCGACTCTCACACACCAGAGGATAACTTCTTCGTCTCGATGCTAGACAGGGCCATCGATGAGGTAGTAGGAAAGTCGTCCTTGAAACACCAGATGTACTTCACTGGATCGACCAGGGATCCTGAGAAGAACGGAGCAGCTTTGAGGGAGGAGCTGAACTTCGTTATGGATAACTTCAAAAACGTGATCGTCACGTTGGGCCCTGACTGTAAGAATGCTTTCGAGAGGTTGAGAACTACCATACCCAATCCTCGAGCCGTGTTCCATGTTCCCAATCCCATCACCTGGAAGTTGATGGATGACCCTGCTGTAAGCTTGGGATCAACCTTCAAATCAATTGTCAAAGCAACCCATAGGAGTAGCCCATGAACATCGACGACTTCGAAGCCCCGGATGCGCCGGAGACTTTGAAGGAGACGCTTGATATGATCTTCGCCCGTCAGAGAGATCTGATGGATAAGTACAAAGAGATCGAGCAGCTCCCTGATCCACCCCTCTCACTCCATCACCACTCGGGTCAGAGGATCATCCGAGATTTCGCCTGGAGAACGGTTGAAGAACTGACCGAGTCCTACGAAGCGTTCAAGGAGTTCCTGGAGTATCAGGATGAAGTACATCGGCACCACCAGATCGAAGAACTGGCAGATGCCCTTCACTTCATCGTCGAACTGCTGATCTTCGCCGGCGTTACTTCAACCCAATGCTTCAACGCCGTAGAGGATCTCAGCGTACATGAGGTTGGTGCACCTGATACGATGTATTGGGATGCCACCTACGAACTCGGCATCGCCATGAACTTCCTTCGGAACAAGGCCTGGAAGAAGTCCCACGTCCCGACGGATGAGGGAAGGTTTCGGGAGGCGATCCTTCGGGCCTTCAAAGCCCACTACCGAATCTGGTTCGCCTTCAGTGGCGGGGATCACGACCTCATGTTCAACTACTACTTCAAGAAGTCTGAGGTCAACAAGTTCCGTCAGCGGTCGGAGTACTGATGAAAGCCGTCGGCCTACTCGCTGGGATCGGCTCCCTTATGAGGGAAGCCCAGGACTGTGGTTTGAAGGTCCTAGGTAACGTCGATGTCAGAGGCTTTTTCAAAAGCGTCGATTGGATCTGGGAGGAGAACTTCAATGCTCCTGGGTACTACACGCTCGATGCACTAGAGGAAGCCGATCCCGATTGGTATGAAGCAGACATCGCTCTCGGTCATCCACCATGTGGAAGCTACAGCAATCTGGGTAAGGGTGGCGGGAAGCTCGAATGGTTCGCCAATGATGAAGAAAGGAAGGCTTGGCATACGGCTCGAGGACAGAGGAAGGGATTGCTTCCACTCTTCATCAAGCTCGTGAACAAGTACCAGCCAAAGGTCTTTGCTTTGGACAACCTCATTGGATCGCTGAAGGCGGTGACACCCGACGATTGGGAGAGCGCTCTTCCTGGGTACCACATCACCTTCCTTCAGATGATCAACCACGATTATGGTTCGCCTCAGCACAGAGCCCGTTTATGGGTCATAGGTACCCGACACCATAAACCCTTCAGGTTCAAGCCTCCAAAGGCTCGTTTGCCTGGTCCTACGACCTTATGGGAGGCTATACAGGACCTGCCCGTGGAACCTTGGAAGAACCGGCCAGGTGTCTCCCATGTTCACTATCCGCCGAGCTTCGATCCCTTCGGAACTTTCTGGTATCGAGATGTCGACGGAGAGAGGAAGAACAACGAGCATGCTGCCAACCTCGCTGCTGGATTCCTTTCGCTTCCGATGGGTAACATCTGGCCCTATGAGAACAATGAGGGTCGGTTCACAGCTAAACCTGCTCAAGCTAGGATCCATCATGGTCGTAAAGCTCGTACTGGATCAGGGCAGGAAACCCTCCGTCACCCCTTTACCGGTTGGCCTCTTACGATCCGAGAACGAGCCAGGATCCTTGGATGGCCTGACGACTTCTTCCTCGGTGGAAAGGATACAGACTACAACCGAACACTGATGTACCTTCTGGTTCGAGCCACAGGCCGAGCTGTTCCCAGTGAGTTCCTTAGGTACCTGATACCTCAATTGAAAAAGCACGCAAGGAAGATAACATGAGGATCTACCAAGACGTTTTTGAAATGCACTCCGAAGTCAAACGAGATATTCATGAGATGGGAGTTGTAGTTCACCCCATGTCGATGCAGGATAAGGACGTCTCCGAAGATGAGGCTTTCAAAACCCTCGAGCTGTCGCCATGTGATTTCGCCATCCTCAACGGTGATCGGGTTTTCGAATGGATTGAGAGCCTCGGTCTGAATCCAGGTTGGTTGGAGGCCGACTTTGAGGAAAGATGGTCGGCGTTCCATGGTCGGTCAGTCAACCCTGGTAACGCCTGGAAACTCAGAGAAGATACCTGGTACGAGTTCCTTCATGATGGTACCTTCTCTTACACCTACTCAGAACGGTTCTCTCGGAACAACGCTCTGAAAAGGTTGGTGAATGAGCTGAAGAGGAATCCTGATACTCGTCAGGCCATCCTTCCAATGTTCAACGGAGACCTCGATCATCACAACCTTGGTGGTAAGGAGAGAATCCCTTGTACCATGCATTATCAGTTCCTCCGCCGGCCTGACGGACTGAGGGCTTACTACGTGATGCGAAGCACCGACTTTGTTACTCATTTCCCATATGATATCTCCCTGGCCATGCTCATCCAACAACGGATTGCTTTCGAGTTGAAGTGTGAAGTCGGACTGTTCACCTTCTTCACTGGAAGCCTACACATCTTCAAGAAGGATGCTGATCCGGGGGTGTTCTAATGGTACTTCAGCCTGACCAAGCGGTCATAGGCTCAAGGGACAAATTAGGATACTGGTTGGAGAAGCTTCAACACGGTCCCTTGGCCATTGACACAGAGACCACAGGACTCGATTGGATGGAGGATCGAGTTGGAGGACTTTGCTTAGCCGCTGGGCGAACAGCCATCTACACCTATGGCGATGCTCTGGGTCCATCCATCAAGTGGTTAGCCGATCAGATCAGGAATGGGAGACAGTTGATCTTCCATAACGCCAAGTTCGATCTCCACATGCTTCGGGCTCACTTCGGTTTAGTGATCTCCCGACCCGTTGAAGATACGATGGTTATGAGCTTCCTCCTCGATAACAGGGGAGCTCCGAACCTGAGCTATGAAGGAGATGATGAATACTCCTTGGCCGCATACTCGGGTAACGGGTTGAAACCACTAGCTGCAGCGTTCGTTGATCCAAGGGCCAGGGAGCCCGAGGATGACTTGAGGGATGCTGTCATCGCGGCCGGCGGGAAGAGAGGTAAGGAGACCTGGAAGAGTGATATCCTTCTCGCTCCTCCCCACCTGGTGGGTAAGTATGGGTTGATGGATGCTTGGTACACCCTGAGGCTCTTCCATCAGTTCGAAGATCGGATCCGTCATTGGATCCAACCTCCTGGGGATTATCCATCTCTCTGGTCCCTGTATGACACGGAGCGTTGGGTCACCCTAGCTCTGATGGAAATGGAACACTTCGGAGTTAGGGCCAACCCTGAGTTCTTCGATGAGTGGAGGAAGGAATTAGAAGTTAAACGGAAGAAGATCCTTCGCAAGCTTGAGAAGATAGCGAAGAAGGAGATCAACTGGAACAGTACACCCCAGCTCCGAACACTTCTCTATGAAGACCTAGGCCTTCCAATTCAGAGATGGACCAAAGGTGGAAAGAAGGCTGGACCTCAGCCGAGTACTGATGAGGTAGCACTGTTGGACTTAGAACATCCCATCGGCGCTATCCTTCTTCAACTCAGGGACTGTGATAAGCAGCTCACGACATACGCCAGAGGTTTGCTTAACGCAGTCAGGCCCAATGGTCGGATCCATACAACCTTCCGTCAGATCGGAGCAAGAACGGGTCGTCTGTCTTCAGCCAATCCCAACCTCCAACAAGTACCTCGTGAATCAGGAGCTCGAAGAGGATTCGAAGTAGATGATGGACTCCTGTTTCGATTCGCTGACTACTCACAGGCGGAGATGAGATTTGCAGCTCACAGCTCAGGTGATCCGATGTTGGTTGGAGGATTTAGAGATGACCCCAACTTCGATACTCACGCTGCTACAGCCAAGAAGATGTGGGGCCTCAGTGGAGCTCCCTCTAAGCGACAGAGGAAGTTCGCCAAGATCCTCAACTTCGCCATGCTCTACGGTGCTGGTGAAAACAACGTTACTCAGTCGCTCATATCACTCCTCACAGCCGACGAGGCCTTTGACGGAATCCGATCTTTCGGGTATCGCCCAAGCCCTGGAGAACTACCTCACCGAACACTGGCTATCCTCCTTCGGAAAAGATACTTCGAGGAACTTCCATCCGTCCGACGAACCAAGAACTCTGTCACTGAAGAGACTAAACGACTTGGTTTCACGATGAACTTCTATGGTCGCCACCGTTACCTCGGACCTCGGGAGGCATACAAGGCCTTCAACACCGAGATCCAAGGAAGCGCGGTTGATCTGTCCAAGGCAGGCCTCGTGAAAGTATATCGAGAGATGCAGTTGAACCGTTGCGCCATCCGGCTTCAGCTTCAGATCCACGATGAAATCGTTTACCAGACCGATGGAGATCCTAGGACGGATCGGATGGTACTCGAACTGATGGACGATCGCGATACCTTCAAGGTTCCGATCATCGCCGACGTAAATGGAAGCAAGACCAACTGGCAGGAGAAAGTGGAGTTGGAACTATGAGAATCTGGGTTGGTATAGATCCCGGAAGCGCATGGACAGGATACGCCTGTGTAGTCAGGCACAAGAAGCAGTACACCCTACAGACCTGTTCAATCAGCACTAGTAATGGACTCCATCGAATCACGTCCATCTTACAGAAGCATTTTGGTCTCTTCGATGAAGGACATGTATGGGCTGAGGATTTCAAGCTCAGGCCTCTAGGACATCAGCAGTTCAACCGTGGAGGAACCCTTCGTCTTCTAGGGTCTCTGGAATTTGTAACTCGACAGGAAGAATTCGGGTGGGACCTCATACAACCCGGTGATATCGAAGGAGACCTGAAGGGGTTGGGTTTCGTCAAGTGGTTGAAGAAGTGGAAGAAGATGTGGCCCTCTGCTGATCGTGGACAGTGGGGCCATGCATTTTCGGCTTGGCGCGTTTTGGGAATGGGTCTGGTTCGAAATGGCAATAGGGAAGATGATAAAGCCCTGTTGAAGGTCCTTAGGAGACCGCCTAAGCCCCATCGGTCCGAATACGCTGTACCCGCCCTTCTTCCGAACCCCATCGACCTTACAAGCCCTGTTATAACCTTCACAGGTAAACCCCGAAAGAAGAAGAAATGAAGATCGTCGAAGAACCTAAGAGACCAAAGATCCCCGACGTAAGGATGCAGTTCGATCCCTTCATCATATACCTGACCACTACAACCAGGTTGGAGATCGAGAAGGGTGATACAATACTGGAGGTGATGGAGGCCCTGCTGGAACACTGGCCCATCAAGCGAAAGCTAGCTGCCTCTCTAGCTACTTACTTCTTCGCGATGGGCGAGCGTTTGCGAGACAGAAGGATGTCTGATAAGTGGAGGAAGCGAGAGCTGATGGTCAGCATCCACCGTCAGTACCTATTTGATTAGCATCCCGATAATGAGTCCAATCCCAGTTGCGATCCCTGCTTGGGACCAGGAGAGTTGATATCGGATCTGAGGTTCAAGGGGCTGGACCCAAAGGTTCTCCACGTTAAAAGCAACTCGTGGATCCTCAGAATCGATCCCAACCCATATCCGACCATCGTTGGTGTTCCACTGGAATAGGTTACCAGGAATGAGTACCCTGTAACTCAAGTTCATAGATCCAGGTGGAACTCGGAAGATCCAATCAAGATGGAGAATACCATCCATGGCGTTTCCACGGTACTCGGTTGTACTGTCGTTAGCAACCACCTCAACCGTATCGACGATGATCTGACCTTCGGCCGATGCTACGATTTCACCAAGGGCGATGATCCTAGCCCGAGCAGCGGTGAGTTCCCGAGCAGTATTGGCCAGGGATGAATCTTTCTCCATCATGAGCAGAGCTAGGGAATCGACCTCTTCCCCAAACTCCACGGCCATACCTTCAGCTCGTAGCCTCTCCGCTGCAACTTCGGCGGCCAACGAATCGGCTAGACGTTCCTGTTCGGTTTGTTCGGCCCGAACACCCTTGGCCCAGAGAGCAGTTCCTACCAACCCTGCTCCCAACAGAATGATGAGCCCAAAGCTCCACTTGTTCATTTCGGTGCCTCCGATTTTGGAAAGCCCGCTTCTTCCAAGGTATCGACGATGTCCTTGGGAGTTCCATCGACGAAGTGGAAGACCTGAGCTTCATACCTACCAAATGTGGTTTTATCCCGATGAGGTTTGAGGATGATAGGTTGATCTAGGAGCAACTCCATAACCAACGCCTTGGCCCTTAGACCTTCGGGTTTTTCCTCACCCCGGATCTCTGGAGTATCGATTCCTCGGACCCGGATGGTAAGGTAGTGATATTGAAGAAATCCCAGGTCCACAAACACGTCGATTGTATCCCCGTCAGTGACGTGCTTACAAATCCCCCGGAATGAACCTGGGATGAATGGTTGAGGGTGTTCTTTGAAATCATGCGGCTTGCGGGCCATAGATCCTCCTTACGCCCAACAGATTCTTCTTTGGATACGGAGCAACCGATACCATGTTGCTTTGGTTTCCTCCGAGGGTCCAAATCTTTGATCCCTCAACTCGTCCAAAGAAACCCACATGACCTGGTGCTGTCATGTTATCGGGTCCCGGTTGACTCCCGCCTCCACGCTTGAAGATCAATACATCATTCATTGGCATTGCATCTTCGAGGTCGATCGGAATACCAACTCCCAACCAGGATCGAGCGAGTAGAGATTTCGAACGAGGAAGATGTAGGTTCCAAGCGATCCAGTTTGCAAAAGCGGAACACCATGGAACTTCATCATGCTCGGGCCATCCATTCCACTGACCATCCGACGTGAGCTTGAGCATCGCCATGATCACTGGGTTGTCCAGACTACCGGCGAACTCCTTGATACCAATGTATCGAGTCGCCAGAGTATATGCTGTCATGGGCATGACGTGTTGCATAAGCGCCTCCGCTACTGCTTTACCAATCACCAGGTTCATCGTTACTTCACCAGGAAGTAGATCAGAACGCCGAGGGCCGGGATAACTCCGCCCAGTAAACCTGTGAGTCCTGATTTGACAATCAACTTCCCTATATCTTCACGGTCGGCTAACCGACCTTGTTCAAGGTTCTCGACAGCAGTACTGAGCCGTTTGAGTTCGGCGAGTACGTGTCGGCTCCACTCATTCCACCCATTTGAGGTGGTGTTAGCGGGATCAACCGGTGTCATTTAGGATACCCTTCCGCGCTTGGGATAGAGACACAGAGGGTCCACGAATCGGTCAACGATACGCCTCCATGAGAAACACCGGGAGGACAGTAAAGCATATCGCCGCGCTTAAGGCGGTGGGTTTCACCTTTCAATTCGATCGTCATCTCACCAGAGATAACCAGGAGCCACTCTTTCTCGTTATGATGGTGTTGTTCGAACTCGGTTCCTGCCTCCATGAAGAGACGTTGTACCGCATAGGATCAATCGTTCCAGAGGCAGAAACCTCGGGCTACCTCTTCTCCCAAGCTATTGACATATGGGACTGTATGAGGATCCTGACACGTCTCGGCGAATTGAGGTAACGTTTGGGTTATCTCATCCAGCCGCTTGAGGCTTTCACTCATCTGAGTCATCTTCCGCTTCTTCGCCCTCCGAC
>Ga0180432_10006915_pt1 | contig 14601 bp, 14 predicted proteins | sample SS_ome_10_FD_132414 | JGI IMG/M metagenome (GOLD analysis project Ga0180432, IMG submission 132414) | Hypersaline lake sediment archaeal communities from the Salton Sea, California, USA - SS_1_MS_2 metaG | ecosystem: Environmental > Aquatic > Non-marine Saline and Alkaline > Hypersaline >... | reverse complement strand
TAAAACAGTAATGGTATATACTGTTTTTTGAATAGAGAGCGGATAAATTTAAAGGTTATCCACCCTGGTTATTTGTTTTCTGTTCATCTATCTTCTTCCGGTGTTGCGCAATAGTGAACAATCAGGTTTGAAGAATGGGAATTGAAAAGAAAAACGACGATTTTGATGAAGCAAATGAGAACTTCTTCTATAAGAATGGTGAAGAGGGTGAGGAGCTGATCGATGAAGAGGAGGAAATAGTTGAATCGAATCAAGACGATGATGCAAAGATCATTGAGATAATTGTAATCTGCGAGGATTGCGGTAATCGATGGGATGATATCATCGATGAGGACGAGGAAGTAGAGCTCTTCTGCCCGATTTGCGGTTCAAAGCGAGTTACGGTTGTGTAGTGTTTCCCGAACCGCTCCCTCCATCAGTCCGTTACTTTTCCGAAAGCCTTTTTCTTCAGAGCACAGTAAAGATGAGCATACTGATATATCGTGCGTGCTTATGGAAGAGAGAAGCGTCATCGGCCGATCAGAGGGCTGATGCCTCAAAATTTCTCGAACCGAAGCCTTCGGGATACATTCGACGGGAGAAGGTGCCGATATATTTACTATGATGATTGAGTTCCCTGACTGATATTTTGTCATGAGAAGGAGAAGAGAGAGAGTAGCAATGCATGTACGGAAGAAGGCCCATACGTATCTCTTTTATTGTTGTGCTGTCCTTGTCTATCTTTTATGCCTGCCCGCCGATGATGCAATCGCGAGGCGAAAGAGTGGGACACCTCCGGGAATAAAGGTGCTCACCTATAACGTATATGGCTTCCGACTCAAAAATATGAAGAGATTCCAGAGCCTTATGAGGATTATTTATCATTCCGATGCGGATGTTGTCGCTCTCCAGGAGGTGAGCTCATCCTTTCTCAAGAATTTACTGGGTCAAAAATGGGTGCGAAAGCGCTATTATGGGATTTTATTCCCCTCGAAGAAGACACCGCATAGCGGTCTCTACACCCTTTCGAAGTATCCCATAGAAAAGTATCAGTACATATATCTACCGAGCAAAAAAAACCGGAGGGCGCTGCTCACCTCAATTCATATTCGCGGTAATCCCGTCGCAATAGCGAATGTGCATCTTGAGAGCAAACTGCGGGACAATTACCTGCGGGCAAAGCAGCTCCAGATAATTTTTAAGATATTGAAAAATGTTGAAAATGCTATTGTTCTCGGTGATTTCAATTTCGGTGAGGGTGAACAACCCGAATCGTCCTATCTGGATCGCCGGTATGTTGATCTCTGGAGATCTCTTCGATTCGATTTACCGGGGTATACGTGGAATATGAGAAAGAACCGGCTCGCCTGGCGGAATGCATTTCGCGGGGAGCGGAGCAGGCGAATCGATAGAATTTTGATTAAGTCGAAGCGGTGGCGACCGCAGGATATCAGGATCGTTGGCACAAAGCCCATTCGCTATCAGGTGAAGGAGTGGTATCGGGTGAAGAAAAGAAACAAATACCGGTGGCGGTATCGTCTGAAATACCGGCACCTGTTCCCCTCTGATCACTATGGCCTCGTCGGGACGCTGACGGGGAAAACGCAGATGCATGTCTCCTCAACCGCTCTCCTTCAAAAGAGATAGGTTATCTTCCTTTTTTATATTATAAAAATTTATATGTATATATTTAGTTTTAATAGATTTATTTTCTACTTGATTTATTAAATGAAAATATATATATTAATTTCATTGACGATACATTCCAAATGTACAAGATTGGTTTTGCCATATGGGAGAGAGGAAATGAGCTCATATGGTAATTTTTTCATAAAAAGGAGGTGAGTGTATTTGCCAAAAGCATTGGAAGTAGAAGTTCGTGGCAGCGTTGAGGATGCATTGAAACTGCTCAAGAAAAAGATGAGCTTTGAGGGCGTTTACAAGGAAGTGAAGAAAAGAAGGTATTATGAGAAGCCCAGTGTGAAAAAGAAGCGGAAAAAAGAGGAAGCTGAGCGGCGGCAGATTAAAAGGCAGCGACGGGCAATGTTACATTCACGGCGGAGAAATCAATCGCGCAGGCGATAAGATCGTAAAGGATACTTATTGAGGAGGTTGAGAGATAAGACGCGCTGATCAGTTCGAGATATATAATCCTGTATTTGTTTCCTGCCCCGTGGCTTCGTTGAATGCAGCATAAATATCTTGATTTTTTACATCCATTCTCTTCAATCAATATCGTACCCTCTAACTGATTTCCGAAAAGTATCGATTGCAATCATCGAGATACTTTATCGTGTAACATGATATATGTGTGTCCATCGGAACAGGCTGCCGGGGAGCTGATTGTTCTATGAGAAAGATTCGGAATAACCTTTACCAGATCACCCTCGATCTCCCCTTTCCCTTCAGTAATCCCTCGGTGAGCATTTATTATATCGACGGTGAACGGCCTGCCCTCATTGACAGTGGGTTCAGTGGTGGAGAGACAATACGCGGAATCAATTCCCAGTTGAATGAAATTGGGCGCTCGCTTGAGGATCTGTCGGTGATTATAAACACCCACGAGCATATTGAGCACTTCGGCGGCAACAGGGAGATCAAAGAAATGTCTGCCGCTTCTATCACCGCCTCATCGAAAGCTGCGCCGATGATCGAAAAGTATCATACCTATATCAACGGAGTACGGAACAGGGTGCACACCTTCGATCCCGAGATGAAGGATTTTATGAATTGGTACCTGGATTTCAATAGCACTGTTGACGAGTCGCCCGTTGATCGGGTTGTTGATGATGGAGACGTCATCGATCTCGGGAAAACAAAGTTACGGGTTATTGAGACTCCCGGGCATGCGTATGGTCACGTATGTCTCTATGATGAGGAGCGGCAGATTCTCTTTACCGGTGACCATATCATTGGCACGGGGACCACCTTTGTCGGATTCGGATGGCGTGAGCTCGCAACGAAGGGGATAACGGATATATTGTATTCCGATGACGAGCATGATAATCTCAGCAGCTATCTCGATTCGCTGAAGCGGTTATCGTCTCTGGATTTAAAGCTTCTGTTGCCGGGACACGGCCTGCCTATCGAAACTCCTTATGAAAAAATAGAAGGGGACTGGGAGAAAAAACTCGCACGGGAGCGGATGCTGCTGGATCTTCTCAGCGAGGAGGAATTGAGCCTCGATGAAATCATCTCACGAGCGTATGGGAAAAAAACACGCCCTCATCTGCTCCGGGGCTCTGTTCTGGGATATCTGGCAAGGCTCAATCGGGCAGGTAAAATAACCGTCCGTATCGAAGAGAATACCCTTTTCGTGTCTCTGAAGCGAGGGTGATTCAGGCAGCGACTGCGAGAGCACTGGCAGCATGCTGTGGGGTGGGATAATTTCTATTGACATTTTTCGACTCAGTTTTAACGTTACCGATATTCACGTTCAATGGGAACTCGCTGCCTATTCCTGAACAGTGACCTATGCAGGTAAGGGAGGTATACTCCATGGACTTTCAATTGGGAGAAAAGGAAGAAAAGCTTCGGGCAGAGATTCGGGAATTCGTCAAGGAGGAGATGCCTCCTGACTATTACGGATTCCCCTTTGCCGATGAACATGATGATGAAGAGTGGGCATTCTCTTTATCCATGTCTAAGAAGCTCGCACAGAAGGGGTGGCTCACCATGGCCTGGCCGAAAGAGCATGGGGGCATGGGCGCCTCGACCTGGGAGCGGATGGTCTATAGCGAAGAGACATCGTACTGGGGAGTTCCCGGGACGCTCATGGGTATCAGCGGCATTGGCTGGGTAGGCCCTTCGCTCATTATGTACGGTTCCGAGGAGCAGCGGAAGAAGTATATCCCGCCTATTGCTGCCGGCGAGCCCGATGGTATCTGGTGTACCGGTTACAGCGAACCTGATGCGGGGAGTGATTTTGCGAATATCAGGACACGTGCTGATAGAAAGGGTGATGAGTATATCGTCAACGGGCAGAAGGTGTGGACGAGTGCCGCACACCGGGCGCGATGGTGCTGGCTCGCTGTCAGAACCGATCCCGATGCAAAAAAGAAGCATCACGGCATAAGCATTATTATCGTCGATATGAAGAGCGAGGGGATAACCGTACGGCCCATTTTAAACTATAATGGCTATCATATATTCAATGAGGTGTTCTTCGATAATGTTCGTGTTCCGGCGGAAAACATCGTTGGGGTGGAGAACAAGGGCTGGTATCAGCTGATGCAATCGCTGATGTTCGAGCGGGGTCTCGTCGGGACCGAGACCTACGGTGCGAATAAGCGTATGCTGGATGAGCTGGTTCACTATGCAAAAGAGAGCGGTCTCATAAAAAGACCTGAGATTCGCCAGCGACTCGCCGACATCGCCGTCGAGATTGAATCGCTCAAGCTCCTTGCCTATGAGACGGTCTGGAAAATCGACCGGGGGCTCCTCCCAGTCTATGAGCCGTCGCGTGATAAGGCCTTTACCGATATGCTCATGCAGAATCTTTCGATTATCGGGACTGAGATTATTGGCGCCTATTCACAGCTGCATCCGCTGGAGCAAACTCCAATCAACCGGATGATTCCGCGGATAGAGAGGCTCTACTGGATGTTTCCCGGCCTCTCTATTGCAGCGGGTACTACCTTTACGCAGAAGAACATCATCGGGCAGTTCAGACTTGAATTGCCAAAGTCATACTAGGAGGAGGGGATACGATGGACTACGATTTTAGCGAAGATCAGAATATGATCCGTGAGACCGTACGGAAGTTTCTGCAGAATGAATGTCCCCGGGAAAAGATCAGGGAGCTGATGCAGGATGAACAGGGCTATGATCCGGAGATGTGGAAGAAGATGGCCGAGCTCGGATGGATGGGTCTCGTTGTTCCCGAGGAGTACGGTGGAACCGGAATGGAATTCGTCGATCTGACGATCCTCATGGAGGAGATGGGCAGGAACATTCTCCCCGCTCCCTTTTCTCCAACAGTCGCGCTCTGTTCTCTTCCCCTCATCGCCTATGGAACCGAAGAGCAGAAGGAGAAGTACCTGATGCCACTCGCCGGTGGTGAGACGATATGGACTCTTGCCATTCTTGAGAGCGGTGCATGCTATGAAGCGGCAGATATCAACATGCGTGCCGTCTCTGAGGGTGATAAATATGTACTCGCCGGCACCAAGCTCTTTGTTCCGTATGCACATGTGGCGTCGCAGTATCTCGTCGTTGCCCGTACGGACACGGGAGTGGAGCTGGAGAAGGGGATCTCGGTGTTCATTGTTGATGCACGGAGCGCCGGCATTCAATCCCGTATTATATCGACCACGGCCTGCGACAAGAAGTGTGAGCTGACCTTCGATTCGGTTGCAGTACCGCGCGAAAATATCCTGGGTGAGCTGAATGGCGGATGGGAGATTGTTGAATATATCTTGCAGCACGCGACGATTCTGCAGTCTGCTGAGATGTCCGGAGGCGCTCAGGCAGCACTGGAGATTGCTACACAGTATGCAAAGGAGCGCGTTCAGTTCGATAAACCCATCGGTTCATTTCAGGCTGTTCAGCACATGCTTGCCGATATGGTTGCGGAAGTTGAGGGCCTGAGATATCTTGTCTATGAAGCGGCATGGAATATCAGCAACGGTACCCTCTCTCCCCTGCTCGTTTCCATGGCGAAAACCAAGGCGAACAAGGTTTACGAGCGGGCGTGCATCGATAGTGTGGTTATTCACGGTGCCATCGGATTCACCGATGAAATGGACATCGGCCTCTACTTTGTACGCACCAAGGCATATGAATTTGACCTCGGGAGCTCTGACTTTCACCGGGAGCGTATCGCATCACTGCTGGAGCGCCATCAGCCCGATTTCGTCGCACTTCGAGATTAGCATGTCGAGTGTTTATCGCTCCTTTCATTACCTCGAAAGCCGATGCCCTATCGTACTGTAAAAATAATGGAACACATTATTGACGACATATATCGTATAACCATTCCCCTGCCGTTTCCCGTTACTCCTGAACTCAGTGTATACTATATCGACGGCGAACAGCCCGCTCTGATTGATACGGGTCTGGGGGATGCCTCTTCAATGCAGGTGCTCGCTGCTGCCCTGGAAGAGGATAACCGTTCTCTCGCGGATATACGTGTAGTGCTCATCACGCACGAGCATATCGAGCACTTTGGGGGAAACAAGAAGATTAAAGAGGCATCCCCGGCATATTCTGTCGCTTCACGGCAAGCAGCATCTGACATAGAGAACTATCGTCACTATCTTCAGAACATCAAAGAGAATGTGCGCGCTTTACCCGAGGAGCTTGCTGTTGTAGTCAACCAGTTTATTGAGTTTAGTTTTTCAATTGAACAGTCGGTGATCGAGCACAAGATTGAGGACGGTGCGCTTCTCGATCTGGGGAATACAAAACTTCGAGCCATCCTGACACCGGGTCATGCTGCCGGCCACATCTGTCTTTACGATGAGGAGCGGAAGATTCTCTTCTCGGGAGATCAGGTAGTCGCGACGGGAACCACCTTTGTCGGATACGGCTGGCGCCATATGGCTACCAGGCGGATCGAAGAAATTTTTATTCCCAATGAGAATCCGGCTGTGTTGAGCCTCTATCTCGAATCGTTGGAGCATCTTCTCACGCTCGATCTTGATCTCATACTTCCCGGTCATGGACCGCCCATCCGGGAACCGTATGAGAAGCTGAGAGATGATATACGGAAAAAGCTCCAACGGGAGGAGCAATTTTTATCGGTGCTCGAGCACCGGGATGATATATCCTTTACCGAACTCACCGCAATGGCCTATGGTGATACGAAAAGCAGCCTAATTCAGCAGGGAGCGGCTCTTGGCTACCTTGAGCGGTTGAGCAAACGCAGAGAGATTGAGGCTCGCATGGAAAACGGAACGCTCTATATTCGACGAAGGCGATAGGGGGGTGCTATGGCACAGAACCTGCAAAAAGAAATCGATGCAATTTTCAAGCCTCGATCGATCGCCGTGGTTGGGGTGAGCGACAGGGCAAACCGACTGGGCAATCTGATGCTCTACAGCTTCATGGACATCGGTTTCGAAGGTCCCCTCTATCCTGTAAATGCAAAAGAAGAGACCGTTATGGGTCTCAAGTGCTCTCCCCGGATTCGTGACATTGAAGGACCCGTTGACCTTGCGGTCATCTCGGTTCATCCCGACCGCGTCTCTGAAACGATTGATGATTGCATTGAGAAGCGGGTGCGAGCCGCTGTTATCTTCAGCTCCGGTTTCAGGGAAAAGGGGAATGAGGGTCAACAGAAGGAGAAGGAGCTTGTCGAAAAGGCCCGGGCAGGGGGGGTGCGAATCATTGGTCCGAACTGCATGGGGCTCTACTCGCCGACATCGAAGATCTCCTTTTTCCCCGGTTTTCCGAAAGAAACGGGAAAGATTGCGTTTCTCTCTCAGAGCGGCTCGCTGGCAAACATCCTGGGTCTCTTCGGTGCGGAGAAGGGAATCCGATTCAGCAAGATGATCAGTGTGGGCAACGCCAGCGATCTCACAGTCAATGATTTTCTGGAGTACCTGGGGAGTGATCCTGAAACGGGGATTATTGTCTGTTATATCGAGGGGATAGATGAGGGTCGGAAATTTCTTGAACTGGCCAAGAATATCTCACTGACGAAACCGATACTGGTGTGGAAGGTTGGAGAAACGGCGGGTGGCGAACGGGCTGTCAGCTCGCATACCGGCTCCCTCACCGGTTCGAGAACGGTCTGGGAGTCAGCGCTCAAGCAGGCCGGCATCATTAAGGTTGAGAATCTCACCGAACTCCTCGGGCATCTCACCGCCTTTCAGAATCCCTCTCTCCCCTCGGGAAACCGGGTTGCGATAATCTCCGGGCCGGGAGGCCCCGCGGTTTCGACAGCCGATGCCTGCGAGAAGGCCGGGCTGCAGCTCTCGCATCTTTCCCCGAAGACGCAGAATGAGCTCGCTGAAATAATACCTGATTTCGGATCAAGCGCATCAAATCCGGTCGATCTCAGTCTCACCTCGTCATTCGACATGACCATGTATCCCCGTGCTACCGAGAGCTGCGGAATGGACGAGAATGTGGATATGATCATTGAATACATTGCCGTCCTTCGCAAGGAGCTCATCGACGGACTCATGGCGGTTCAGGAGCGAATACGAAAGCCCATCGCTATTATAACTTCGCTGGAATTTGCCACGGTGGAATCGTCACTCAGCAAGCTTTTCGGGTCGATCGACAGGGATGAGTTGATTCCACTTTTGATGAAAATGTACGATTCGGGAATTTCGGTGTACTCGTCAGAGCAGGATGCCGCGAAATCACTCATGGCGCTTCTGCAGTATCGCATCTATTGTGACCGGAGAGCCTCAACGGCATAGGGGATAAAGAAGCCTTTTCTCTTGACTTTTTATCACGAGCCGATATCAGTGCTTTCATTCGTCTCCGGTTGTTCCGAAAAACCGTCAAGGGGTTGATTTGAATCGTCGATGGACGCTTTGAAAGCAGCATTGGAGAACACGGAAGAAGTTCAATTCTTTTTGATTGGGGAGGAGATACCATGGGACCGCTTCAGGGAGTGCGGATAATTGAGGTTGCAGGAATAGGTCCGGGCCCATTCTGCGCGATGATGCTCTCCGATATGGGAGCTGAGATTATACGGATTGACCGAAAGGGGGGATTCTGGCTTCAGGGTCTTCTGGAACCGAAGTATGATGTTCTCAATCGCGGACGAAAATCGATCGCGGTTGATCTGAAAAACGAGAGGGGGGCCGAAATGCTACTCAGGCTCGTTGAACAGGCTGATGCGCTCATTGAGGGATTCCGACCCGGTGTTATGGAGGAGATGGGACTCGGCCCTGACGTGTGTCTGGAACGCAATCCGCGGCTTGTTTACGGACGAATGACCGGATGGGGGCAGGAGGGGCCGCTCGCACGGGCAGCAGGTCATGATATTAACTATATTTCGCTCTCAGGGGCACTCCACTGCATCGGGCGGAATGCCGGAAAGCCGGTGCCGCCATTGAACCTTGTGGGCGACTTCGGCGGTGGCGGGATGCTTCTCGCTTTTGGGGTCGTCTGCGCTCTCTTTGAAGCGCAGCGCTCGGGGAAGGGTCAGGTTGTGGATGCCGCTATGGTTGATGGATCTGCGACTCTCATGGCCATGGTCTATGGATTCCTGGCGGGTGGTCTCTGGAAGGACACGCGAGGAACGAATTTTATTGATACCGGTGCACATTATTACGATACCTACGAAACCGCCGACGGGAAGTGGGTTGCAATCGGCTCAATTGAGCCGCAGTTCTATGCGTTACTCCTGAAGCATACCGGATGTGACAATCCCGATTTTCATAATCAGTGGGATGACTCGCGATGGCCTGAGCTGAAAGAGAAGCTGGCTGCGGTTTTCAAGACGAAAACCAGAGATGAGTGGTGTGCAATAATGGAGGGAACGGATATATGCTTTGCGCCGGTTCTCTCGCTCGAAGAGGCGATGAAGCATCCGCACAATGTTTCTCGAAATGTCTTTGTTGAGATAGACGGGGTTCCGCAGCCGGGGCCATCACCACGGTTCGGTCGTACCAAACCGGAGATTCAGGGAGCACCACCAAAGCCGGGCGAGCATACCGAGGAAGCATTGAAGGAATGGGGTTTTTCCGATAAAGAGATTGCCTCGCTCAAGGAATCCGATGTAATATAGGGGAGGGGCCTTGCATGCGGTACAGAAAATATGTAAAAGTGATTGTAAACCATCAGTATGGAAAAGTGTCATTGTGATAACATATACATTAACCGAATGAAGAGATCGGTTATCGCCCCCGGACAGTTCGGCGTGCGGCTGATGACCGCTTCGGGGAGTGATGTGGAGCAGAAGGGAAACGGTGATGCGTACCTCATTGATCTCCAGAGGAGGATATTTGCCGTTGCCGACAGCCCCGACTGGACACCGACATCTTCACGTCAATTTCTTGAGCAATTTGTTCAGCATATGGATGAATTATTTTTACCTTCAGAAGATGCCGTTCTCTCGGAGTTCGGTGAGGAGGCGCTCGTAAAAAGCATTCTCGAGCATGTCAATATACTGATGAAGGAGATCGATTATTTTGCACGGACTACCTTCACCTGCCTTTTCCTTTTGCCTTCCGGGAATAGTCACGGATTGATGCTCAACTGCGGTGATAGCTGTCTCTTCAAGATAGATCTGGCGCAGGAGAGCGCTGTTCAGATGAATTCGACAGATCTGCATTTCGTCGGGCGCTCCAGTAAAATAGCTCAACACAGTATGATATCTTTTGACACACATACCAGATTTATGCTCACCTCGGATGGGATTCAGGCCCTGAACCGACTGCCGACCGATTTCAAGACGATACTCCTCGAGGGGGCTTCACAGGGTGCTGTTGAAAGAATTCCGGATTATCTGATCGATCACTGCGGTCAGCAGATCACCTTCTACGACGATATTGTCATTATCACACTGGATCCGAATACAATCCGATCCTGCAATCGGCTGCTCATTGATGGGGGAACGGATCGGAGAGAAGAACGGGAGAGAGAATCCCGTATAGCCGGAGGGAACTATCCGGATGAATACGTCGCCATGGAGTGCTGAAGTGCTCCCGGTGTGGTTGTTTTCAAGAGTCACAGGGTACCCTATTTCTCTTCTTTCATCATTACATATTCGGCCACTCCCTTTTTCAATAGATGAGGAATTTTTGCGAGCCTCTTAAAACCGATCCTCCTGTACAACCTGTATGCGCTCTTATTGAAATCGCTCACCAGGAGAAATATTTTATCGCTTCTACTGAATCCTATCTCTTCATAGTGCTTGAGAAGCTTTTGCCCGAATCCCCTGTTCCGGTATTCCTTTTTTACTGCGATCACTCGCATCAGGGGAAACCTTGAAAAAGCGCCGGTCAGATCTATCCGCGTAAAGCCTTTGCATACATCTTCATCAATTAATACAAAGAGCTCCTTTTTATCGATCGCTTCGATAAGATACTTTCGTTTGTATTCACTGTCGGTAAAGTATATATCATGTAGTTTGTTGTCCGCCAGACAGCTTTCACACTCCTCAAGATTTTCAAGCGAGCCCCTTCGTATTTCCATGTATTCTCCTGTATGCAATTGTAATGATGGGTGCAGAATTTTTACTCTCCTAAAAGCGATGGATATACCCTATCTGAAGAATTATCCAGTAGGGTAGTGAACTGAAGTCCCCGCGATTGACATGGAGGCTCTTACTTCCTCCCCCTTCGTGAACTGTATCGGCGTGAGCGTCCCTTTTACGCACCAGGGGCGTTTCGCAACGAGCATGCCTCTATCTTTTTATCATTCATCCTATGAAAGGGGCAATACTTATTCTCGTCATGATACGGTATTGGAAATTGCAGAAGTAACAAAAGCGGAAAGAGGTGAAATATGTTTGACATTACACACGTTGTGATCGTGATTATAGTCTTTATGCACTATCTGCATGAAAGGGTGTACAGAAAATCTGTTGAAGATCAATAATCCTGTTAGGAAGGCAGGCAACATGAACAGATATCGCAAATGCATACTATCAGCATGTCTTATCAGTCTGACTCTATTTTTTGCGTGCATGAGTATGGGGCTGGTGCTGCGACCGCGGCCGAAGCAGCCGTCGGATTGCTCAGCATCGCCGCGCTTGAAATCGCTGAATATTAAAAACATTGCCGTTCTCCCTTTTGTGCCGAGCAAAAAGACCGAAACAGGGGAATACACACCACCCTTTGCACAGAGGAAGCACAAGCCGATTCCCAAGTACTATCATCTTGAGCATGATGATAGTGTCGTTCCGGACGAGCTCGAAAAGCAGCTGCTGAAAACCTACACATATAAGATTGCGGATCGGCGCAATCTGAAGAAGATACTCGGTGAAATAGAGTTGCAGCAAACCGGTCTCGTCGATGACCGGACCCTTGCGACAATCGGAAAACTCACCGGTGCCGATGCGGTCATCACCGGTACGGTGAACATGGCGCTTGCCGCCCTGCAATGGCAGTCCTACGGGGATATCGTTTATGCCGCTTATATCGGGTACGTGAGTTTTCAGCTCCGCATGACACACGTGGAAACGGGAGAGGTCCTCTGGGTATGCAGCATCGCACGAAACAGCCTCAATTATATTGATGAGCCGATAACTATCAGCAGCCAAGCGGATGTGGCGAAGCTGGATACAATCGGCGGTGTAGCGCACAATGACCTCATTCTCTTCGTTCTCAACAGGGCGCTGGCAGAGGCTGTCAGGGAGATACAGTAGCGAACAGGGTTTACAGTATCTCGCTTTTGGGAGCACAATAATTACTTGTGGCTTCGTTCATTGTATGGTATATTTCTCCTATACGTATGTATTTTTAAAAAGTGCTGTTCATGCCGGTATTTTTCATTGTGCTGAATTCATGTCACAGGAGAAAGGGGTATAGACTATGCAAGCGATTTCATTAACAGGCGATATCTACTGGATTGGAGCGAATGTTCACACGGAGGATCTCTTCGAGGGAATATGGCCCATTCCCAATGGCGTGTCACTGAATTCATATATCGTTAAGGGTGATAAAGTTGCCGTTATAGATCTCGTTCGTGAATGGGGTGGCGCTTCAATGACCTTCTTAGATGCCCTTCGATCGATATCAATCTCTCCCGCGGATATTGATTATATTGTGCTCAATCATCTTGAGCCGGATCACACCGGATTCCTGAGCACCCTGCGCTCCCTGAGTCCACAGGCTCAAATAATCACCACGAAAAAGGGTGCAGAGCTCGTGGATGGTTTTTATGGTATAACAGATAACGTCATGGTTGTGAAAACCGGTGATTCGGTTGATCTCGGGAAAGGCAAAAAACTGGTGTTCACCGAGATCCCGAACGTTCACTGGCCGGAGACAATGGCAACCTATGAACCCGAGTCGGGTATACTGTTTTCCTGTGATGCTTTTGGCGCCTTTGGTGTCCATAAGGGAAGTATTTTCGATGATGAAACGCCGGCGGCGCACAAGCCGTACTGGGAAAGTGAAATGCTCAGGTATTATGCAAATATTGTTGCGACCTTCTCAACGCAGGTCATCAAGGCAATTGATTCACTGTCTTCCGTTGATGTAAAGATGGTTGCCCCATCTCATGGTTTGGTGTGGCGGGGAAAGCCCGAAGTCGTTATTAAAAAATATCTTCGCTATGCCAATTATAATAAGAATTTTGCAGAACCCGAGATATGCGTCGTCTGGGGGAGCATGTATGGGAATACCGAAACCATGTTGCACTCAATTTTAAAGGGTATCGCATCGGAGGGTGTTCCCGTTCATGTTCACCGCGTTCCCAATGAGGATGTCTCCTTTGTTCTTGCCGATGCCTATAAATCCGCCGGACTGGTCATCGGAACGCCGACATATGAATATAGCATGTTTCCCCCCATGAAGTATTGTATGGAGCTTCTGCAGAAGAAACATGTCTGGTATAAAAAGGTTCTCTTTTTCGGTTCCTATGGCTGGAGCGGCGGGGCACAGAAAGATTTTGATCAGTTGGCAGAAAATATGCACTGGGACATACTTGAGCCGCTTGTTTTCAGGGGGCATCCCACAGAAGAGGATCGGGAAAGGGGTGAAAAATTAGGGGGCGAGCTCGCTTTGCAGTTAAAAACAATTTCATCGAAAATTAAAGACGAGGATTATTGATTTATCACCCTCGCGAATATATTTGGCAGGAGCGATTGACACGGCTGGAGAGCGGGATTGCCTCATAAAGGGGCATGTCTCGTTCTGTAATGCGTTCACTGAGCGCATTGCGTCCTGCCACTGGCAAGCGCGGTTTTTTATCCGGTTGAATTTTGAAGAGGCTTAAATCGTATGAGTCGCTTTTTGCGGAAACTTCACATTCAGTTTTTTCATTATCATATCGATAAGCTCTTCCAGCGTTTCTTCTTCACTGAACTGGGGCAGGATATTCCATCCCCGCATGGGGATTATTGCACCGATGAATATGATGATATTGGCCAGAAGCGCTGATTTCTGGCATTCGAACACACCTTTCTCAATTCCCCTTTTTATTATCGATTCGAGTTCGGATACGAATTCCGCTTCTTTTCTGAGCACCTCGTAGAGATATTTCTTCTCCAGCGATTTTGTCTCCGTATATACGAAGAGCATCTCTTCCCTCATCTGACAGGTCAGCAGAAAGAGCTCCCTGAGAACGCTGACGAGCTGCTCGGCCGGATCATCGAATCTGCGAAGGCTTTCATTCAAGCGTTGATATATTTTATCGAGAATATCCTTATGAAGGAGGAAGAGTATATCATCTTTCTTTTCTATGTAATCGTAGAGGCTCCCGATGCTCATTCGTGCGGCGCTGGCTATTTCCCTTATCGAAGCCGCATGAAATCCCTTGGTCTTGAAAACTTTCATGGCCCCGCGGCAGATCTGCTCCTGCTTTTTGCGGATTCTCTCGGGATTCTTGATTTTTGTTTTTACCGTATCCATCTGTGGAATATAAAATCCTAACGATCGCTCGTTTTATACTATTTCATATAATATGTCAATGACATTATTTAAAATTGTTCTATTTGAGTATTTAAGATAATTATCGATTATTATTAAACTCCGCAACGGGAAGCCACGC
>Ga0180432_10006914_pt1 | contig 14603 bp, 10 predicted proteins | sample SS_ome_10_FD_132414 | JGI IMG/M metagenome (GOLD analysis project Ga0180432, IMG submission 132414) | Hypersaline lake sediment archaeal communities from the Salton Sea, California, USA - SS_1_MS_2 metaG | ecosystem: Environmental > Aquatic > Non-marine Saline and Alkaline > Hypersaline >... | reverse complement strand
TGGCGAAAGTCCATCTTGGGCAGTATTCGAGGGGGAACGGTGCGAGTGAGGAACCAGTTGACCATGCCAATCGCTACGGCTGTCGCGGGCAGAAAACACAATAGGGCCGTTCCAATCCATTGAAGCACTGTACCGTCAGCAGCGACGGCATACCCAACCAGGCCGCTCAATATAAGCAAGGTAATAAGGGCAATGCCGCCCAAATATATCAGGGCGGGATGGTTGAACACCCAACGGCGCCCACGCACGCTCCATGGGGGACGATAGCCCAAACGAGATTCGAGCTGTACTCGACCTGCACCCAGCAGATAAAACCCGACGTGGGTCTCCCGCGGCAAACGAAGTCCCCGCCACCGCTCCCGCCTAGGCTCACTTTCACCAAGATCGCCACATTGCAGGAAGTCACCCTCCAAACCCTCAGAAGGTCCAAGTTCTCGGTCGCGCCCTACGAAATCTGGCCCCTTGCCCCGGACTCGAGTCGATGGGATCGCCGACGTCTGGCTCGAGGTGGACTCACCCTGCTCAGCGTCCCCCGGACGCCCTTCATCCATCCGCACCGAATCCGGCCTCGACCCTGAAGATCCCTCCCACAGAGAAAACCTGGCCATCCCCGGAGGAAGCCGCTCCAGAGCCAGCCTGACGGCCTCCCAGGCGATCTCCTCTTCCTCCCGATCCGCCGCCAGGGCCAGTTCCTCAACGGCTTTGCGATAGCGATCCCGGGTGCCAAAGTCCATGTGGGCATAAACGTCCGCCGGGTCACAACGCAAAGCCGCATCCACCCGGCTGACACGTTCAAAGAAGGCCTTCCAATCCTGAGTTGCCAAGGTCCGAAGGCTGATGATACAGTTGGCCACAATCGTCTCGTCCGTCAGACCTTCGGGCGAAGGAGCCAGACAGCCCTCCCACTGGGGCGGAGGATTGCCGGCATCAAAAGATCCTGGGAACGAGGCCGTCCCGTTCTCAAGCTCGGGGGAAGCGACAGGAGAGATGGACAACCCCTGTACGGGCAGTTCCTGTGCCTGCTCTATGACACGGGTGACCGCCAGGGCTAGGCACTCTAGAACCCCCAGGCGTAACATCGTCGGCAGCGCCCACAGCTCACCCATCGTCAACGGCGTGGTCCGCTGATAGGCACGGACGAAGCGAGTGACTTGATCGAGGTCCACGCGGCCTTGGCAGTACCTAAGCACCTCCCACGCCAACGCACAAATGCGAGGATACCCTTTCAAGGGAGCGGTGGCCAGCTTGGGCAACTGGCGATAGTAGCCTTTGGGCATGTCCTCGCGGACCTGGCGCAATGCCTGTCGCACGACGTAGAAGTTGTCCAACAACCATTCGGCCGCGTAAGAGAGGGCCGGTTGCGCATCAGACATCTCCACAAAATACTCGTAGGCAGCACGCAAAAGCGTCTCATACTCGGAAAGACGGTCCAGAAGCGGGGATCTACGGCGCGGCCGGCGAGAGATGGTGTGGCTTTCGGCCAACTGTGACGCCAGATCCTCCAAGTCGCTCACGCGGGACGCATGGCCACCAGGACCGACCTGATCCTCTGGCCCATCATGCGGCTCCGGCTTCGAATGAGACTCCGACCGATACGTGCCAGGGACGCTGTCTGTGGGAGTAGCGGGCAGATCGGATTCGTCACTCGGCATACGCTAATGCCCCTTGTATTCCCTCATAGCTAGCTCGGCTCGTGTCCCCTCTATCTCATCCTGCGAGAGATCCTGCACAATCAGCAGTGGGGTAGTACCATAGGCAATGAAATTGAGGGCCACGCTGCCGTAAGGCCATCTGGTGTCACCGGAATACCCATGAGCACTCAACAAGACCAAATCCACTTCCTCTTCCGCAACCAACTCATGTAGCACCGCCGCAGGGCAAACGTCGACAAGCAGTTGAACTCGAACGTCCGAGGACAAGCGAGACTGAAGCTGGGCTAGATACCGTTCTGCCTCGATCCGATTCCGCTCCGTGAGTCGGTCTGCCAACTTGACGTCGTCCTCCAAGGGGAGAACGCGACGGGGGATCTCTGGTCTGCTCACCACGTGCGCCAACAAGAGCTCAGCTTTATAGAAGCGGGCCAAAGTGGTTGCCATAGGCAAGATACACTCCGCCCGCTGGGAACCATCCAAGGGAGCCAACAAACGCCGGTAGCGCAAGCCAGTCAGGTCACTTGTGACCTGTTGGTAAGCCCGTACGACCATCGTGGGCATATAGGCTCGCAGGATGATTTTCTGAACGACACTGCTGATATTCCACCCACTCAACCCACTCCGCCCGTGACTGCTGAGCAAAATCAGGCCCACGTCCTGAGCATGGGCAAACTCAATGATACGTTCTGCCGGCTGGCCCTCCAGGAGCGCGCTCTCTACCTGCACATCGGTCTCTTGCAATCGAGTAGCCACCTCCCCCAGGTAGGCCTTGGCTTCAGCCTTGTGGATGTGCCAATCCAATGGATCCACAGATTGGGTTCGACCTGCCGTATGAGGCCGTTCCAACACCCGCAGCAACGTAACCTGTACGTCGAAAGCACGGGCCAGCGCCACTGCATGAGGCAGCACACACTCAGCGAGAGAGGATCCGTCCACCGGAACAAGTATGTGATCGAACACAGTCCCTCACCCTCCTTTCCTTAGGAGATGTCAACATCACACCCCCATCGGGTGGTCGTCTGCAGCACGAACGCACGGATAAGAGGTATCCCAAAGAAGACAACTAGACTTGCAGCCGTTCCACCCGCCCCCCTACACGACCTTGAACGCAGCTTTTAGTAATTTCAGTATACACCGGTCAAAAGGGGATGTCAACATCACCACTCGTGACTTTCCAGAAATGGGGGAAGAGACTGAGTGGGTCGGATTCCACCGATCAAGCTCCGGGAACAGAGCCTACACGTGTAGCTCTGTCATAAGGTGTTCACAGTGGAAACGATGAAGAACACGTGCGGGTTAAACCGCGCAGCAGCAGTAGGTCTGGCGAACTACCGGGGGATTCTCGAGCAACGCACCTCGGACAAGGTTGGTTAAGTAAGCGCCCAGCTTCATCACAGCAACCTCGCAGAACCCTGGTTGCGACATCGACGGTAGGAGCGCTAATCCAAGTCCTGGAACTTCAAACCGTTTTTTCCTCGCTTGAATCTGGCACAGACTGAGCCAGTATCCTTAATGCCCTTCGCCAGGATACCCCCATCCGTTCCGACCACCAGGAACGTAAACCCCTTGGCCATCCACTGCTCAAGATAGTTTAGGTCAGGAACCAGGGCACCCGCTGCCTTGCCGTGGCGTTGGCACGCCTGCGCCACAGTCTCCAACGCATCCACAAAGTCCGGGTGATCGAAATGCTGAACAATGCCCAGGTTCACACTTAGGTCCAGGGGGCCAACAAAAAGGACATCCACGCCCTCGATGGCAGCAATCTCATCTACGTTCTCCAATGCCTCCCGCGTCTCAATCTGAACAACGGTCAGTAGATTGTCGTTCGCCTCACAGAAGTACTCACTGAACTCCCGGCCGAACCCACATGCGCGGTTGAACATCGCCACTCCTCGCACGCCCTGATATGGATATCGCATGGCACGAGCAGCGTATCTGGCCTCCTCCGCGGTATTGATATACGGGACCATGATCCCTGCCGCTCCTAAATCAAGGACTCGCTTGAAGTAAGACGCCTCATTCCAGGCTATGCGCACAATGGGCGCTGCCTGACCAATACAGGCGGCCTGCACCTGTGAGATCAACTCGCTGTAGCCGCCTGTCCCGTGCTCGCAATCGATCCACACCCAATCAAACCCCGCTTCGCCTATCATCTCGACGGTCAGACTGGATCCCAAACTCGCTCCGATGCCAAACATCACCTCGCCATTCAGTACGCGGCTGCGAATATAGTTCACGATTTCCTCCTCGACTGCTCTTCTGGCTCGTACCCCACCAAACGACGAGCGCCAACCTCACCGCAGACGCTAGAAGACAGCCTGCGAGACGGCAAGCGCCTTCAGCATCTCTGGAACAGGCTCCGCACCACAGCCCGGCACGTCCAGAACCTTCATCTGCGACGGCCCCGATAGCGTGAGCGGTGGTTCTCCCAGGTCTCTCTTGTAAAATCGCTCGCTGGGAAAGACGTCGTTCGGATACCGAAAGTTCGGCAGAGTCGCCAGAGCGAGACAGTGTCGAGCTCCCACCGCCGACTCCAACATACCACCTACCCAACAGGGAACGTCTGCATCCTGGCACAGATCGTGGATCTTGACCGCGTTCGTGAGGCCCCCCACACGCCCTGGCTTGACATTCACCCACCGGCAGGCACCGACTTCGACCGCCTTGCGCGCCTTGTCGGGCGACGTAATGCTCTCATCAAGGCAGATCGGCGTCTGGAGACTGCGATCAAACTCTGAAGGACTAAATCACCACATGCTACCACCTCTCAAGTCACCCAGCTACGCCAACGCCGCGAGCTGAGCCTGACTGACTTCTACCCCCAGCCCTAAGCCCGTTGGGACCCTTAGGTACCCACCTGGTTCGTAACGGAAGGGCCTCTCGATATAGTCGTCTACGTACATCGCCGGTCCCACAAGATCGGATGGGAACGTCACTACGGGGCTGGATGCAGCCAGATGTAGCTGAGCCGCAGTTCCAACACCCATCTCGACTGTGCTCCCTAGAAGACACTCGAGTTCTGCTGCTTCAGCCAGGGCCAGGAACCTCTTGGTCCGACATATCCCGCTGCCCACAACGGACACGTTGAATACATCAACCGCTTCCTGCCTCACCAGGTCCAGCGCATACCCTAGACTCTGGAAAATGTCGGCGTGCTCAATAATCGGCACGCCGACCAAACGGCGAATGCGAGCCATCCCCGCGATGTCTCGCCTGTCGGTCGGCGTCTCGACGCCCTGGAGGTCATACCGCTCGAGGCGGCGTATGTTAGCTATTGCATCCTCGACCGACCAAGCTCCCGAGGCATCTAACTTGATGAGCGCACCGGAACCTGCGATCTCACGCACAATCCGCACGCACTCCTCGTCGTGGTCAATGTCCAAGCCTACCTTTAGCTTGAAAGCGCGGAATCCACGCCGCACCATCTCCTCGGCTTCCTGCGCGATGAGCTCAGGGTGGCGGATGAAAAAGACCCAAGAGACCAACACCTGGTCGCGATAACATCCTCCCATGAGGTTATACACAGGTATTCCCAGCGCTTTGCCCTGAAGATCGTAGAGCGCGCTGTCAGCTGCGCTAGCCAGGAGAGGATCCCCGGCAAGCCGCTCCATGAGGTGCTCCAGATGGAAGGGGTCCTGATCCAATAAAACGGCGCTCAGCTTCGCCAGGACCTCCTCTTGATCCACCCGGGAGACCTCAATGTCCGACAACTCGCCAAACCCCACGATCTCATCGTCGGTATGGACCTCCAGGAGCAGGAAGTGAGAACGGGTTGGCGGGGCATCTTGTGGTGGAATCGTTCGCCCCGGCGCAGCTATAACGGTCTGATGATGCCGTTCTACCGAAAGGGCGTGTACCTTCAGGTCAATGATTCTCATGAGCTACACCCGCTCGCTTCAGCCAGAGCCAAGTCTACTCGATGCATCAGATTGAGATAAGCACAAGGATCGTCCATCAAGCTGTCGATCTCACGGGCCACGACCCGCAACCACGCCGCTAAACTCTCGCCAGCGGCCTCCATCAACCGCCCTCCCTTCTCGCGTCGCCCTAGACCTGGATCATCCGTGACACCTGGAGCAAGCTTCATCTGATCTGCGACGACCAGTTCTTCCTGCAGAAACAACTGAATCGATGTCTCCATCTCGCCGGCGTGTCCGATGCTCCTGCCCTGCCCTTCTCGCACGGCATCTATAGCCTCCATCATCAGGTCCCAATCGGTGACAGCCAACACCGGGATCTCCAACCGATCCCGCAAATCAAGGGCCATCCCTTTCAGGAGCCCCCGATTGCCACCATGGCCGTTGAGCAAGACGATCGCTCTGAACCCATGGGCAGCGATGCTGGTGCAGATATCCTCTACCAGCTTGGCAAGCGTCTCCAACCGCAGCGAGATCGTCCCGGCATACGTCATATGGTATGGGGACAAGCCACTCCAGACCGGCGGCGCGACGACGATCGGCACATCTTCCAGCAAGCGTGCAGCGGTGACAGCCACGTGCCAGACGGTGACGACGTCAGTATTGACCGGCAGATGTGGACCGTGCTGCTCCATCGCGCCCACAGGCAGAACGACGATAGATCCCTTCTCCGCTGCACGCGCCAACTCCCCTCGGCACATGCGATCCCACTCAACCTTTAACTCGTCGCTCATTGGGGCCTCGAAGAACAGACACTGAGCACGTTCAACCTACCAGGATTGATACTCTGAGGCATCGATCAGTACCTCGACCAAGGTGGGCCCATCCGCCTCTAGCCCGTCAGCTATCGCCGTCTCCACCTCCCCGGCCGATCGTGCCACCACACCGCGGGCACCGAAGCCCTCGGCAACTCTACACCAATCCATCGGTGCAAAGAGCGTCCCGGTGGGAGAATACCCGACCAACTCCTGCTTGAGCCGGATCAAGCTCATGGCCTGGTCGGCAAGGACGACGACGACCACGGATAGATTCATGCGTGATAGGGTTTCTAGCTCAGAGACAACCATGCCCATTCCCCCATCGCCGATGAAGCATACGACAGGCAGGTCAGGCCGTGCCACCTTGGCACCAATGGCCGCTGGCAAGGCATACCCCATGGTCGATAGACCGTTAGAGATGAGGAAGCGATTGGGCGTGCAAGCAGGCCACAGCCTGCCAATCAACAGCTTGTGCGCACCCACGTCACAGGTAGCGACGCCATCCTTTGGGAGAACCTCCCGTACCGCACGCACGACCTGCGAAGGCCTCGCCCCTTGACGTTCCACATCCTGACGTTCGGGCCACGTGGGACGGGTCGCAACCAACTCCTCGGGCAGCCATTCAGTGGGCGCATAGGCTTCCCGAGCCAGGAACTCGAGGGTGACAGTCAAATCGCCGATCAAATCCACATCCGAGCTCAAAGGGGGGTCCTGGTTGGCGAACTCGGCAGCAAAGAGCGTGGGAACCTCAATTTCCCAGGGCAACAGCAGTTCCACCGGATCCAGACCCAGAGCCAGGATCAGGTCTGCATGGTGCAGCAACTGCAGCGAGGGCTCAGGCCGCTTGAGCCCGATCACGCCAGCGTACTGTGGATGGTCCTCGGGAATGGCTCCCTTGGCCTTGGGCGTGACGACCACAGGCGCGCCGAGCGATGTCACCAGTTTGAGCAACTGTTCGTACGGCGCTGAAGGTTCGAAGCCCAGGCCAACCACAACCGCAGGACGCGCCGCCCGGTGTAGTCTCTCCACAGCCTCCCTCAGCGACTGCTGTGACACGGGCCTGGGCCTCCACCCCTTGCCCGAAGCCGAAGCCCCGTCAACGGCCGGCTCCTGGAGCACGGATGCCGGCAACTGGAGATGCACCGGCCCTGGCCGGTCCGCTCGAGCGCGGACGATGGCCTGCTGGACGACCCCTGCCACATCATCCGTCGCGCTCACCGAGTGCGAGTGCTTGGTCACCGGTGCAAACAGTCGCTGAAGGTCAAGCCTCTGATGTGAGTGACGGCTCAGCAACGAGGGCGGAAGCTGGGAAGTAATCGCTAGTACCGAGGAACGATCGAGAAAGCAATGCGCCAGACCGGATGCCAGATTGGCCGCACCTGGACCCAGCGTGGAAAGACACACCCCAATCCGCCGTCCAATGCGCCCATAGGCATCCGCCATCCAAGCAGCGCGAGCTTCGTGGCGAGCCAGCACAAATTGGATGCCGACTCGCTCGAGCGCGGCCACCAATTCCACACTCTCACCACCCGGAAGCCCGAAAACGTGCTCGACCCCGTGATTGCCAAGCTCCGCGGCGATTGCGTCAGCGATAGATACAGTCATCATAACCCTTTACACCGACAAGCGCACGTAAGATCATACTCACACCCCACATTCCCCTTCCCATTCACCAGAACGCCACCCCCCCATCAGCGCCGAACTCGAACGGACGATGCCAACGGCGGGATGGATATGCAGCGAAGGCTTCTTCATTCAACTCGACCCCCAGACCGGGCTTAGGGGGCAATTCGAGGTAACCCTCCTTGAGAGCGATCGGCTCAACGACAAAGTCACAACGTGGCGGTTGATCGTCGGCCCTATACTCAAGTATCATGAAGTTCGGCACGCTCGCAGCCAGATGGACGTTTACAGCCGTGGCCACAGGTCCCATTGGATTGTGCGGGGCAAGCGGCACGAAAAAGCTCTCCGCCATGCCGGCGATCTTCTTCATCTCCAGCAGCCCTCCGGTCAAGCAGACGTCAGGCTGGATGATATCGACGGCATCCCGAACCAGAAGCGCGCGGAACTGATGCTTTGTATAGAGGCACTCGCCCGTGGCGACAGGCACTGCTGCTTTCGACCTCAGGGAGGCCAGCGCGTCAACGTTCTCCGGACGAATCGGTTCTTCTACGAACAGGGGCCGATAGGGCTTCAGTACTTCCATCATCTGCAGAGCGTAGCCCGACTCAACCATGCGGGCGTGCAGATCAACGGCGACGTCTAGGTCCGGGCCAACAGCCTCACGCACGGCCTCCATCCGCAGCGCCACGGCACGGAGCAGAGCAAGTTGGGGCATTTGAGCATACCCGAGTGGGTGAGGCGCGATCTTGATCGCGGTGCACCCGTACCGCTCTACCGTACGGGTGGCCGCTTCAGCCAGTTCTTCGGGGGTATCCCCGTCGTACACACCGTGGTAGACACGCACCCGATCCCGATACTTTCCGCCAAGGAGTTCATAGACTGGGACGCCAAGTATCTTGCCCTTGATATCCCACAAAGCGTGCTCAATTCCACTGATCGCCGCACCAGTCACAGCCCCTATGGGGAAGCGCGAACCATTGTACATCAGCGCCCACAGACGCTCAATGCGACAGGGATCCCGGCCAACAAGCCAAGACTCGAAATCACGGATCACCGCGACAACGGCTTCATCTGGGCCTGCCATGTAGGCCTCGCCGATTCCGTGTAGTCCCTCGTCCGTGTGGACCTTGACAAACAGGAAATTGCTCCAGTTGTTATGAACCAGAAATGTCTCGATGGCGCTGATCTTCACAGAATCATCTGCTCCAGGTTGCCTCTCGCTCTATGGCGAAGAATCGTCGACCCAGCCAAGCTTTCTGGACAGCTCTCGTGCAGCACTGACGACAGAGTCGCTGACTCGCCGCAGCCTCTCCTCATCCACCAGTCTATGAGCTGGCCCTGAGATGCTGATCGCAGCGATCGGACGACCATGACGGTCAAATACCGGTGCCCCGATGCATCGCACCCCTTCAATGTTCTCTTCCTTATCGATGGCATAACCGCGACGACGAATGACTTCGAGTTCGTGCATCAGGTGCTCTACATCGCAAATCGTACGCGGGGTTCTGCGAGGCATACCATGCTTGGCAAGAATGGCCTCCACCTCCTGGCGAGGCACATGGGCCAATAGTGCCTTGCCAATGGAAGTGCTGTGAGCGGGAGCCCGAGTGCCGACCGTGGTAGAGGTACGCAGTGTTTGTGGACTCTCCAACCGCTCGACGTATAGCACCTGCCCCTCGTGGATCATAGCCAGGTTGACAGTCTCCTGATGCTCCTCTTGGAGAGATTCCAGTACCGACATAGCCAACTGGCGCAGGTCCTCAGTTTGGATAACCGAGCTTCCCAACTCGAACAGCTTGATCCCCAAGCAGTAGGCTTTTGTCTCCGGGTTCTTTTCCACACAACCCGATTTTTCCAGAGTGTAGAGTAGGCGGAAGGCGGCGTTTTTCGAAAGGCCAAGCCTGTCCGCAACCTCGGAGACCCCTAGCGCCGTATGGGCCTCCGCCAGGGTCTCCAAGACTCTGATGGCCCGACTCACCACTTGGATTTCGTAGTTGCTCATGTTCAAACTACGTTTGTTCTACCTAGTATAACATCATTATAGCAAGTATAACAACATTATAGCATGTCTCCCTCCGCTTGTCAAGCATACGGCCGATCAACTGCCGATCAATTTGCCCTATAAGGAAGAGATTGGTACAATACAGCACAACTCGATTCATACAAAGGAGGGTACGATGGCAGTTCCCACCAAAAGCACAATCACACGAGAAGAAGCATGGGATCTGATCCAGGAGTATGGAAGCACCGAGAACCACATACGTCACATGCTGGCCGTCGAGGCAGCTATGCGGGCCTATGCCCGTCGCCTCGACGAAGACGAGCATCTGTGGGGGGCGATTGGCTTGGTGCACGATTTCGAGTACGATCGCTTTCCCGACGAACACCCGTACTCCGGCGGGCGCATCCTGGGCGAAAAGGGGTATTCTGAGGAGATCGTCAACGCGATTCTTTCCCATGGAGAAACCGGGGTTCCCCGCGACACCCCGATGGCGCAGACGTTGCACGCGGTCGACGAGCTGACCGGATTTCTGGTCGCCGTCGCACTCGTCCGCCCGTCCAAAGACATACGAGACGTGAAAATCAGGTCGGTGCGCAAGAAGTGGAAGGATAAGGCCTTCGCGGCAGCGGTCGATCGCCAGGAAATCGAGCGAGCGGCCAAGACCATGGGCATTGACCTATGGGAGCACGTGGGAGTGGTGCTGGAGGCGATGAAAGGTGTCGCCAGCGAGATCGGCCTGGATGGCCAACTGGCGAAAGCCTAGGGCGGGCAGGAGGAGTCGGAGTCGTCCCTATCCTCCATAGACGCACACCGGATCGGAACCCTGCCTACCGTCAAGAGACCCCGCCCCTTGGGGGCGGGGTCTCCTATCTATCAGAAACCAAACCGCGATACGTCCAGCTCAGAACAAGTGGAACGCGGCGATGATCGGTGCGAACAGCGAGGATACCAACGACATCACAGTGATCAACGTGTTGAGAGAGGGACCCGCGGTGTCCTTAAAGGGGTCCCCAACGGTGTCGCCTACGACACCAGCCTTATGAGCGTCGGACCCAGGACCACCAAACTCGCCTGTCTCAATGAATTTCTTGGCGTTGTCCCACAGCCCCCCCGCGTTGGACATCAACAAGGCGAAAATCACCCCGGTGAAGATGCTGCCCCCCAGGAATCCACCCAACGCCTCAGGGCCAAGGATAATGCCGATCAATATGGGAAGGACCATGGCCAGAAAGGCAGGGAACACCAGGGAGGTCAAAGCACCCTGAGCAGCCAGACCAACACAGGCGGCATAATCAGGAGCCTCTGTGCCGGCCAGGATACCCGGATGCTCATCGAACTGCCTTCGGATCTCCCCAATCATGTCAAAGGCGTTGTGCGTCACGGACAGCATCGTCAGAGCGCTGAACAGAGGGGGCGTCGCCGCGCCCAACAGAACGCCGGCGATGACGATGGGATTCCGCAGGCTGATGGAGAGTTGCACCCCTCTTGCCCCTACCACCTCCGCATACGCTGCGAAGAGCGCCAAGACCGTGAGGGCGGCCGCGCTGATGGCGAAGCCCTTGGTGATCGCCTTGGCCGTATTCCCAGCAGCGTCCAGCACGTCCGTTCTGTCGATGACATCCCGCGACATACCGGCCATCTCAGCGATACCGCGTGCGTTGTCCACGATAGGCCCATAAGCATCGGAGGAGACGATCATGCCGCTGACGGACAACATCCCCACCGCGCTGATACTGACCCCATAGATACCACTGATGCCAGATAGCTCCGACAGGTAATAGGAAAGCAACGTCGCTATGGCGATACCCAAGATCGACGGAACGACGCTGATCAACCCATAGCTGAAACCGGTGATGATGTTGAGCGCCGAACCGGAGCCGGATACTTCGGCCGTCTCCAGGACCGGACGGAAGTTCGATGAGGTATAGTAGTCGGACGTGAAGCCGATGACGACGCCAGTGACGAGGCCGGCCAGCGTCGCCCACAGCACACCGAGGTTGTACCCCCCCACCAACACGAGGGCGGTGGCCATCGCGGCGAACAATGCACAGGTGATGATCGTCCCGCTGTTGAGCGCCCGGCCCGGCTTGCCGCTCTGACCCACCCGCACGAAGCGGATACCGATGAGCGAAGCGGCGATGCCCAACGTACATAGAACCAGAGGCAACAACGTGTACCTGGCCTGTAACGCGCTATCGTGGATGAAAAGAGAGGCCCCCAAGAGCATCGCGGCCACGGTACTGGCCACGTAGCTATCGAAGATATCCGCCCCCATACCGGCCACATCGCCGACGTTGTCACCCACGTTGTCAGCCACAACGGCGGGGTTACGGGGGTCATCCTCAGGGATACCGACCTCCACTTTGCCCACCAGGTCGGCCGCGATGTCAGCCGTTTTCGTATAGATCCCGCCGCCCGCCTTGGCCAGCAAGGCCAGAGCCGACGCCCCAAAGCTGAAGCCCAGGATGATCTCGGGGTCGCCCGTCATAAGGTAGATGACGCTCATACCGACGACAGCCAGGCCCACCATCGCCAGCCCCATCACCGAGCCGGCGTAGAAGGCCACTCTGAACGCGCGATTGATGCTCTCATTGGCTGCCACCGCGCTGCGCACATTGGCCGACACGGCGACACTCATGCCCATGTATCCGGCGATCGCGGAGCACACCGCCCCGACTACGAAGGCAAGGGCCATCGTGATGCCCCGCACGGGGTCGACGGTCGCCATATCCATCCCCAGATTCTCAATGTCAAAACTGAACACGATGGCGATGATGATCCCCAACACGGCTGCGACAAGCGTAAGCGCCATGTAGAGACGACGCAGATAGGTTTGGGCACCCTCCCGAATCCAAGATGCCACTTCCTGTGCTCTCTCCGAGCCAGCGTCTTGCCGATTCACCCATCTATAGAGCCAGGTCGCGACCCCGACGGAGATAATACCTGAAAGAAGAGCCACAAAAGCCCACGGTTGAGATACTACCACGTTTTCCTCCTGTTTTGCACAGACTGTCCTCAAAAAAAGCGATGAAGTTCAAGCATAAAACACAAGTGCGCCAACGTCCTGGCCATCGTACGCCCCAGCGTCCATACCAAGACAGTTGGCGGAGCCTTACATGTTGACAGAACGCCACCAGTGATAGTGCTCAGCGCGCAATTCCTCCTGCGAGGGCAGGGGGAAGTAAACGAACTGATCCTCATTTCCCACGAAGACACCGCTCTTTATCGTGCGGTAGGGGAATGAGGCTGGCTGGACGCGATTGACCATCTTCGTATGAACGATCTTGGTCCTCAGATCAACCAGACACTGACGCAGATGTCCGATGTCGGAATAGGGCAGGTCCCGTACAGCACCGCGTTCAGGGTCCTCGGCCAACTCGCCCAATCGCAGTTCTGCAAAGCAGATCGCCGGAAGGGAGAGCAGGCTGGTTGGGTTCTTCACAATAAGGTCGTAGAATCCACGCGGACCCAGTGTACTGACGATCAGCGGATGTACAGGGGCGATCTCCTGATAGAGATGCAGGCCCTCCGCGTCCTCATCCTCAGGCAGCTCCTCGCTCGACTCCAGCCCCAGCGTCCGCCCATCCTTGGTCACGAGATAGAGTTTTCCGATGACATCTAAGGGGATATGCTCCAGAACACGATAGACGGAGATGTAGATGGAGGCTTTCGGGGTTCCATCCTCGTGAGGCACGCAGCGCCGGATACCCTCTTCAATGCGAAAGTACTCGTGTCTGAAGTCCGGATCCACCTCAAAGAAGATGGCCTGTCCACGCGACTTCTTTGCCGACCCAAGCGCATAGTAGACTCCGAACTCCTCGGGGGTCAGCATCGATGCAATGAGCGCTTCGGGTATCATAGATAAGTACAGATGAACACTCATAGAAGAGATCTCCTTCCTGTGATATGGTTCCGAGTCATCACAATTGGCTGATTATTATACTACACTTAGCGCGCGCTGGGTAGTTCGACAATGTCATGTTCCGTGACCTCAAAACTCCAACGTGGTTCCCGCCGAGCAAGGGCTGACAGCGTCTCCAAAGGCCTGAGCCAGCGCCACGTACGCCACCTGACCCGTGCAGTGATTGGGGTAGAGCGCCGGGGGGCCCAACCGCCGCAGCACCTCCACCAGGCGACGCAAGTGGAGGTCATCGGCGCTAACCAAATGCATCCCGCCCACCACCGCCATCGGGTCTTGCCCAAAGGCCCGCCGCACATGCGCCAGGGTATTGAGCAAACCGGCGTGACAACATCCACACACCAACACCAACCCCTGCGGGCACTCCAGGATCAACGCCATATCGTCCCGGTAAGGGTCTGGGACCCACCCCCCATCACCCTGACGCACGAAGTGATGGGCGCTGCGTCCCTCCGGTTCGGCCCGCTCGGCTATCTCGCCGGTGGTCCAGATACCAGGCAAGATCTCCTGAGCCTCCTCACTCAGGCGCAGGTCGGCCCGCTGGCGCAGAATTTCGGGGGCCAATGGCAGGCCGCGCGCTCGCATCTCCCCACCTCGTTGGGAGAACCGCTCCCGCAGCAGGTCGGAATGGCCGTAGATGGGCAAGCCAGGCCGCCGTTCCAGAAGCTCAGGCACCCCACCTGTGTGGTCGCTGTGGGCGTGGCTCAGGGCCAAGGCGGAGATCGCTCCAGG
>Ga0180432_10006913_pt1 | contig 14604 bp, 7 predicted proteins | sample SS_ome_10_FD_132414 | JGI IMG/M metagenome (GOLD analysis project Ga0180432, IMG submission 132414) | Hypersaline lake sediment archaeal communities from the Salton Sea, California, USA - SS_1_MS_2 metaG | ecosystem: Environmental > Aquatic > Non-marine Saline and Alkaline > Hypersaline >... | reverse complement strand
TGGGGTCCTTCCGGAATGCCTCGATGATCCTTCCGGCGAAATACTCCACCATCTCCTGGTTCGTGCTTTCCAGCTTGCAGTAGCTGCCAATAGGTGGGACACGCTTCGCGTCCTTCATGGCAAACCACTCGGGGTGCTCCTCGTAGAGAGAGGGGGGCACAGTCTCTATCCAACTGTGGTTGTGTTCGATGGGGCAAACCCTGTACAGTCTCATGCGTCGGTTCCACTCTTCCTCCAGCGGACCTCGGTCCCTGAAGGAAAGCACGCGGTAGTCGAAGGGTGAGGTTTCCATGCGGTCCACTGGTGGTACGGACAAGTCCTCAACTTCCGTGTAATCCTCTCCCAGTTCTCCCGGCATCAGCCATCTGACACCGAGGTAATCCTCGATGAATGCATGAACCCCGTTCGAGGTGCCGTTGTTCACCCCTCCCCTGTCGTTGACCTCACCGGTCGGCGTGTCGGGCCCGAAGATGAAAAGGTTGACTCCCCGGGTCACGATCTGAAAACCGTCGTTCGGGATATCGGACGGATCGAGGCCCTCTTTAATTGCCCCGGCGGTTCTCCCAAGACTGACAAAGGGCTTGGTCGGAATACGATCTGTCACGAGAATCTCAGGGAAAGCACCGCTAACCTTGCCGAGATAGCTCCTCAGTGCCTCTGCTGCCTGCATAACGGATTCCGGCGCCTCTGGGTCCACATAGATCGGGTGATCCATCCTACCATTCCTGACAAGTTGGGTGCGCTCCTGTTCAGAATTCAAGACTTACACTGGGGTCCAGTCTGACCTGGAGAACTAAATGTTTGCCCCCTAGGCGACCCCGTTCTGTGAGGTCACTCCTCCTGCAAGATACTATAGGAAAGCGCTGGGGAGGGGTTAAATCCCTAGCCTTTCCTCAACTGACTAGCCACTGCAAAGGTCTCATATGCGGCGCGTCAGTATGGTGTCTAGTATTTGACCTTCTTCGGCAGGGAATGGAGAAGGATCAAGAAGGCTTTAGCAAAGGTCGTTTGGCTCTTAACCAAGCACTGCAGTTGTAAGAGACTGTGTGATCGAGTAGAAGGGCCGTCTACAGGACACCTGTCTCTCAATGATATCCTGAACCGTGGTTCTTCCTTGTCATATCCCAACAGAACTAGCAAAAAAGGGGCCTCTTCACTCCACTCAGTGCCATATATGGGATTGAAACCGAAAGGACCTCATTCTTCCTTACCGACCCGTTTCCATCAAGGCTTGGAAACATTGCTCATCTTCCGTAATCACGTTCTTCCCTTCAAGAATCCAAAGATCCTCCTTTGATCGCTAAGCTTAAAAGGCAATAGGCATCTTTGTACCTTGCAGAATCTCTCTATTGCGATGGGGGTTTCAATTGATGAAGTATCCAGACTATTTGAAAGTTTGTCTGATTGCAGCATCTCTGATCGGGATGACGACATCGGTGATGGGCATTACCAGCACATATGGCGACGTGGCTCTTTCTAGCAATGGGGCAACGGATAGTGGACATTTTGGTGACGTATGGGACTTGACTGTTTGCGACATGACGATCAGCTTCACGTTGGATTTGAATGGGATGGTTGACATATCCGATGCCCATGCATGGTCGCAGTTCGGTATCCGACAGTGTGGAGATACCGACTTTAACCCCACATGGGACGTAGAAGGATCAGGAGTGTGGCTCTCAACCGACTACGACTGGTCGGTAGGTACCTTTGACCCCGATCCTGAGGGATCCCCAACACTTGATCTTGACGACAAACTTCATCTACAGAAGGCAGGTGGTCACGGGGAAGGCGACTACAACCTGCCGTCTGTACCTCCAAACTCGGGAAATAACCACCGGTTCTGGTGGGACAGAGACGGTGTGGACGCCTGGCAGAATGACGAGACAGCGAATACAGGAGGGCTTTACGAGATCGTAATCACGCTGCACGCAACAAGCGCAACCACAGGAGAGGCCTACATATCGATCAATGGGCTTTCTCAGGGCTTTGAGACAGATGGGGACTGGAGCACTATCGAACTTACACCGGCTGGAATGACCTTCACAGGCGACATGGCCAACATGCAGGTCTTCTATGGTCTCTATGGATACGGAGCAACTCATACCGTGGCTTTCGAGGATATTACTGTTGAAGGCTGCCTCTTAGGTGGGACCTGCCCTACCGTACCTTTGATGCCCGTGGCCGGTGTGCCGATCGCTATCTCGGCGGTGTTGGTTCTAGGATTTAGAAAAAGGAGATAGAAGCACTCCGATTTCGCATTAGTTGCGGGCCAAGGAGCAGTAGATGGACTGCCCTCTTCCAGCCAGCCTTGGCGAGATTCTAGCCTAGGTTAATCTCGATTCAGTAGCATCCGTGGACCCCTAGATGGTGGGGAAGACCTCTTGTTCTTCCACCTCAAGACCATAATACTCTTTGCTTGATGCGATTTCGAAAACTTGGGATAGCAACAGTTGAGGCACTATCTGTGCCCAGCTACAATCTACCAGGTCTGCATCAGGCACATCATAACCGTGCCCTAACAGGTGAGGGGTTAAAGAGTAGCACTCAAGAGATTCCGCTGCTTCGCACAGTCATAGTCCATTAATGCTGACCTCGGAGATTTCATGTTCACTAGGGTCTCGATCAACGCCGAGTCATCAACCTATTTTCAACAGCTTCAATCTGTAGACCTTGCTCTAGAATGGCGAGGGCCAATTAGTGGTGGGGAAAACCAAGTTAACCATCTAAATCTCGATACACAAATTCGGCCTACGCGTCTTTGCTGGAATAACCTAACCTCTAGCTTAGCACCGAGCATACCTCTAGGGAGAACCTGCCAAGTGCATCAACCTAAACTCACTTAAGTTCAAGAGGCGTATGTATTGACGTGGAAAAGGCTCAATATGCAGAGGAGTCAGAAGCGCAGAGATCCTCCATCTATGTAAGGATCATCGCACAGAACCGGGTTTGGTTGCTGATTGGGTTACTCCTTTCAACCCTCTCTGGAATTGCATTGCCAGCCGTCCTCGGTGGGCAAATACAGATATCACCTGACAATCTGGACTTTGGCGAGATCGAGATCGGGCTTTCTGAGACCCAAATCGTACATCTATCGGGTTGCGATGCTTGGACCGCATTCACTAACGACCACGGGATGGACATTGTCCCTTCTACAGGGGTGGGGGAAGGGGAACTGAAGGTCAAGATAAATACCACGACTCTCGGGGTGGGGTCATACCGGTTCTCGGTCATCGTGAGGACAACTGAAGGTTGTCAGGCAATGCCTGTGGAGTTGTCAGTCGTCCAGCCCTCATGTGGACCTATCATAGTCATGGAATCAATGATAATCGATGATCCTTCATTGGGAGGAGACGGCGATGGCCTAATTGACGCCGGGGAAAGGATCAATTTTGCTGTGAAACTGAAGAGTGATGGATCTACCCCGGCTGAGGGGCTGTATGCGAAGCTTTCGAGTGATGACCCCTATGTCAATATCACTTCCAGCAGACAATCATACGGAGAGATACTTCCTGAAGCCTCTAAATGGGGTGACGGTGATTTCTCGCTAGTAACTCATCCCCGACTTGGTAATGGATACACTTTCGATTCGCGTATAATGGTAAAGGACGATCTAGGCCATGTGTGGGCAACTACCATGACCTTGAATGTTACGTCCGAATTTGAGCCGATTCCTGAGGTCTCCCCTTCGTGGATCGACCTTGGGTTAGTGGAGAAGGGTCTGGAGATTCCCCTCAACCTGACCATTAGCAACAAGGGAGATGGGATACTGAATTGGAGGGTACTTGAAGATCTTCCCTGGATCTCAGTGGACCCGTCCCTGGGCATTCTTGCCACTGGTAACGGCTCCGTTGACCTGAAGTTGGATACGGGACCTTTTACACCAGGAAGCTACCAAGAAGGCCATCTCAATATCATCTGCAACGGTCAAGACCTACTGGTGCGAATCGTTCTAAGGATTGGGACGGGTACCTCCAGTCCCTATATGGGACTTGATACAGAAAGCCTCAACTTCGGGGAGGTGCGGATCGGATTAACCTCCAACAGGACGATCAAGGTCTTTAACGCTGGGGGAGGCATGCTTTACTGGTCGGTCATAGAGAAGCTACCATGGCTAACGGCTTATCCCTCTGCGGGAATAGCGACCAAAGAGATCGATATAATCCGACTCATGGTACATCCTGAGACCATTGAACAGGGTGATCATGAGGCCACAGTCTTCCTTAGATCGAGCTACCAGAGCGTTCCCATCCATGTCTCCTTCATCGCCCTCCCCGCCAATAACCCTCCCGTCGCTGTACTAGAGATTGATGTTGAGCACGCATATATCAACGAGTCCGTAATTCTCGACGCAAGGAAATCATACGATATCGATGGAACTATAGTATTCTATATGTTCGACGTAGGCAACGAACCCGCCAGTTGGACCAACTCATCTGTGGTTTGCCAAATCTACGAAGAAGCAGGCAATTATAGCATAGGGCTCCGTGTCAAAGATGATCGCGGGGCCGTCGGGTCCACACACACGATATTGACGGTAACTAGGCGCACCCACGAACCAATTGCCAATTTGACAGTTTCGTCAAACAGGATCAAGGAAGGCAGCACCGTCAATCTCTCTGCCCGCGGATCTCACGATCCCGATGGCGGCTCAATATTGAACTACAACTTCGCATTTGGGGACGGCGAGTACTCGTCTGGAACATCGCCTGAGACAAACCACAATTATCGTTACCCGGGTCAATACAGGGCAAAGGTTTTCGTGACCGATGACGAGAACCAAGTCGGGGAATCTGAAGAGATTCTCATCACTGTCGAGCAGCTAGTACCCCAATTCAGTAAACCGAAGATTCCAGCCCTGCTCTACTTCCGCGGCGATACAAGTTACATCGTCTCCATCAACGTCTCGAACCCCAGCACAGCGCCGAAACGGCTTTCCCTTGAGCTAATCGAGGAGGAGATCTCTAAGACCGCCCCCCAAGAGAATTGGTCTCTGGGACGCAAAGAAATCCCTAACAAAGCCGACTTAGTTGTTGAGCCAAATGCAACCAGGAGGATTGAATTCGATATCACCAAAACCTATTCCTGGATACCGCCCAGAAATAGAACCTCGCTTAGGATTGAGCTCATCAACAGATGGGGTTCCGTGACGGAGCAGAGCCTGGGAAGCCCCACGGAGGATATTTGGACGACCATTCTAGGATCCCCAATACCGGTATATACCTCCAGGTCTTTCAGGTACGGTGTGAACATCACCGGCGAGAGCGAGGCCGATTTTGGGGGAACAACTGACCTGGAGATAGAAATCGGACCCGTATCCAGAGGCGCCTTTTGTGCAAGCGCGATCTCTGGACTACTTTCAATGTCGGGATCGTCCCTCCTGCCGGATGGGCTGTGGAGTACACTTTTCTGGATGATATCCGATAGCCTCCACGCCATCGCAAATCAGGAACCATTGGCGAACGTCCATGTTGAGACATCGCCGGAATCCGGAGATACCTCTGAAATCACGGTGGCTGAAGAGGTCGTGAAAATTCTGGACTCTCTTCAGTCCTCGGCCCCGGACCCAAACGAAAGCTCCTGCATGGGCGAGCCGCCGCCTCTGGAGATCATGGATCTGTATGAATCCGCCGCCGCACAGGTGGTCGAACTGACTGCCCTGGTTTCACGCAAAATGAGAGATGGTGATCTGACTGCCGACCACAACCCTGGCTTGGGGAAATCCGCCCGATTCTTGGAGGGATACGGATATGGTCCAAATCAAACCGTCTACCTAGATGACGCTATTAGGGCCGAATATGTGTACCTGAAAGACCTGCCAATTGATGTCCTTCTCGGCCAGTTAGCCAGAAAGCTCGCCAACCTGTCCTGTTGCCAAATGGAGGAGGTGATTACGCTTAATAGAATTGACGGAGATAACCCGATTCCACCTACCGTTATGAATGAACTTTCCGGCTCCATACGCCAGTTAGATCTAGACTATTCCACTGGCGAAACAGGTATTCATGTAAACAAGAGAATAGACTCCTTGAAATCGGCTGTGCGACAGCTTATGATCAACTACACCGACCCCACCCTTGTGAAGCTCTACTCTCAGATACTCTCCAAGGAGCTATTACTCAGATATGATGGGTGCCCTCCCCATATCCAAACCTCCTCCCTACCCGAAAATGGAACTCATATCGATATTCCGATCCGTGTGATCTTCTGGGGAAATGACGATACAGACCCAGCACCGATTATATCAAGCAACTATGGGAATGGTTCTTTGATATGTGAAGAACGAGAACATGTTATCTGGATTCGAGCCAAGGACCACGTAGGAAACACCGACAAAATCACCAGAACATTCACCCTTGACAATACAGCCCCGGACCTGATGCTCATGTATAACGGCTCTAGCCTCCTCATCACACAGAGAGACGCGAATATCCATGAGCTCCGGCTTTCTATGAATGGCTCTATCGTCATAAACGTCACTGAACCACCGCCTGTCTTAGCCTATCCTATCCACAAGAAGATGGGACGATGGATATGTGTGGCCACTGCAAGGGACTTGGCGGGAAACTCTGCGGAAAGGGATCTAGTCGTTACTGTCGATGAGATCTCCACGATTCTTCTGCTCCTCAATCTTCTTCTGGCTCCATTATCGGCGGACAAACGAATCTGCGGAGGAAACATCAGCAATACCTCATAGACTGGTCGAGTGTGAAAGACGTTTAGGGTAGTGTGTTTGTGTGCTCGGCCAGCGGAGGGTTTGATTCGTCTTGGCCGTTAATCCTCGCTGTGTGGGGTTGGTACGCAGCGTTTTGTTTCTTGGGTCCCGTGTGGGGAACCCGAAGACCAGTCTGGTTGTTCTCAGCCTTGCCGGAGATACTCCAATGTGCCCTGTGAGTACGCATAGGATTCAGGTAGATCTGGCTAAGACTCTCCACACAGACGGCTTGCCCAATGCCACTCAAACCCTACACCATATGGGAGGTGAATATGAGAGGTGAAGAAGACTACTGGAGCAGATATACAAAAGGACAGCTTCAACGCTGCCATAGTCAGCTGGAGGCTGAGAAGAGTCATACCCGAGACGAAGCCACCCAACAACATCCAGGGAGCACAGAAGCTAGCCCTCTTCCTACACAGACACCGATGCGGGGGAGATAGCCACTAGGTGTGGGAGTCGACCGGTCCTTACTGGATGAACATCTACGACTACCTCACCCAGCACGGGGTCAGAGTACTTCTGGCGAACCCCGCTAGCCTCAAAGCGATGGTGGGCAAGAAGACCGACGTGGACGCTATCTGGCTCGCCTACCTACACATGGCCGGCCTGGTCAATCCAAGCTACACACCGGACAAGCCGTACAGACAGCTCAGAAACCTGTGTAGGACGAGGCAGAAGATCGTCACCATCAAGACCCATCAAGACCCACACCAAAAGCGCCACCACAAATCAGATCCATACCTTCAGCTCAGAGATCACAAACGTGTTCGCAGACACCTTCGGCAAGTCAGGCATGAAGATGCTGAAAACCCTACTAAACCGGCTAGACGGGCTAGACCAACCAGACCAACCAGACCACACCAAGAAACAGCAGAAACAGGGCGAGGAACAGGGCCAGGAGAAGGCCCTAGGCGAGGATCAGATAGCTCCCCTCTCGGCGAGTTGAGGGAAGCTGGTCTGAAGGAGGCCAAGGTCCACAAGATCGCTATCGCTCTGCGCAGGGCCTACACGCCCAGTATCGATGCCCGGATGACGGACTTCCTCCTCGAGCTGATACAGTCCCTGGACCGGGGCGGTCAAGGAGCTGGATGACCGTCTGGCCGAGCTGATCTGCCGGGACCACCGGACAGGGAGACAGATTATGCCCCTGGTCAGCATCCCAAGCGTATCCCTGCTCACCGGGCAGCCTTGGCAGCCGAGATCTGCGAAGGATGCGGAGGTGTCCAGGTTCCCATCCGACAGGAAGATGGCCGGATACCACTGAATACATGGGCCTCGCCCCATCAGTCTACCAGAGCGGGTCCAAGAGGATCACAGGCAACATCACCAAGCGAGGATCACCCACATCCACCACGCCCGCTCCCCGGCGGCGTGAAACGGCACGATCGCGACGTAGCGCCCGACGGCCTTGAGGTGGAATGTCAGTTCGGGCACAGGTCCTAGAGATCCTGCTAGGTGTAGTAGCTCGGGGTTCGGTATCTGCAATACGGTTTATAGCGGATGTGACTTCTGTCTTGATTCAAGCATTTTATAATACGTAACAATAGAGCTTGAATCCAAGAGAGATGGATGTTAAGAGGCATTAACACGCATATCCCAGTTTGAGACCTTCCCCTTAATGCACTTCAACAACGACATACCGCCCCCAAACCTTGGATGCTGAGACAAGATCAGCCACCAATTTACCAGTTTCAAGACCTCGTCAGCGGAGGACTTTGTATTATCAGAAATAGACCGCATCCCTTTGCGGGAAGCATTCAGTCTAATACCTGGGACGTAGGTCGTAAGCGACAAGGGAAACAGTCCTTTATAGACACGGAACAGCCTCATTCCATGACCGAGACCTTGGCTAACCCGGTCCAAATGACAGCTTAACAACCAAACACGGGCAGAGGTCTTGATGGAATGGACTTATCAGGGTTATGTAACCTTTTTTCCTTAGTTCTTAGTCCCATTCCTTGTGGTTAATAAGCGAGTATCTTCCAAGAATAGCTGCCGAGGAGAAAGCGAGACTCGGCATGAATTCTCGTTTTGGCCCGGTAGTTAAGAGCCTGTCTATGGTTCGGGATGGGAACACGGAATGCGGCTCATTGACTCTGTTTCGATAGAAACGAAAGGTTACTGCTCCACGATATTGAGTATGGCTGGTCTTATTCTCCTGTTGCTGTTTCTCGTCGCTATCGCTGTTGGGTCGGCTTCTGGCTATGTTATGGTGGAAGATCCGATGGAATGGGATGAGGTCGGGGACTTATCTAGAGTTTTTGCAGATACAGGCTTCAGAAATCTGGAGATTTCTCTGGAGTTCTTTCACGATGTCGATAGGAATCTGTCTCCCGTTGGATTTGCGCTCAGCTGGGGTGTTCTGTGGATAGACCTTGACAAAAATTCTTCGACCGGAGGGAATCATGGCGCGGAATGGTCATCGGAATTCGATATAGGCCATAATGGGATGTTGACCCTTAGTCAGACCGGTTCTAGGGTAATGGGTGGAGCTGCGGGCGAGCAAATCGCAATCTTGTTGCCGCTCAGCTTGCTAGGTCAACCGGAAGGAATGAAAGTGGTCGTAGAGACATATGTCAGGTCTCCGCCTTCCCCGGAGCATCCTTCGGGAGCCGTGCTTGGCTCGGATTTCGCCAATTTCTCTCTGGACCTTGGCCTGAACCTGCTGTGCGAGGATTGGCGAGCGCTCCAGTTCGTATCCGCGCTGGGTTTAGGGTCCCCTAGGGATCTGGGTTTCTCACCTGATGGCACAACCCTGGCTGTAGCTTCCAGAGCCAAGTTGCAGATTTGGGATGCATCATCGGGGGACTGCCTCCACCTTCTGGACCTACCATCAACTTGCTGGTCGGTTGCTTGGTCTCCGGATGGTTCTCTTCTTGCAGCGGGAATGACATATCCCTTCGGAATCGCTATCGTAAACCCTCAGACAGGTGTTGTTGAAAACATGGTTGGTGAAGATATGCCGCTGTGGGATGAGATCCTCTGGATGGACTGGTCCACCAACGGAGAGTACTTGATAGTGTCGAGCGAGACATGCCTCGCTCCTTCCATTCTGAGGATAGAGACCGACGAGTTCGTTCGGCATCTGGATCTGCCTGGAGATGTCTACCCATCCTCGGTGGCTTGGTCTCCGGACGGAAAGATGATAGCCACTGGCTGGATCGATGACTATCTTAGGATTTGGGATTCAGAGACAGCAGATCTAGTCTTCGAGGAGAAGTTCGTTGACTACGCCCACGCCGTTGAATGGTCCAGCGATGGGGGACTCCTAGCGGTCTCCTCGCTCTCTAATTGCGTCGTCCTTGAGGCGCCGGGCTTTCAACAGGTCGCCAACCTCACGGGCCACTCCTCCATAGTCTTCGACATGAGCTTCTCGCCCGATGGGTCCAGCATCCTAACTGGGTCATGGGACGAAACAGCCAGAATCTGGGACATCTCGACTCAGGTAGTCAAACATGTCATGAACCTGAGCTACATGGACTACAACAATGCCATCTTAAGCGTTGATTGGTCAGGCGGTAACGATATGGTAGCTATAGCTGCGAATGAAGGAGGAACCCAGATATGGGACTCCTCGACCGGCAGCCATATACGAAATCTGGGTTCAAGCACAAGCGATATGGATTCGGTTTGTTGGGATCCGACAGGGCAGTTTTTCGCGACCTGTGGCCGAGCAGGTAGGATAACCATCTGGGACACCGTTACAGGTGAAGTTGCCCGTGAGGGAATTGAGGAAAGGGGCTCACATATCGCCTGGGCACCTGTTGGCAATCAGATATGTATTGCAGGAAGAACGAGAATCACCATTAGAGATATTGAAACTTGGGACTTGGAACTTGAGATTGAGCCACCAGACAGTTACTGGTGGCTAAGGGAACTTGACTGGTCACCGGACGGTGGATGGGTGGCCTTCCGTGACCATGGTTTGACTCTATACCTTCTGAATATCCAAAGCGCCAGCATTCATTCCGTTGCAGGGTCTGTCCAAGGTTTTGGCTGGGGTCATACAGATGACACACTGATCATCGCTGATCGGCACAACATCTCAGTGATAAACCTTGACGGAGACATCCTGTACAACATTGCCAAAAAGCCCGGAACAGATCTCTCGGATTTCCTGGTAAGCCGGGACGGTAGATTCGCAGCCGCCGTCCTAGGGAACCGGACCCTACTGGTCTGGGACATATCAACTACCGAGGTAACTCACCGCATTACTCTGCGGAATGATCCGTATAGGTTGGCGGCATGGTTCATTGATGATGAGAGAATTGCTTTGGCCAGTCGAAATGGGTTATCGGTCATTGATCTCGCCCGAGGATGCGAATCATTCTCAACCCGATACCGCTGGCTGACCAGATCTCTCTGTTGCTCCGACAAAATGGTCGCTGTGGGGACATCGTCAGGTACAGCGAGAATCTACTCGATTCCCGGACATCAAGGCCTGTCCATCTATCCAACCATTGCGGCTCTCGCCGGCCTATTCGTAGTGACCGCGTTCGAGGAGGGACGGAGACATGCCAAGAACAAGGACCGAAGGAGCGGTCTAAGCTAGTCTATGACCTCAACGAAGAGGGGAGAGTACTCGCACTCCAGCAAGTAACGAGATAAAGCCCAGCGGGACCGGCCACAAAACGGTTTAGCGCAAAGTGAGTATATACAGGGCCACAAGCCTGACCTCGGATCGAGATGTAATGAGAGCAACCCAAACCCAACAAAATGCCAACGACGAATTGAACCGACCCGCAGCATAATGAGGTTTTCTTTTAGCTTTGACCTTAGCCAGACCGATCTCTGAACTTAGCGGTTACTCGCGGAGGTTCACAGATAGCGAGCTGGCCTCTGAGTCATGGTTCGGAAGCCTTTGACAAAGTTCACCGACCCCTCTGACTTGGGTGCAGATCCACATAGCGCCAATTCTCTTACCGTCACTTTCCGTATCCTCGACGGGATTACCCTGTCTCTCCTAAGATATACACTCGTTCTTTGTTGCGCTGACACTGATCCTATTACTGGGACAGGTTTCCGGTCGGGATGCGGTGACTATCGGTAAGGACTGGAAGCTCTACTACCTCCCGGGGAAAGGGGACGGCACCTTCAACTCACCTGTCACTGTTGCGACTCTGTCGGGCTCAGAGGACCTGGATTAGGCCTGGACCATGGCACCTTGAACTTCCTAGTACTGTGTTTCTCACACACAATCCTGGGCATCTTGGCATGGATGTAGGCCGGGCACTCGGATTACTGGAAGAAGTTCAGATGCCTCCACGTACGCTCCGCCGTGTCATGGACTGGACACAAACCTCCGCACTCAGGACAAGTCAACTTCGCCCCAGTCCTAAACCCCACATTGATGTCGACCTCGAGCTTCCTGGAGTCTAAGACCACATCCTCAACAAACCACGGCTCCTTCAAACCCAAAATCCTGCCAAAAACATCCTCCAGAGGCATGACAACCCAAAACACACCCCAACACCAAGAAGCTTACCCACACCAAACTGCATAGAACCGAAGACTGTCAGGCAGACGCCGGAGAGGCACACCGGTCTCCTCTCTTCCCACTCTCTCTGCTGGTCCAGAGCAGGGCGAGGATCGGCGCCGTGTAGAGTATCTCCGGGACGGGGTGTTGGTGGACCGCGACGTCGTCGACTCTCCCCACGTACCATGCCCCCCCGCCGATCAGGATGTACATGGAGTCGATGCTGGAGATAGATGTCTCGGGTATCTCCCTCTCCCCGAGCGGGGTGCCCCAGATCGATATGGATGCAGATGAACTCTCCGTATCGATCTGTGCCTCTACAGGTATCCATGCTCCCTGTGTATACCAGTGGTTGAAGGGCATCACGGTCTGGTTGGTGCTCCTCCCCAGCTCGACTAGAGGTATTCTCCGCGACGAGTTGGTGTACAGACCGATAGAGAGAGCGACCTCGTCCATGGACGAGTTGCAGAGCCTCACCTCCTCTACCCTGACCCTTGCGCTGAGTGTCAGGTTGCCTGACTCGACGCTGAGATTATGCCTCAACACCGCCCTGCTGCCACAGGAGCTGGTCACCCTCAGGAACCTGTTCTCCCCGGTGAATGACTCCTCTATCCAGATAGAGCCTAACCCGTATCCAGGTGACACGACCGTCCAGTTCAGAGTCCAGTTAGAAGCCGATAAACCCACCCGGTACGCCTCGAAGTCCTCTTCGAGAAGAACCACACTGGACTGGTTCCACGAAGATCCATCCACCTCCGGCTCGCTGTAAGCCATATGGGATATCAACATCACGGCACACAGCAACACCCCCACCAGAACCACACCCACCACTATGCTCGCTGAAGGCCCCGAGGGCGTCATCGAATCCGATACAGTCACACCAGACTTCGTGCTGAGCGATCCATTAAATCTTCCGACCACAAATCGATCAATCGCCACTGAATCGCAGCCACCACTCGCACCACCACTCGCACCACCACTCGCACCACCACTCGCACCACCACTCGCACCACCACTCGCACCACCACTCGCACCACCACTCGCACTAGACCTGAAGACAACTCTGTAGCCATGGTCCCAGGAAGAGGATAACAAAACCTATTGCGGCCATTCCCCAGCTAGAATTCTCTGCGTGCCGTGTTTCTAATATGATTTCCGTCAATGCGGTATTCGAAACCTTGTCCAGGTTCCGCCGGTCGCGGCCCAAGAAATATTAACCATAAATCACCCAGATCTCTGGGGTTGAGATGAGAAGCACCATGCTCCTGATAGCACTGGTACTGATCGGTGCCCTTCCGGACCTGGTTACTGCGAACGAGGGACAGGACGCCAGGATAGTCGTCATGGTCAATGGCGATAGTATCTCGTCTAATCATGTACTATTCCAATATATGGACGGCATGGATCTGCCGGCCCTCAAGAGACTCGCTGCTGCAAGCTGGAACCAGCCGGTGGACTACAACGACCTGATCTCCCACCTCCCAACCCCCATGTCGGGTTGGATCGGCCTCGACCCCAGCGGGATGCTGATGAATACCGGCGAGGGCGAGTTCAGCTTCGCCACCCGGGAGTACCATAAGGACGGCGCCGACGACGAGGTGAAAGCTGTCATATGGGACACACGAAACCAGGAGATGGGTCCCTGGTTCGTCTACTGGTCAGGCGCACACGCCTGGGAGTCAACGGAGGGCTATATGCGCTCAACCACCTACAAGGGATATGAAGCCTGGGAGTCCAGGGACTACGGGGACCAGAGCGGCGTGCTTACGGTTGGACTCAAGAGCTACGACGGCTCTCCCGATGGTGAAGATCTCCTTGTGGCTGTTGTCGCAATCTCTCAGTACGCTGGATACACGGTAGACGATATGGATAGCCTCGAGGTGGGATACCGGCTTTTCACTGAGGCCAACGTATCAGAGCTGTTCCACACGATAGATGACTACTCAGCCATCATAGTTGGCCAATTCGCCGCAACTGACACGGACGACCAAGAGAGCAGCGCGGAGATCCGAGATGCCTTCCTTTCCAATAGTGTCGTCCTGGAGGAGTATGTACAGCTGGGGGGAGGTCTCTGGGTATCAGGGCAGTGGGACTACGCATGGCTACCTGCGACCTTGGGCGTGACGAGGGTGGGCAAGACGACAGGCGGACACATAGACCACTGGTACCCGACAACCGATCTCACAACCAAACCGAACAACCTCGTGACCTACACCGCCGAGGCCGACGTTCTGTATCACGGTCTCTACCAGACACATTTCGAGGACTGGGAAGACAAAGAAGTCGGCACGGTGATCGGCGAATACCGCAGCATTACGAGGGATGACTGGTGGGCCTACTACCCCGACTTCACAATCATGATCGCCCGCAGCCACGGGGAAGGTAGAGTCGTTTTGTCAACGGCGTGCTG
>Ga0180432_10006912_pt1 | contig 14605 bp, 8 predicted proteins | sample SS_ome_10_FD_132414 | JGI IMG/M metagenome (GOLD analysis project Ga0180432, IMG submission 132414) | Hypersaline lake sediment archaeal communities from the Salton Sea, California, USA - SS_1_MS_2 metaG | ecosystem: Environmental > Aquatic > Non-marine Saline and Alkaline > Hypersaline >... | reverse complement strand
GCTCTCTTCTCGGGCTCTGATCTCTTCGGCCGCTACCAGGCTCGACAGACGCAGCGGCCCTTCAACGGCCAGGTCGATGGTATCCCGGCCGGCATAAGCCGGTCCGGCCCCGGGGGGCAGGACTTCCATGGCTCCGAAGAGATGTTCGCCGGTGATCCACTCCGGTTCGAGTCGAAAGGGTTCGGTGATCAGCGGCAGGGAGCGGTCGGCCATGAACAGCCAGGCGGGCAGAACCAGTTCGCGCCGGGTCAGGGGATTCCAGGAGTCATCGAGAATGGTCATCTGGGCCGAATAGCCGGTCATGGTATCGCCGAGGGCACCGATGAGGCGCGGTTTGGGAAACTGGGCGTGCAGGTAGAGTTCGGTCTGGCCGGCCCGGTTTTCGAACCGGTACCAGCGCAGGCCCAGATCGAGTTCCGCGGTATCGATGACCTCGCGGGCTCCGGTCACCCGCGGTGATTCGGGGACGACTTCGATCAACTCCCGGAAGGACTGCTTGTAGGGCAGGATCCGGTTGCCGGTGAGCATGCCGATCATGAGCGGAATGCGGAAGCCGTCGTAGTACCAGTACTCCATCTGCACCAGACCGAAGGAAGACGCCTGGCCATGGATCGAGAACTCGTCCGGGACATCCTGTTCCTCGTACCGGCGGAATAGCCGGCGGCGTTCGACCTCTTCGGTTGAGAGCGGTTCGCCGAAACGCATGTAGATCCGCCCCCGATCGGTGTCCCAGCCGGCCAGACCGAGCTGGGGGACGGCGTAATACCAGGTCACGTGCGCAAAGCGCCGGTACTGTTCCATCAGGCGTTCGTTCAGGTCGGTTCCGAAGAGCGGATCGCGCGAGCGCCAGAAGGTTTCTGGATCGACAGCGCGCTCGGTCTGGATCGAGACCCCCCCGGTGAGTTCGAAACCGCCCTCGGACAGCGGCAGGGTCCAGCGGGGATCCCGGGCGATGACACGCACCCGGTCGGTCAGACGGGCGATTCCCTGCTCATAATCGGCCATGGCCGCCTCGAGCCAGCCGATGTTCTGATAGGCCAGACCGCGGCCCAGGTAGGCTTCGGCCGGATGGGCGCCATGCGCGACGAGATAGTCCATGATACGGATCACCTCGACCCACCGGCCGGTCAGCATGTGGTGCAGCCCCAGCCACCAGGTGGCGAAGGCGTTATCGGGATCGAGCAGCAGGGCGCTGTTCAGATAGGCCAGAGCCTCGGTTTCCTGTTCGGATCTGGAACCGGTCATGCCGGCCAGGGGGGTGCCCCACCCTCCGGCGCGCCAGCCCAGGTGCCAGATGATCTCGAGGCGCAGTTTGCCTTTCAGGGCGTGGGCATCGGCCACCGATGCCGTTTCGGCCAGGATGCGGTCCAGGGCACGGTTGCCGTAGCGGTCGAAGGTGCGCTGGAACTGGACTTCGGCCAGGGTGAGAAGATAGCGCAGGTTGTCGGGGTCGAGCCGCAGGGCGGTGCGGATACTCGTTTCGGCCATCTCTCGTCCGCCCGGCTCGCCCGACTGCATCAGGGCCCGGGCATCCAGATTCCAGGCCTCGCTGTTGGCCCGGTACTCCGAGCGCAAGAGCGGCTGCAGGAACTCATGGGCCGCCAGGGGCTCGTCGGCTTCGATCAGAGCCCGGGCGTCAGCCAGCGGTCCGGTATAGATTGAATCGGCCGCCTCGGCGGTGAGCCAGCCCCGTCCGGCAAGGAGTTCCGCATCCCCTTCGGCCGACTGCTGCAGTTCCTCGACGATCTCGGCCGGAAGAGTCGCAGCGGGATCGTAGGGGATGGCGATCTGGTGGGTCAGGTAGAGTGAATCGGCGGCCCCGGCATACATCTTCCGGTCCAGAGCCAGCGCCCGGACCCGCTCCCGGAAACGCTGGCCGTATCCATACTCGGCCCGCATCCTCGAGGAATCCACCTCGGCCGCAACCAGGTCGAACTCCCCGTTCTCGTCGGCTTCGGTCACTGTCAGGGGACAGATGGCGGCTGCCAGGCTCTGCCGGATACGGGGTTCGGCCGCTCCGCCGGCACCGAGCAGGGCCTGCAGGGCGTGATGGCCGGGATCGGCCCGCAGGCGCCAGATGCAGGCAAGGCGCAGTTCGGTGGAGGCGTTCTCGTCGGCGACCCGGGTCGCGAGTTCGGCGCAGTCGGCCGGCGTCAGGTGAGGCAGGGGTGGGAAGGGATTCGGGCTTTCGTCGTCGAAGACGTGATGCCCCCACCGGTTGCGGGTGAAGATGAAGCAGTAGGCCAACTCGTCCAGCAGGGGGTGGCCGGAGATTTCGTCGGTGAGGGGAAAGGGAGGTTCATAGAACCAGAGCACCTGGGCGTCTTGCTGCCCCAGCGGGATCTCGCTCGTACGCGTCGGCGAGCCGTGGAAGACGCGGGGGATGACCCGGTAGTCGGGAGTGATCGTCCACCCCGAGAGCAGCGAATCCCAGACCGCCGTCAGACGGGCTTCGATCAGGTTGCGGTATTCGTTCACCCCGTTGCCGGGAAGCGGATCGCGCTCGATCAGGAACGAATCGAGGAGGCTGCGGACCGAGTCCGCCCCCATATGCCAGAATTGACTGTAATCATACGCCGGTATCTCGGGATCGGCGTAGTGCAGCAGGGCGCAGAGGCGTCGTTCGTACTCGGGCACGTAGGAGCCGGGCGGAGCCCGGTAGCGCAGAGTGCAGGCCGTCGATCCCGCAGCTGTGAGCAGCCCGAGCACCAGCAGTGTCCGGCGCCCGCAGGAGTATCTCTGCCGCCGGACCGGGTTCACGGGTAGGTCCAGCCTTCGATTGCAGAAGCGATCGCAAAGGCGACCGGGGCTGAGTCGCCGGTGGCCTGATCGTAGGTGATCAGACAGAGCTTGCCGCCCGACAGGCGCATTGATCTGTAGAGACCGGTCGGGACCCTGGCAGTGCCCAGGTACTCCCCCTCCGGGGACAGGATGTGGAACCGGCACTGCCCGGTGATCGCTTCAGTCGTAAAGGAATACACGTCCTGCAGCCAGATGTAGCCGAAATCATCGACCAGGGCCTCGTTCCAGAATCCGATCTCGTCGACGAAAAAGTACAGGGAGCGATCGATGTCGACGGGTGTTTCTATTCCATGCCGTTCATAGGCCAGCCGCAGACCCGCCTCCAGATCCCGCCAGTAGGCCGCTTTGACCTCCGCGGTCACGGGCAGAAGCGGCAGGTCGAGCACGATGTGCAGGGTCAGATCCCCGGAGGTGTCGTGCCAGGTCAGTTCGGGCCGGCGGCCTGAGGTGATCAGGATTCCCCGGCCGGGAACCGGGAGGGCAATCGCGGAAGGGGAGAAACGCAGCTCCGTGATCCGGCGCCTGTTGTCATCCAGATAGGTGACCTTCGCCTCGGTGACCCGTTCGGTCATCAGGCAGGATATGGTGTCCCGGGTACCACGTCTGCCGATGAGCACTTCGCGCCAGCGTTGCCGGTACTCGGGCCCGGTGTCCGCGGTCTGCCGGACGTAGCCGACCAGATCGCCGTCGAGCGGCAGCATCAGCTCCGCCCGCCAGCCGGCCATGCTCCGGCACAGATCGGTCATGGTTCCGTCCGGGTCGAAAGCGATCGTCCGCTGCGTATCCCGGTCGAAGAGAACCAGTCGACCGTCGATGAAGCCGTGAAGTTCAGCCATCGAGGAGAGTTCGCCCGGTCCCTGCCCTTCCCGGCTGAAACTGCGCCGGTAGTCACCCCCGGATCCGAAGACCATGATCCGGCAGTGACCGGAGTCGTAGAGGAAGTACTCCCCTTCGGGGCTCTGGACGAAAGCCCGGGGATTGTAGAAGAGCGATTCCTCCCGCTCCGGATCTTCTTTCAGGGTATCGAGAGGCGTGAAGGTGAGGATGTCGCCGGCATATTTCGGTCCCCCCCGGGTTTCGGCGACGGGAACCCCCTCCTGACGGGTGACGCGGAAGGTGTGCCCCGGTTCGCCGTCGGGGCGGCTCTGACAGGCCGGCAGGACGAGCAGGAGAACAACGGCCGGGATTGCAGGCAGACGGTACGGCATAGCGGGTGCCTCCCGATTATAGCGACGGTGCGGTCCGGGATCGTCACGGCATCAGATCGGGGTGTTGTCTGAATACAGAACGGATGATACCCGCCGGCGTGCAGCCAATTCAACTCCGGTCGGTTTCAGGGAATGATACGGGCGGTGCCGCTGCCGGTTCCGATCCCGACGGTGAGTCCTCCCGTGCCCCGTACGAACGTCTTCTGGCGGTACTCCTGCCCGCTCCGGGTGACGATCTCGGAGTGATCGGCGTTCCAGGGACAGACGATCCGGCCGTTCGAGAACAGGCAGAACATCGTGAAGGTGCCGGTCGGATCGTTCCCGTTCAGATCGAGCACGGCGTCGCCGCTGCCCGACGAGAGCGAGAGCGAATACTGCTCACCCGTCGGCAGGTCGACCGTCACATTTCCCGAACCCGATGTGAACGATCCCCCCGCCCAGACAGTGACCTCACTGGCGCTGACATTGCCGCTGCCCGAGGTGACGGAGAAGTTGCCCTGCGTTGATTTGACGTTGATCCGGCCGCTGCCCGTTTCGAGCGCGAACTCACCGCTTGACGATCCGACCGTGATGAGGCCGCTGCCCGACTGAAGAGCGAAGCTGCCCGATGACGAGGCGATCTCGATCCGGCCCGATCCGCTGGCGCCTCTGAAGGTGCCGCCGGCGTTGTCGATAACGATCTCTCCCGACCCGGACGCACACACGGCCGAAACCGAAACCCTCTCGAAACTGATGTCGCCGCTGCCGGAACTGATGAGCAGATCGGGCGAACCGGGCACGGCGATCGTCCAGCGGGACCACCAGCCGGACGTGTTGCGGGTATCGGCGATGAGTTCGCGGATGATCAGGCTCGAGCCGGTATCGTCGAAATCCGTCGCGAACATCTCGGGGTCGACTTCGCCGACGACCTCGATGTGAATCGAATCACCCGAACCCTGAACGATCTGAACCTCCCCGATGATCGTTTCGATCTGCAGGCCGTTGCGCAAGGGCAGCGAGTGGGTCATCGCAATCGGTTCGACATCCTTCGGTTGGGTGGGAAAGATGCAGGATGAGAGCAGAACGAGGCCGGCAACGGGAAAAATGGGAATAATCTTTCTCACGGCACGATCTCCTGTCAGGCGGCGATACGTTTGCTGCGACACGCGGATCCGGTCGTGTGGAAACCGGTCCTGACCTGCGATACGCACAACGGCGGAACGGAGTTCCAACAATATTGTCATTATGACAGTATTATTGCATCAGGTCACTGCAGGGATCGTTGCTCAGGGTCTGATGAAGCGGTGCAGCAGGGGCATCAGATCGTCACCGGCCCGGCCGATATCGCGGATGACGGTGAAGTGGTCGTCGTCGAGTTCATGAAACGTGGAGGGCACCCCTGACCGGCGAAGAGCCTCGTGGAACTGCTCGGCCTGTCCCGGCGCCCACCAGTCGTCGCGTGCCGCTTCGATGACGAGGAAGGGCGGCGCATCGGGGCGGATATGTGTGAGGGGCGAGTAGCCGGGCCAGCGCTGCGGATCGGTACCGAAGGTGTTCTGCCGGCCGGAATCGACGACCGCGAACTGCCCGCAGATCGGGATGACTCCCCGCACCCCGGCCGGGGTGTGTCCCAGAGCGGCGAGGAAGCGGGTATCCAGAATCACCGCCGCGGCCAGAAATCCCCCGGCCGAGTGTCCGCTGACCCAGATCCGGTCGGGATCGCCCCCGTATTCGGAACTATGATCGATCGTCCAGGCCAGGGCCGCCGCCACGTCTTCGGCGTGGGCCGGATAGAAGACTCGCGGGGTCAGACGGTAGTTGGGCGCGATGACGACCAGCCCCTGCCCCGCCAGGGTCCGGTAGATCCGTTCGGGGTAGTACTCGGGATCGCGCTTGTCGCTCATCCAGAAGGCCCCGCCGTGGATGAAGACAAAGACCGGCAGGAGGCCGCCCTCCTCGTTTCGGACGGGGAAGTAGAGATCGAGGACCTGAAAGGAGTCGTCGGAGGCCTCACCCCGGTAGGGAATGTCGAAACGGGTCTGGACCGCCTGTGAGCCCCGGTATCCAGGCACATGCGAGGCCTCGGGAGACACGTTCATCGGATCATGCGGAACGGCCGTGAACCCGGCGCCGAGCAAGAGCCCTCCCGCGGCCAGGAGCAGGAGGGTCGGTCCCCATCGCCTGTGCGAATCACTCTCTCGTCCCGGCGCCACGGCGTATCCCTAGCGGAAGAAACGGTTGGAGCCGCCGCCTCGGCTGAAACCCGAGCCCTTCGTGACCGCGTCCAGATCGATCAGGGCCCGGCGCCAGTCCAGATAGGCGTTCAGGAAGTTGGCCCGGGCGTCGGTGAGCCGGTCCTGGGTCAGGAGCAGGTCCTGCACGCTGATCTCACCCTGCTGAAAACCGGCGTAATTGAGTTGATAGGAGCGGTCGGCGGCTTCGAGGCTGCGATCGAGCAGACCCAGGCGGTTCTGGGCTTCCAGAACCCGTTCGGCGGTGGCCGTGACCTCGCGCCGGATGGTCTTGAGATCTTCCTCGTTTTCCCGTTCGAGTTTGCGGATCGAGGTCAGCTGGGCTTCGACCCGGGCCTTGTTGTGGCCCCAGTCCCAGATCGGCAGGTGGAATTCGATGGCCGCCCCCCTGGCCTGGTCGGGGTCGAGGATGGCGTCGTAGAAGCGGCTCATGGTCTCGTCGCGTCCCTCCAACCCCATGGTCAGGCTGATCTCCCCGGTCAGGCGTCCCTCCGAACGCCGTTCCTCGAGTTCCATCTGGTTCGATTCCATCCACATCTGGTTGCGGCGCAGATCGGAACGCTGCTCGATGGCACGATCGATGTAGTCCTGGATGTCGATCTGGACCGGAGCGAACTCAAGGTTCATTTCGACAGCGATCGGTTCCTCGAGACTCAGCCCGATGAACTGTTTGAAGGCCGCTTCCTCGCGGGCCAGCTCACCGGCCGCTGAGGAAGCCCGGTCGCGGCAGGCGGCCAGATCGACCTCGAGCTGCAGCAGATCGGCTTCGGGCATCCGGCCGGCCGCAAAGCGCTCCTGCCCCGTGGCGTAGAGCTCTTCGAGCCGCTGGCACTCGGCCCGGGCCAGAGAATCGAGGTAGGTTTTCTCGTACAGCTCGAAGAAGTCCTGGGAAACCTGGGTCACGATCCGGATCTGCTCGTCGTTATAGGAAAGCTGGGTCCCTTCGAGCTGCAGTTCGGCCCGGCGGATGTTGTTGCGGATGCGGTTGGGCTGCAGGATCGGCTGTTCGTAGCGCAGGAAGAGCCGGCCGTAGTAGGTCTTCTTGCCCGGAGTGTAGGTGAAGAGCTCGTCCTGGGTGCGGTAGAGAACGCCGTTGAGCGAGACCTCGCCGTTGGTGGGCAGGGGCTGTCGGATCGAGAGAGCCCCCGAGTAACGGGCCGCCCGGGTGCTCAGGACCTTCGGATCGCCGGTCGAGGGATCGATGATTTCCTTGATCGACTGGTCGAAGTCGGGGATCACCAGATCGAAACTGGCGTTGGAACGCAGCCGGGCCCGGCTGGAGACCAGGTTGAACTGGTCGCGTTCCAGATCGAGCTGGACGCCCTCTATGCGCCACGAGCGTTCCAGAGCCAGAGTAATGGCGCTCTCGAGGTCGAGAACGGTCGGTCTCACGTCGCCGGAATCGAACGTGGCAGGACGCCAGGCGGGCTGGGCCCGGGCTCCCGCGATTGGCACGGCGCTCAGCAGGGCTGTCAGAACCAGGGCAAGGATGTACGTCGGACTCAGGTGAAAGCGTCGAACCATCAGAATGATCTCCCGGATCTTCAGAGGTTTGTGTGAGGGGCCGTCAGCGGCGTTCGGGTCCTGCGACTGAAACTGATACACCGTGGGGACGATCGTTATTCAGGCCTCACAACCCTGTACGCTCAGGGCAGGTTCTTGTACCCGGTCAGTTTCGACTGCCGGCTGGGATGCTTGAGTTTGCGCAGGGCCTGGGCCTCGATCTGCCGGATCCTCTCGCGCGTGACGTTGAAGATGTTCCCGACCTCCTCCAGGGTCCGGGGCTGGCCGTCGCCCAGACCGAACCTGAGTCTGATGACCCGCTCCTCGCGGGCGGTCAGGGTCGAGAGAACCTTGTTCATCTGTTCCTGCAGCATGTAGGCCGCAGCCTTCTGCGCCGGTGAATCGGCCTTGGGATCCTCGATGAAGTCGACCATCTGGGAGCCCTCGTCGTCGCCGACCGGCTTATCGAGACTGATCGGATTGTGCGCCACCTTGAGCACGGTGCGCAGTTTGCCGATCGGCATGTCGAGCCGCTCGGCCAGCTCGGGCGGAGTCGGCTCGCGGCCATCCTCCTGAACCATGGTCCGGCTGGCCCGCAGGATCTTGTTGATGGCTTCGATGGTGTGGACCGGAACCCGGATGGTGCGGGCCTGATCGGCAATGGCGCGGGTGATTGCCTGGCGGATCCACCAGGTGGCGTAGGTCGAGAACTTATACCCTTTCTTGTAGTCGAATTTTTCGACCGCCCGCATCAGACCGGCGTTGCCTTCCTGGATCAGGTCGAGGAACTCCAGGCCCCGATTGGTGTATTTCTTGGCGATCGAAATGACCAATCGCACGTTGGCCTCGACCATTTCCTCTTTGGCCCGTTCCCGCTCGCGCTCGAGCTTGCGGATGCGGCGCAGATCGTGGGCCAGACGGTCCATGTCGGAACCGACGTTCTGCTCCAGACGCCGGATGCGTCGCTGGATGTTGGCGATGTCACGGTCGAAGGCGCCCAGGGTGTTCGGGGTATGACCGGTCTCCTTCTGGACCGTGGCGGCAGACATCTTCTTGCCCGAGCCACGCACGTATTCCCTGATCCGGCCGGCGTCCAGGCCGGCGTCCTTTTCGATGGCGCGGACCTCGATGGCGGTCTCCGCCATCTGTTCGAAGACCGTTTCCATGTCCTCGACCATGCATTCCATCCAACTGGGGTGGATGTTCATCTGGTTGAAGACCTGCCAGCTCTTCTCGCAGGCCTGCGCGAAAGACACCTCGAGTTCTTCGCGCGTCGACCGGGAGCGGCAGCGGCGGATTTCCTGGCGCAGGGCATCGATCTTCTTCTCCCTGCTGTTCATATCGTCTACCAGCGCGAGGAACCGCTCGCGGGCCGGACCGCTGCAGGCATCGCGCAGTTCGCCGTCCACGACTTCGTCGACGCGCAGAGATCCTGCCTGAATCCGCCGTCCGAAGCTCGAAATCTGGCTGAACGCAGGCCGCGATCGCATCAGGGCTTTCTCGATGCCGTGCTGGGCCGCTTCGATGCGACGGGCGATACGGATCTCACCCTTGCGATCGAGCAGAGGAACCCGTCCCATTTCACGCATGTAGATCCAGACCGGGTCGTCGTACTTGACCCTCCCGAGCGGTTCCTGGGTGCCCTTTTCACGGCGGCTTTTCCACTCCTTGTCGAGGCTGTCATCCTCCCAATCGGAATCCTCGTCTTCGAGGATATCCCCGAGGGTGTCGTCCTCATCCTCTTCACCCTCAGCCTCGTCGCCGGTCTCTTCGTCGTCGGCCTGTTCCTCCGATTGGGCCCGCTGGGCGTCGTATTCCTCCAGAGCCTGTCGTCCTTTCTCGGAATCCTCCTCGACGATCTCTACGCCCACGGCCCTGATGGCCTCGTAGATATCGTCCAGTTGACAGGGATCTTCCATGTCGTCGGGCAGCAGATCGTTCACCATCTGGTAGGTGAGGATCCGGGCGCTCTTGATGCGCGCGATGAGTTCTTCGAAGCCCTTCCGATTCAGCAGGTCGCTCACTATCTCAGCTCCTGATACTCTTTCAGCAGTCGGGCGAGAGTGTCTTCATCCCCGGCCCGTTTCGCCTGTTCTATCGCTGTTCTGAGCCGTTTGCGTTTCGACTTCAGGCGGCGGCTCTCCAGACCCGCCTTGATTTCGGCTGCCAGTTCGACATCCCGGTCTTCCCGCTCGCCGGCGTCGTCGGCCAGGATCGAGGCCAGCAGGTTGCGGGCCCGGGCCGGCGCCTGTTCGATCAGGTGATCGATCCCGGCCGCACCGGGCTCGGAGGCGATCAACGTGAAAAGAGCCCGGGTGCGTTGGTCGTGAAAATCGTTCTCTTCGAGACCGTCCATCAGCTCGGGGCGCAGATCGGCCCGGGTGATCAACAGACGGATGAGTTCTGTCTCTAGCCGTCCGGGCGCAGGGGCCGCCCGCTCGGTTCCCGTCTCGTCGGGACGCTGCTCCCAGGCCGATTCCCGGGCTGCGATGGTCTCCAGTTCCCGTTTCAGAGTGTTCTCGTCCAGGCCGATCCGCACCGAGAGTTGCTGCAGACTCAGGGCCCGCCGCAGTTCGTCGCTGTCGTACCGCAGCAGTTCGAGCAGCCCGCGGGCGGCCTGGGCCCGCCCCCCGACGTCACGCTCCTCGAGGGTGGGCGAGAGCTGGGCCAGGTAGAAGGGAACGATCGTCTCGGCGTGCCGCAGCCTCGAGCGGAAGGCTTCGGCTCCCTCGGAGCGGATCAGGGTGTCGGGGTCATCGCCCGAGGGCATTCCCAGAAAGGCCACCTCGAGTCCCTCGTGCACCAGGCTCGTATACGATCCCAGCGCGGCTTTGATGCCGGCCGGGTCGGCGTCGAAGAGGAGCAGGACCTTTTTGACAAGTCGTTTCAGGATCAAAGCCTGATCGTGGGTGAAAGCGGTGCCGCTGGCGGCGATGACGGCTTCGATCCCGGCCTGATGCAGGCTCATGACGTCGAAGTAGCCTTCGACCAGCAGGGCCCGTTCTTCCTTGAGCAGGGCCTTCACTGCCTGGGGCAGGCCGTAGAGGACTTTGCCTTTCGAGTAGAGCGGTGTCTCGGGGCTGTTGAGGTATTTCGGGCCGTCTTCCTCCTCGCCCAGGAGCCGCCCCCCGAACCCGATGACTCGTCCCCGGCGGTCCATGAAGGGAAAGACGATACGGTTACGGAAGGTGTCATAGTACCCCCCGCCCTCGCGCCGCTTCACCAGACCGGCTTCGGCCATGAGGGTATCCGGTACGCCTTTGGCATTCAGGTGGCTATGGAGTCCGTCCCATCCCGGGGGGGCGAAGCCGATCCGGAATGTCCGGGCCGTCACGCCGGTGATTCCCCGTTCTTTCAGATAGTCGACCGCCGGGCGGCCCTGGGGAGCTTTCAGATTGGCGGCGAACCAGTCGGCGCTCTCTTCAAGAACCCCGCGCAGCCGGTCGGTGCGGTCGGTGCCGGGCTCGGCGCTGCGCCGGGGCATGGGTATCCCCGCCCGCCGGGCCAGCTCTTCGACAGCCTGCGGGAAACTCATGCCCTCCCGTTCGGTCAGGAAGGTGATCGCATTTCCCCCCGCGCCGCATCCGAAGCAGTAATACATGCCCCGCTCCCGGTTCACGCTGAAGGAGGGGGTCTTCTCATTATGAAAGGGACAGAGCCCGAACCAGTTCTTCCCTTTTTTCTTCAGTTTCACGTAGGGCGAGATCAGCTCGACGATATCGGTAGCCGTACGCACCTCTTCGAGGAAATGTTCGTCGAACTTCACGATTCATCCCCCGTCAGTTTCACCTCGGTCACACCGACTCCCCCGGGACGTCCCTGCTCGAGGGCGAAACTGGCCACTTCGGGATGCTCGCGGAGCACTTCGGCCACGACCCGGCGCAGCACACCCGCCCCCGAACCGTGAATGATCCGCACCCGCCCGAGCCCGGCCAGCAGGGCGTCGTCGAGGTACTTCTCGACCCGGCGGCGGGCCTCGTCGGCCCGCAGACCGATGATCTCCAGCCGGTCGGGAACCGTTTTGAGCGGGGTGCGGACTCCGCTGCGTGGGACCGCAGTCGGTTCGTCGGGGAGCGGATCGATCTCGGCCCGATCCACGTCCAGAGAAAGGGAACCGGCCTGGACTCTGATGCGTTCGGCTCCGGTCGAGAGCACCGTTGCCGGCCGCTGCAGGTTGCGAAGCATGACCCGATCGCCTTCGCGCAGTTCACCCTGCCGCTGGGGCCGATCACCGGCGGCCTGATCGGAAGCGATCGCCCCGACTTCCGCCTCGATCCGGCCGACCTCGGCGTGAGCCTGTTTGATGGCTTCCCGCTCGGCGGATCGTTCCCGGATCTCACGGACCGCGGTCTCGATACGGCGCCGGGCGCCCTCGATGATGGCGCGGGCTTCCTCGGCGGCCCGGTGGCGCTCCAGCCGGGCGTTCTCGTCCAGTTCGGCGCGCAGGGTCTCGTAGCGCTCTCGTTCGGTCCGGGCCAGACGGGCGTTCCGTTCGGCCGACAGGGTGTGAGTGCGCAGCTCCTCGCGCAGAGCCTCGGTTTCCTTCAGCACCTCCTCGAGACTTCGTTCTTCGGGGCCCAGCCAATCCCGGGCCCTTTCGATGATCGGATCGGGCAGGCCGGATCGGGCGGCAATCTCGAAGGCGAAACTCCGTCCCGGTTCGCCGGCCAGAAACTCGTAGGTCGGGGTCAGGGCGGTATCGGAGAAGACCATCCGGCCGTTGCCCATGCCCGGGGTGCGAGCGGCATGATTCTTGATGCGTCCGTCGTGCGTGATGCAGACCGTCCAGGCTCCGGCGTGCGTGAGGGCCTCGAGGATGGCGATCGCCAGAGCCGCGCCCTGAGCCGGGTCGGTTCCCGAACCCGCTTCGTCGATCAGGCAGAGCTGGCCCTCGCTCATGTCGGCCAGCATCTCCCGCAGGCGTCTGAGGCGGCCGGTGAAGGTCGAGAGGTCGGCCTCGAGCGACTGTTCGTCGCCGATATCGATGTGGAGCCGATGGATCCAGGGAATCCGGCTCGGTTCGGCGGCCGGAATCGGCAGACCGCACAACCCCAGGGCGGTACAGAAACCGATCGTCTGCAGAGCGACCGTCTTTCCCCCCGCATTCGGTCCCGAAATCACCAGGGTTCGCTCCCGGGGAGTCAGCGACAGGGTCAGCGGTACGACCTCGTCGGTTCCATGAACGGACGCCAGCAGCGGGTGACGGGCTTCGATCAGGTCGAGTCCCCCGCTCTCGCTCACAAGCGGCAGAACGAGCGGTCCGGAGGCGGTGTACAGAGCCGCGGCCCGGGCCGCATCGAGCACGGCCAGGCGGTCGAGATCGGTCTCGAGGTCCTCTCTCCGTTCGGCGCACCGGCTCGTGAGTTCGGACCTGATTCGTTCTTCTTCCTGTTCGGCGTCGCGGCGAAGTTCCCGCAATTCGAGGGCGGCGTCGGCGAGTTCGTCCGGTTCGATGAAAAGCGTCTGGCCGCTGCGTGACCGGTCCAGGGCGGCGCCGCTCAGGCGACGGCGCTGTTCGGCGGGGACGGCAATCGCGAAGCGCCCCTCGCGCAGAACCGGTTCCGGTTCGGCGGCCACTCCTTCGCGGTGCAGCCGTTCGGCCAGGGTGTGGGCGGTGGAGCGCAGTCGTTCTTCGGCCCGGTTGACGGCGCGTCGCAACCGGGCCAGCTCGGGACTGGCGTCGTCGCGCAGTTCCCCGCCCGGTTCGAGCGCCCCGTCGAGGGCCTCGAATTCGGTTTGGTACGACGCAATCCGGCCGTACCGCTCCAGCCAGGTCGGCAGAGCCCCGGTTCCGCCCCCCTGCAGGTACCGGTTCATTGCTTCCAGGGCGCCGGTCACGAGCCTCAGATCCCACAGCCCGGCGCCGTCGAGTCGCACGCCGGCGACCTGCAGGCGCTCCAGGCAGTCGTCGATGTCGGGTAGAGGTTCGAAGGGCGGCCGCACGTCGGCGGTCAGACTGCGTTCGAGTTCGGTGTGAAGTCGCTGGTGGCGCTCGAGTTCGGTCAGGTCGGTGAAGGGTTGCACCTCGAGCAGGCGTATCCGCCCGCGCGGGGTACAGGCTCCTTCGGCGATCTTCTCGATCAGATCATCGAAGGCCAGACGATCCAGATCGAATTGTCTCAATCGGCAATCCGCTGTAGTTCGTCACGGGCCAGTTCGCTCACGACCCGACCCTCGGCCTGGCCCTGCAGACGTTCCATGCTCGCCTTCATGAGACATCCCATATCCTCCGGTCCTCTCAGACCCTCGGCGGCGATGATGTCACGCAGCACGTCGCGGATTCCGGCTTCCTCCATCTGCTCGGGCAGGTAGCTCTCGATCAGGTCGAGTTCGTAGGTCTCTTTTTCAACCAGATCGGCTCGATCCCCGCTCGCAAACGCTTCGATCGATTCCCGCCGGCCCCGGGCCTGGCGGGTCAGAACAGCGATCACATCGTCATCGCTCAGGTCCGCCTGCTTCTCTTTCTGCGCGTACTGGATCTGAGAGATGATGAAGCGCAGAGCCCCGACCCTGGCTCTATCGCCCCCCTTGAGAGCGTTCGTGAGATCGTTCTGGATAGTGTTGAGAAGACTGGACATCGACACTCCCGGGCGCAGGTCGAACGGGCGGGCACGAGACGCAAAATGAGCGTCCGGACAATCTCCGCAAGGTAAAACCACACCTGCGGCGCAACTGCGGCTCCTTTTCTTGTCCGACTATAAGGTATAATGACGCTTTTCTACAAGTATTTAATATTATTTATCTTCACAGAGTAATATGGAAAGAGCAGCAACCGCAGCTGTTTCACTTCTCAACCGCCGGGCGCCACAATGAACGATCCGGGCTCCGGCTGCCTCGGCGTCATCCCGCTCGGCCCGACTC
>Ga0180432_10006911_pt1 | contig 14605 bp, 16 predicted proteins | sample SS_ome_10_FD_132414 | JGI IMG/M metagenome (GOLD analysis project Ga0180432, IMG submission 132414) | Hypersaline lake sediment archaeal communities from the Salton Sea, California, USA - SS_1_MS_2 metaG | ecosystem: Environmental > Aquatic > Non-marine Saline and Alkaline > Hypersaline >... | reverse complement strand
CGGCATGGGCGCCTCCACCGCCGACACCGCCGGCGTGCCGCTGGAGGAACTCGGCGCGATGGTCGCCACGCTCACGCGGAACGGCGTCCAGACGGACAACGCGATCACCGCGATCAACCGCACGATCGCGACCTTCCTGAAGCCCACCGACGACGCCGCCGAGTACGCCCGGCAACTGGGCTTCGAGCTATCGAGCGTGACCCTGAAGGCCGAGGGTTTGGAGGGCGTCTTCCGGCGGATCGCCGGCCTGCCGCCCGACGCCGTCGCCCGCCTGTTCCCCAACATCCGCGCCCTGCGCGGCGTGCTGCCCGCCCTGAAGCGGCTCGACGAGTTCGCCGGCGACGTGGAGCTGATGCGCGACCGGGCCGGCAAGGCCGAGGACGCTTACGCCAAGATGGCCGACACGCTCGCCCACCAGTTCAACCGCCTCAAGCAGGCCGCCGTCATCGCCGCCGGGCGGGTCGGGGAGGCCCTGCGCGACAGCGTCGCGGCGGGCGCCGAGCGGATCCGCCGGATGGGCGAAGCCGTCGCCGAATGGGTCAAGCGGAACCGGCAACTCATCGTCACGCTGGCGAAGGCGGCCGTCTACCTGGTGGCGTTCGGGGCGGCCGCGTTCGTGATCGGGAAGGTCGTGGCTTTGTTCGGTTCGCTGCTGGGGGCCGTGCGGGCCGTGACGGTGGCCATCAAGGCCCTGGGCGTCGCCTTCGCGTTCCTGGGCAAGCACCCGGTCGTCTTTATGCTGACCATGCTGGGGGCGGCCCTGGCGTCGTTGGTATCCGAACTCGGCCTCTTCGGCCGCGCCGCCGACCGGGCGGCCGAGAGCATGGCGAGGCTCCGGGCGGAGGGGGACGAGCTGCGTCGCAAGGATCGAATGCGCATGGAGCTGCTCGCGCAACTCGCGGAGAAGGAAAAGCTCAACAATAAGGAGATGAAGGAAGCCCGGCGGATCATCGACACCCTCGAGGGCCGCTACGGCGATCTGGGGATCGCCCTGGACGAGACGAAGGGCAAGATCGAGGGGGCGACGGAGGCGCAGAAGAAGCTCAATCAGGCCATGCGGGCGGCGGCGATCGCCCAGCTCGAGGCCGAGCAGGCGGAGATCGTGGAGGAGATGCGTCCGTACCTGAGGGAAGGCTGGACGAAGGGGAACGACCGGGCCGGATACAACGCCCTGCGTAAGAAGCTCGACGCGGTGAACGCGCGTTTGGACGCCCTGCAGGCGGGGTCGGACGAGGCGCTCTTCGGCCAGCCCGGGGAGGGCGACGAGGCCGACCTGGCCGGCCGTTTGGCCGCAGAAAAAACGGAGGCCGCCCGACGCGAGGCCGACGCCAGGGCCCTGGCCGCCGAGACGGCCGACCTGGATGCCCGGATCCACCGTCTGCGGCTCCAGGCCATCGAGGACGAGCACGCCCGCCAGATCGCCCTCATCAACGCCCGGTACGCCGAGGAGACCCGGAAGGCCAAGAAGACCGAGGCCGTGCTCACACGGCTGGACGCCGCCCGGCGGCTGGAGATCGAAAACGCCCAGCGCGAGCACCAGCAGCGTCTGGCCGCCGAGGCCGCCCGGGCCGCGGAGGAGCGGCTCGCCCGGGAGCGGGACCTCCGGTACCAGATCGCCCGGCTGCAGGCGGAGGCCGCCGCGACCGGCCCGGAGCGGGAGCGGGCCCTGCTCGAGCTGGAGCGTCGTCGGGCCATGGCCGAGGCCCGCGAGGCGGGCATCGACGTCGGCCTGGTGGAGCGGATGTTCGCCCTCCGCCGGCAGCTACTCGACGCCGGGCGGACCGCCGAGCTGCGGGCGGCCGGGACGTTCCGCACAGGCGGGCTGCGCGGGCTCTTCGGCGGCGCCGGCAACGCCGCCGAGCGTACGGCCCGGGCCGCCGAGGCCACGGCCAAGGGCGTGGCCACGCTCAACCGCAAGGCCGACCAGGGCAAGCTGACGTTCAGCTAGGACGATCTGACGGTTCTCGGACGATTGCGATACCTGATGAAAACCGACCGCCCCATCCTGGTGACCGGGCCGCCGCGGAGCGGCACGACGTTCCTGGACGCGATCGGCGGCGGCCGCCACGGCTACACCCGGGACGTCGAGCGGAACGACCTGTGGGACGCGGCCCTGCCCGTCCTGGCCCTCTTCGCCCGCCTTCGCCGGATCTACCCGGTCCTGAACCTGCCCCCGGCCGGGCGGACGCGAAAGGCCCTCCTGGCCGCCCTGACGGCCGGCCTGGGCAAGCGCCGGCTCCTGACGAAGAGCCCCAGCCATGTTGCTCGCCTCGGGGCACTTCGGGGCTTGTGGCCCGACGCCCGGATCGTGGCGATCGTCCGGGCCGGGGAGGACGTCGCCGCCAGCCTCATCGAGCACGGCTCGGCCCAGCGCGCCAACCCGCACCTCCCGCTGGCAAGCGCCGAGGGGATCGGGCTCCTGGGCCGGCGCTTCCGCCGCGGCATGGAACTGCTCGCGGCCCACGCCGATGCCGTCCGCTTCGTCCGCTACGAGCGGCTCGTCGCCGACCCGCCGGACGAGGCCGCCGCCGTGCTGGACCATTGCGGCCTGGCGGCGGGGGAATATCTGGCCGGCCTGCGGGCCCGGCCGCCGCGCCCCTGGCAAACCCGCATCCCCCACGAGCTGCACGAACCCCTCGCCGCCGCCATGCGCCCGGGGAATGAGCTGGCCGCCCAACTGGCCGGGGAGGCCCCATGCCCACGCTGACCGAACTCATCGACCGCCACGAGCGGCTCGTCGCCGACCCGCCCGGCGAGAGCGCCGCCGTGCTGGACCATTGCGGCTTGGCGGGCGAGGCATACCTGGCTCGCCTGTGGGCCCGGCCGCCGCGCCTCTGGCAAACCCGCATCCCCCACGAGCTGCACGAGGCCCTCGCCGCCGCCATGCGCCCGGGGAATGAGCTGGCCGCCCAACTGGCCGGGGAGGCCCCATGCCCACGCTGACCGAACTCATCGACTCGCGACGCATCCGCGAAGAACGCGGGCCCGACGGGAACATCCGCCAGGAGGAGCTGACGCTTCATTACGTCCTCGACGGGACGGCGTCGGAGTCCGCGGCCAAAACGCTCATCGAGAACTCCACGCCGGCGACGTACGACGACCTGGTCCGCGACCAGATCCGCCTGGAGCCCCTCGAGGTCGACACGGTCTCCGGCTCCGGACGATGGGACGTGGAGGTCGACTACGTCCTCCCGGAGGACCAGGAGCTGGAGATCGGCGAGAGCCTCACCAGCTTCGACACCACGGGCGGGACGCAGCGGATCACCCAGAGCCGGGAGACCCGCCAGAACTATGGTCCGGTCGGCCATCAGCCGCCCGACTTCAAGGGCGCCATCGGGGTCGTGGGCGACGGGCCGGACGCCACGGTGGAGGGCGTCGACGTCGTCGTCCCGCGCTTCTCCTGGACGGAGACGCACGTCCTGCCGGCCGCCACGGTCACCCAAGCCTACATCAAGGCCGTCGAAGCCCTCACCGGCATGATCAATGAAGGCGTTTTCCGGGGCCGTGAGCCCGGCGAGGTCCGCTTCGACGGGGCGACGGGCTCCAAGCGTGGAGACGACGACTGGGAGATCACCTTCTACTTCGCCGGCAGCAAGAACAGCAGCGACGAGAGAACACCCGAACTGATCAATCTGGGCTTTGGCCAGCCGATCGTGAAGGATGGCTGGGACTATGTCTGGTATCGCTACCGGCCCGTGGAGGTCGCCGACGGCGGCACGACGTTCGTGATCCCGCGGCCCAGCTCCGTCCACGTGGAGGTCGTGTACCCCCAGGGCGATTTCTCGGACCTGGGGATCGGCACCTGAACCCCAGTCCCCGAACTATGGGAGAGCAACTATGGCGACGTTCAGCAATCCGGTGGTCTTTCGCGGCACGGCGACGTTCCTGGGGGCCGTCACGCTGCCCGCCGGGACCATCACCAACGCGATGGTCTCGGCCGGCGCCGGCATCGGCGCCGAGAAGCTCCAGCACAGCCACAAGCAGACTTACGCCCAGCCCTCCGGCGACACGCCCAGCGCGGAGGCCAAGGTCGTCCACGTCTGCCGGGCCTCCGGCGGCGGGACGATCGTCGCCTTCCGCTGCGGCTGCGTCGTGGCCCCGGCGTCCGGCGAGGAGGTCGTGTTCGATCTGCTGATCAACGGCGCGACCGCCCTGACCGGCCAGGTCACCGTGAACGACAGCCACGCGGCGTATGAGCTGGTGGACGGGACGATCGATACCAGCTCGCTCAGCACCGACGACGTCGTGGAGATCAAGGTCGTCTCCAACACCGGCACGACCCAGAAGGGCGCGTTCGCCGAGGTCGTCGTGAAGGAGGACTACGAGTAGGCCCATGACCCGCGGCGACCCGTTCAGGAAGGTCCTCCCCGGACAGTCCGTCCGGCTGCCGGCGGCCGCGTGGAACGCCTTCATCGACGCCGCCCTGGCCTACAAGCGGGCGGCGCAGGATCTCCTCGCGCGGACCCGCCGGTCGGCGGCGCGGACGGGGATCGTCCAGATCAAGAACGACAGCGGCGCCGCCCGCGGCCGGTTCGAGGTCCTCGGGATCGACGACGTCGTCCCCGACCCCGACCAGAACGCCGACGCCTTCTCTAACGGCCCCGCCCTTGTCGGCTCGACCCCCACCCTGGCCGACCACCGCGGCCGGTTCGCCGTCCTGCTGGCCCCCGCCGCCGACGGCGCCTTCGCCCCCGCCGTGGTCAGCGGGATCACGGTCGCCAAGGTGAGCGTTGACGACGCCGACCACCTCTTCGCCGACGTCGCCGACGGCGACGCCTCTTACCTGGCCAGCGGCGTGACGGGCGCCGCGGCCATCCTGTGGGCCGAGTCGGGGACGGGGACGAAGTACGCCGTGGTGCGGATCGGCGTGGACGCGATGGCCGGCCAGGTCTGCTTCCCCGTCCTGGTCTGGCGCGACGGGGGCACGACCGACGGCGACGAAAGTAACCCCTGCAACAGGACTTACACGGCCAAGACGCTCGATTCGGCCGTCACGCTCGGGACGGGGCTGACGCCCAAGCGGCGTCGCCCGGCCGCCGGAAAGCTCTCCGTCCCCTCCGACACCGGCGACGGCGAGGTCGGCCTGGGCTACCACGACCAGACCGGCGCGTTCGTGCTCTACGACGCGAACGAGACCCTGGCCGTCGAGGCGTGCAGCTGATGGGAAGCGACGGCGAGTTCGACATCGACCCCAACGCCGCCTCCACCGGCGCCTTCGGCATCGACGCCGACGGCAAGTTCATGGTCTGCGGCGAGTGCTGCGGCGGACCCTCGGACGCGCCCTGCGACGATTGCCCCGACGCCCAGCCGGAGGCCACGGTCACCGTCACGGGCTGCGCGGTGGGCGACTGCACCGACGCCGCCGGCGACTACGCCTTCACCAGCTTTCAGGAAGACACGAACTACTGCATCTGGACGCTCACCCACGAAACGGACAGCGACTACCAGATCCTCATCTTCTGGCACAAGAACCAGTCGTACTGGGAGGTCGATGTCTACTACGTCCCGTCGGCGACGACGATGTTCGAGCTTGACGATACGGTCAACGTGGAGTGCGACACCGGCGACGGCGGGATCTCCGGCAACGCCAGCTGCGCCGCCGGCGAGGACCTCACCTTCTTCGGCGGGCCCGACTGCACCGGCTGCGCCGCCGCCGTGACGATCACGACGCCATGAGCTGCCCCAAGGCCACGACGACGGGCGAACGCACGCGGGCGGTCCTGGCGGGCCTGTTCGCCCGCCGACCCGCCGCCGCCGCCGCCCACCGGCTGATGATCTGCTGTCGGGCCAGCCGCTGCGGGCGCCTTTGCGAGCGGCTGGTCAAGGCCCCCGGCCTCCAGGCCTGGTGCGTCGACCTCCGGGCCGGCCGGCGGACCGACCTCTACGCCGCGCTCGCCGACCCGGCCTTCCGCTGCCCCGAAGGGAGGTTCTGACGATGCCCGAGTCGCGACCGCTCCGGCTGGCCTGCTGGCGGGCCTACTCGCCCGCCGACACGCGCTGGGCGAAAGTGCATCACCTGGCCTTCGAGTCGATCGCCGCCCACTGCCGGCACCGCCGCCTGCCCGTCGAGCTGGTCCATTGCCCCACGGCGGCCGCCGCGATCGCCGCCGAAGCCGACGCCTGGATGATCTCCTCGGTCAGCGGGGCCTGGCCGGAGGCGGCGGCCTGCGCCCGGCGGCTGGCGGCGATGGGGCGCCTCGTCCTCATGGGCGGGCCGCACCTGACGAGCCTGCCGAGCTGCGTGCCGCCGGGGACGATCGGCGTCGTGGGCGAAGGCGAGGAAACGGCCTGCCAGGTGCTCCGCGCCATCGCCGGCGGCCAAGATCTCCGGCGCTGCGATCGGGGCATTCCCGGCACCATCGTCCATGGCGACTGCGGTTGGCTGCACCACGGCCCGCCGCGGCCGCGGCTCCGCCTGGAGGAGATCTCCCACCTCCCGGTCAGCATGGAGCTGGCGCCCGGCCGGCTCGAGTGCATCGCCACGCGGGGCTGCCCGTTCCGCTGCTGGTTCTGCAGCGCGTGGCGGATCTGGCGGGTCGCCGGCTGCCCGGCCGTCTCACGCTTCGCCCCGGCCGTGATCGCCGAGCAGCTCGCGGAGTATTTCGACGGCCGCGACGGCGGGATCGTGACGTTCCAGGGCCTGACCTTCTCCTCCAGCCCCCGCTGGGTGCTCGACCTCTGCCGGGAGCTGCGGGCCCGCGGGGCGCCCGGCCGCTTCCGCGTGGTGGGCACCACGTGGTCGGCGGCCCACCGCGACCCGGCGGTCCTCGAGGCCGTCCGGTCGATCGGCGTGGAGTGGCTGGGGATCGGGATGGAGACCGCCAGCCCGGCCCTCTTCCGCCGGCTCAAGCCCCACCTTCACGTCGAGGACAACGTCGGGCTCATCGAGGCGGCGGCGCCGCTGGGCCTGCAGGTCCGGGCCAGCTTCATCGTCGGGACGCCCGGGGAGACCGCCGACGACCTGGCCGCGACGGAACGCTTCATCCGCCGGTGGACCGGCCCGGCGTTCAGACAGAACGGGCTGTTCGCCTTCACCCCGTTCCCCGGGACGCCGGCGTGGGACGAGCTGCTCGCGACCGGCCGGGTGGGCCCGGATATGGACTGGCATCTGCTGGCCTGCGGGGCGGACCCCCGGAAGGCCCGCGTGGGCTGGTGGAACGACGCGATGCCCTACGCCCAGGGCGTCCGCTGGCGGAACCGCCTCTCGGCCGCCAGCCGGCCGTGACGGCCGGCGGCCGGCGGCCGGCGGCAACGGCCAGCAACGGCCAGCAACGGGTAACACAGGGTAACGCGGGGTAACGCCGGTTACCCCGCGCCCCGGACCCCCGCCGAATGTTCGCTTTCGTCAAAAGCGAACATTCGGCCTTGACCGCGCGGCGTGCCGCGCCGTACAAGCCCGGCATGATCGTCGCGACGAACGGGACCGTGCGAGGCTGCCGCCCACTGACCGACGCCGAGGTCGCCCGGGTGCTGGCGACGTTCTCCGGCCCCTACGCCGGCCGGGACCGGGCGCTGTTCACCCTTGGGGTGCTGACGGGCTTTCGCATCTCCGAGCTGCTCAGCCTGACCGTCGGCGACGTCCGGGACCTCGACGGCGGGGTCGCCCGCCGGGTCACCGTCGCCCGGCGGAACATGAAGGGCCGGCGGGAGAGCCGGACGATGCCGCTCCACGCCCGGGCCCGCCAGGCGCTGGCCGGGTGGCTGGGCGAGCTGGCCCGGCTGGGCGGGTCCGACCCGGCCACGCCGCTCTTCGCCGGCCGCAAGGGGCACCACCAACTCCGGCCGATCACCCGCGTCCACGCCGGCCGCGTGCTGAACGCCGCCTTCGCCGCCGCCGGCCTGCCCCACCGCGGGAGCCACACCCTGCGGAAGACCTTCGCCCGGAACGTCCACCGGGCCGACAACCGCGACCTCCTGACGACCCAGCGGCTCCTGGGGCACAAGAGCGTCAACAGCACCGTCCAGTACCTCGAGTCGATGCCCTCGGAGGAGCTGGAGGACCTGGTCACCGGCCTGCCCATCGGGGCGCCCGGGCCGCTCTTCGACCCGGAGGCCGGCCCGTGATGACGCGGTTCCGCCTGGCCCTCCCGGAGGCGACGGTCCGGCACCTGCTGGCCGTGGCGATCCCCGAGGCCCCGCGGGACCTCCTCGTGGAGGTCTGCCGGGAGTGCGGCCTCCCCACCGACGGGCCCACCGGCGAACTCCGCTGTCGCCTGGTGGACTTCCTCGATCCGCCCCCGCCGCGCCGCCGGCAACCCCGCGCGCAACGCCGCCGCCGGGGCGGCGCTGGTTGAACGATGACCGCCACGAGGGGCGGGGATCGTACGCCGGGTCCGGCGGCGACGCCCCATGGTAGGCGTCGCCGCCATCGGCCGTCAAGGGTGGCTACCTCGCCGTCGCGTCAGGGCGCTCCGATCGCACCGCGTCGCGAATCTGCCGCAGGAGCGACAGCCCGTAGCCGGCGGCCAGCCAGCTCACACCCGCCAGGGCGAGCCCCAAACCGGCGAAGGCCGCGCCAAGCTCTCCGGCAGCGAAGGCCCCGACGAAGGTCGGGAGGCCCACGATGTAGATCATGCCGCCTCTGCCTACTTTTTTGGGGTCAGCCCCAGGAGCCCCCGATGCTTGGCCGTTTCCATTTGCACCTGCTCCAGGGCATCGCGCTCGCGCTCCAGTTCGGCGATTGCCCGCTGTCGCATCGCGATGCCGATCTGCGCCCTGGCCTCCTGCACCTTCGTCAGCCGCCCGGTCTGCTCGTCCAGCTTGCACGGCATGGGGCCATACCGGCTGCCCAGTTCATCGATGAGGCCCTGCGCCTCGGCCATCTCCTCGGGCGACAGGCGTAGCTTCTTGGCCAGTAGCTCCAGGAGCTGCACGCGAGACCGGTCCTTCCGGCGCGTCTCGTCGCCCTCCTCCCGTAACGTCTCCGCCGCCTCGAGCGTCTCCTGCGCCCTGGTCAGGCGCGCCTTGGCAATCGCGACCTCGCCCCAGGCCGAGATGGCCTGCTTCCGCTGCTGAATCGCGCGCTCTCGCGCGGCTTCAGCGGCGGCGTCTTTGGCGCCGATCCTGCCCAACAGATAGCCGCCGATCCCGCATGCGGTGGCCGCAGGCAAGGCCGCGCTCACCGCCGCGATAAACACCGTCCGCCTGCTCATGACCGTCTCCCTCTATCTGCGGCGGCCGCCCGCACCGGCGCGGCCGCCTCGATGTCCTCGTCGAAGCCGGGCCGCAAATGGGCGTAGATCTGCGTCGTCCGGACGTCCGTATGCCCCATCCACTGGGCCAGCTTATACAGCGACACCCCGGCCTGGACTGCGCGACTGGCGAAGGTGTGCCGCAGAAGATGCCAGCCCCGCCCGGCCGGGAAGGTCGGCACCTCGCGCCGGATCGTCCGCATGGCCCGCGTCCACCAGTTCGCCGCGCGCGGGCGGTCCTCATACCGCCACCCGCCGCGCCACGTCCGCCGCGCGGGGAAGACCCACGCGAGCCGGCCGGCCTTCCGCCGCTGCTCCTCGATCGCCGCCACGGCCGCCCCGGCCAGGGGGACCACGCGTGGCCGGCGGCCCTTGGCCTTCCGCACGGCGAGCGTCCGCCGCTCGACGTCCACGTCGGCCCAGCGGAGCCGGATCAGCTCCCCCCGCCGCAGGCCCGTGGCCAGGGCCAGGCAGACCTCCGGCCAGCAGCCCAGCCGGTCGGCGGCGGAAAGCACGGCGGCGATCTCGTCGGCCCCGAGGTACCGCGGCAGCCGGCCCTCCGGCCGGGCCAGGCGGATACCCGCGCACGGGTCGGCGGCCAGCAAACCCCGGTCGCGGCAGAAGGCCGCGAAGGTCGCGATGGCCGATCGGTAGTTCATGATCGTCTTGGCCGTCAGCCCGCGGGCGCGGAGTGCGGCGAGGAACTCCACCACCGCCGCCCGCGAGATCTCGCCCGGCCCGCAAATGCGCTGCGCCCACAGGAAGCGTCCGACCGCCCGCCTGGCCCACGCCGCGTGGGCGGCGGACGCCGTGAGCCGCCCGGCGGCCTCGAAGGCGTCCAGCACCGCGCGCGCGTCGGCCCGCCCCGGCCGCCCGGCGATCATCGCGATCCGCCCGGGGGCCGTCACGGCGGCCCTCCGTCCGTATAGAATCCCCTCCATAATGGAAAAAATCTTCGCCCCGACCCCGTGGGACGCAACCCACGCGAGCGGCGTGGCTTACCGCCGCCCAATGGAGGCGCCGGGAATCGAACCCGGGTCCCGTGACGTTTCAGCGCGAGCCTCTACGTGCGTAGTCGCCGTATTGGATCTCGCCCGGCCGGACCCGCGGCGACGCGGTTCCGACCCGGCCAGCCCGACGGGTTCTCGCCGCCCGGATAACCGGGCCACTCCCGGGCGGCCAAGCCCGCTTCGGCGTCGCACCGGGCCTCGCGGGCAAGGCCCGGGGACGGGTCGCCTGATTAGGCGGCCATTGCCAAGCTGTGATTGGCAATTATAGTTGCCCAGGTGTTTTACGAGGCCTCCTGGAACCTCGGCACGCCACTCGCGCCTCAACTCGTCCGGTCGAATCCTTTCGCCCCCGGCCGAGCATCGGCCCGTTCGACCACCCATTATATCGGCCCGGCCCCCGTCCGACCAGTGCTATTTGCGGCACGGCGGCCGACTCCCCCGGGCGGACACGCGGCCGCCCGGCGCCGCGGCCTGTCGAGATGGCCTCTGCGGTCGCGGCCGGGGCCCAGCCCCGGAAATGGCCTCGCGACCCGGACACAGGCCGTCTAGGATATTCCCGGGCGCGCGGGCCGCGCAACCGCCGGCGCCGGCGGGAAGCGAGAGGGCTTCCCGGCCCGGTTCCGCCCTTGACGGTCCATGGAGGACGCTCCTTCCGGGAAGAGGCGCACGGCAAGGCGTACGGACATGCAGACTCAGGTGAGGATCCGACGGGAGACGCCCGCCGACATCGGGGCGATACGAGCGGTCACCGCCGAGGCGTTCCGAACGCCGGCGGTGAGCCAGCAGACGGAGCCGTACATCATCGACGCGCTTCGGGCGGCCGGCGCGCTGACGCTCTCGCTGGTCGCCGAGATCGACGGCAAGGTGGTCGGGCACGTCGCCTTCTCGCCCGTGACCATCTCCGACGGCGCCGGCGACTGGTACGGCCTGGGCCCGGTCTCGGTGCTGCCGGGGCACCAGCGGCGGGGCATCGGCAGCGCGCTGATCCGAAAGGGGCTGTCCATGCTCCGCGGACTGGGCGGGCGGGGCTGCTGCCTGGTGGGTCACCCGGAGTACTACACGCGGTTCGGGTTCCGGGCGATGCCCGCCCTCGTTCACGAGGGCGTGCCGGCGGAGGTGTTTCTGGCCCTGCCCTTCGGGGACTGCGTGCCGGCCGGCGTGGTGACGTTTCACGAGGGATTCGGGGCCACCGACCGCGACGAGGAAGCGGGCGGCGCCGGGGTCAACATCTGACGATTCCGCGTTTCCGCCTGACGATTGCCTGACGATCTGCCGGCCCGGGGCGCGCCTCGGCGCGTGCGGCTACGGCGGGCCGGGCGGTTGGCGCACGGCGACGCGCCGGCGGGCGTCGTCGATCTCGCGGCGCGTCCGGAAGGGGTAGGTCGCCAGGTCGCCGAACTCGCGCCAGGCGGTGTCCTGCCTGCGGGCCCACCACTTCTCGCAGACGAACCAGACCGTCAGGAGGACCACCGCCGCGCCCGCCGGGATGCCCGCGAGGTACAGCAGCCACATCCACCCCCAGATCGCCCCCGCGATCAGCCCGGCGACGAGCCCGAGGACGGTCGCGACGATGGCGAGGCACCCGCCGATCAGGGAGGTCCCGATCACTCGCGCGGGCTCGTGTACGATCGGCCACTGATAGGGGCAGTCACTGCGGAGGAAGAGGATGATCTGTCGGACCATCCCCGCCTTCGACTCGGGAACCTGGATGGGCACGTCCTTGCCGGATTCATCAAGCGTCTTGACCTCGCGAAGGCACCTGATGCGGACGTAATAGATGATGCTGGCCAGCGCCGAACCGCCGGACTGCTCCAGCTCGTGAAGGGCGTCCATCTTGACCCTGCCTTGGAGCATCTCTTCGAGCACGGCCGCGGCGTTCTCGCGCTGCGCTCGCTCAATGATGCATTCGACGATGGACGACCGCTCCGCCATGTCCGCAGGTCCCCTTCGATGGGCGGCGCCCGGAATCCGCCGCCCAGCCCTTCACCACCGCCCCGACCGTCGGGCCTCGGCCTTCGGCAGGCCCTTGATGGCGTCGATGCTCTCGGCGAGGGCGTCCTCCGGGAGGGTGAACTCGGTCAGCCGGCCGCGGAAGTAGTTGTCGTACCCCGTCAGGTCCATCAGCCCGTGCCCGGACCAGCAGAAGAGGATGACCTTCTCGCGGCCCTCCGCCTTGGCGCGCTCGGCCTCCTCGATGACGGCGGCGATGGCGTGGGAGGTCTCCGGGGCGGGGATGAACCCCTCGGTGCGGGCCCATCGCACGGCGGCCGCGTAGCAGGCCAACTGATCGTACGACCGCGGGCTGAGCAGCCCCTCGACGATGGCCTGGCTGACCAGCGGGGCCATGCCGTGGTAGCGCAGGCCGCCGGCGTGGATGGGCGGGGGCACGAACCCGTGCCCGAGGCTGTGCATGGGCAGCAGCGGGGTCATGCAGGCGGCGTCCCCGTGGTCGTAGGCGAACGGGGCGCGGGTCATGGTCGGGCAGGCGGTGGGCTCGACGGGGATGATGTCGATGTCGGCCCCGGCGATCTTGTCGGCGACGTAGGGGAAGGCCAGCCCGGCGAAGTTCGACCCGCCGCCGCAGCAGGCGATGACGGCGTCGACCTTGTCCTCCCCCGCCAGGGCGAGCTGCTTGCGGGCCTCCAGGCCGATGATGGTCTGGTGCAGCAGGACGTGGTTGAGGACGCTGCCGAGGCTGTAGCGCGTCTTGCCGGTGGTGTCGGCGACGGCGGCCTCGACGGCCTCGCTGATGGCGATGCCCAGGGAGCCGGGGGTGTCGGGGTCGCGGGCGAGGACGTCGCGCCCGGCTTGGGTCCGGTCGCTGGGGCTGGGGACGCAGGTGGCGCCCCAGGCCTCCATCATGAGGCGTCGGAAGGGCTTCTGGTCGAAGCTGATGCGGACCATGAAGACCTGGCAGGTCAGCCCGACGAGGCTGCAGGCGAAGGCCAGGGCGCTGCCCCACTGGCCCGCGCCGGTCTCGGTGGTCAGGCGCTCGATGCCGAACTGGCGGTTGTACCAGGCCTGGGCGACGGCCGTGTTGGGCTTGTGGCTGCCGGGGGGCGAGAAGCCCTCGTGCTTGTAGTAGATGCGGGCCGGGGTGCCCAGGGCCTCTTCCAGCCGGCGGGCGCGGTACAGCGGGGCCGGGCGCCACAGGGTCAGCAGCTCCAGGACCTCCTCGGGGATGTCCACCCAGCGGTCGGTGGTCATCTCCTGCTCGAGGAGGTTGTCGGGAAAGACGGCGGCGAGCTGGTCGGGCGTGAGGGGCCTTCCGTCGGCGCCGAGGGGTGGCAGGGGCCTGGTGGGCAGGTCGGCGGCGAGGTTGTACCACTGGCGCGGGATGTCCTTCTCGTCGAGGGTGATCTTGGTCGGCGTCATGGTCCGCAGGGCTCCGGGGCAGCCTCCGGCCGGGCGCGGGCGGCGCCCGGCGGGCCTCGATTCATACCATGATACCCGCGGGGACGCCAGCGGGGACGCCGGGCGGGTGCGGCGGCGCCGGACCGCTGCGGCAAGAAGACCGTCACGCTGCTGTACGGCGCCCGCGACACCGAGCACAACAACGCCGCGGTCCTGAGGTAATGGATCGAATCGGAGCTCCTGGGCGCGTGACGGCCCGGCGGCGCGCGGAGCGGCGCCCGCCGCGTTGCCCGCCCGGCCGCCGTGCCGGGTCAGCCCCTGCGCCGGCGGCGGAGGGCGACCAGGCCGGCCCCGGCGGCCAGCAGCAGCACCGAGGCCGGCTCCGGCACGCCGTCCACGGCGGCGTAGGCGTCGATCAGCCCGTGGCCGCTGAGGTGGTCGTACCCCGCCGTCTCGATGTCGGTCGCCGTGTCGGCCAGGATGGCCATGATCTGCTCGGGCGTGAGGGCGACGCCCAGGTCGGCGGCCCGCTCGAGCATGAGGGCGGCGACGGCCGCGGCGTGCGGTGATGAGGCGCTGGTGCCGAAGAACTCCGGCGTGCCGTCGCCGTCGGTGTCGAAGCCGAGGAAGGTGGTGTCGACCCCGTCGTGGGCGGTGATCAGCAGCGAATCGCGGACCTCCGGCGCGGGGTCACCGTCGGTGTCGAAGCGGATGTCGGTGGGCCCGCGCGAGGAGTAGCTCTCCACGTCGTCGGTCTCCTGGACCCACATGGCGGCGACGGCGGCGGTGCCCTCGGCGGCCGAGTGGCCCACCACGGTGGGCGAGTCGGTGTCGTCGTCGTCGAGGACCTCGCCGTTGTAGACGACGATCTTCAGGTCGCGGTCCGTCGGCCCGTCCCAGTAGTCCACGACGAGCCCGTACTGGTTGCTGACGGTGGCGGTGTTGGCCGCGCCCACCAGCTCCCAGGGGTCGTCCCCCGCGGTCTGATCGCGGATGCTGCCGTCGACGTAGGCGCCGGCGCCGAAGTCGTAGAGGTAGAGGTCGAGGTCG
>Ga0180432_10006910_pt1 | contig 14606 bp, 15 predicted proteins | sample SS_ome_10_FD_132414 | JGI IMG/M metagenome (GOLD analysis project Ga0180432, IMG submission 132414) | Hypersaline lake sediment archaeal communities from the Salton Sea, California, USA - SS_1_MS_2 metaG | ecosystem: Environmental > Aquatic > Non-marine Saline and Alkaline > Hypersaline >... | reverse complement strand
CGACACCCACATCGCCCGGCGCGACGTGCGCGGCCTGGCCCTGGTCGCGCTGCTCTACCTGGCGCTGAACGGCGTCTACTGGCTGGCGAGCTATTGGCAGGGCTATCTCTCGACCTGGGTGGGGCAGCGCGTCGTCCACGCCATCCGGTGCGACCTCTACGCCCACGTGCTGCGGCAGCCGGTCGCCTTTCACGAGCGGGAGCGGGTCGGGCAGATCGCGTCCCGCCTGACCAACGACGTCAACGCGCTGGCCGAGATCGCCTCCGGGGGCGCGCTCAACCTGGTCAACGACTTGCTCTCGCTGGCCGGCATCGTCGCAACCATGGCGCTGCTCGACGCGCGTCTGACGCTGGTCACGCTGATCTCGGTCCCGGTGGTGCTGGTGAGCATGGGCATCCTGGGCCGGCAGATGCGGCGCGCGTACCGGCAGGCGCAGCAGGCGCTGGCCGAGGTGAACGCGGGCGTGGAGCAGGGGGTGGCCGGGATGCGCGTCGTTCAGTCGCTCTCGCGCGAGTCGTTCACCGTGGAGCAGTTCGAGAGCCTGAGCCTGCGCAACATGAGGGCCAATCTACGCACAGGCCTGCTCTTTGCGGCCGTGTTCCCCACCATGACGGTGACCAACATGCTGGGCGTCGCGCTGGTGCTGGGCTATGGCGGCGCGCTGGTCGCCGGGAAAGCGCTCACCGTCGGCGTGCTGCTGGCCTTCCTGGGCTACGTCTACCGCTTCTTTGGCCCGCTGCGCGAGCTGAGCCTGGTCTACAACACTTTCCAGGCCGCGGCCGCCTCGCTGGACCGCATCGCCGACTACCTGGGGCGCCGGCCGGAGGTGGCGGAGCCGGCGCAGCCCGCGCAGCCGGCGGGCGGGTTCGAGGGGAGCGTCATGTTCGAGGCAGTGACCTTTGGCTACGGCGACGAGCCGGTGCTGCACGACCTGGACCTCGACGTGGCGACCGGCGAGACGATCGCCCTGGTGGGGCCGACGGGGGCGGGCAAGAGCACCATGGCCCGGCTGCTGGCCCGGCTGTACGACGTGGGGGAGGGATCCGTGCGCATCGACGGGATAGACGTGCGCCAGATCGGGTCGGCGGACCTGCGCCGGCTGGTGACGCTCGTGCCGCAGGACGTGTTTCTGTTCGCCGACACGATCCGCGAGAACATCCGCTACGGCGACCCGGGGGCCGACGACGAGGCGGTCGAGGCGGCCGCCCGCCGCGCGCAGGCGCACGACTTTATCGCCCGGTTGCCCCACGGCTACGACAGCCAGGTGGGCGAGCTGGGCGCGATGCTATCGGGCGGGCAGCGGCAGTTGGTGGCCTTCGCCCGGGCCCTGCTGGCCGATCCGAGAATCCTGGTGCTGGACGAGGCGACGGCCAACGTGGACGCCTACACCGAGACGCTGATCCAGCAGGCGATGGACGAGATCCGCCGCGACCGCACGACGCTGATCATCGCCCACCGCTTTTCCACGCTGCGCAAGGCCGACCGGATCGTGGTGGTCGAGGATGGGCGGATCGTGGGCCAGGGGTCTCACGAGGACCTCATCGCCGGCAACCCCACCTACCGGCGGCTCTACCAACGTCAATGGGCCGAGAGGGATGGCTGAACAAAAGCTGCATCCCAACCCGGCGCAGATGGTGCCACGCATCCAGGCCTTGCTGGAGGCCGCGGCAGGTGTTGAGAGGTAACGGGCGTTGGCGCCGGGCAGAAGGGAGGTACTTTCTTCATCAGCAAACGAGAGAACCTTTCAGTGCCTGGCGCATCACCTCAATCCCTCCACCTATGCCGTCGGTCACCGCGATGATCATATCTCCCTCCTGGTTACAACCTCGCCACTACGCCCGTGATGGGGATCTGCGTGATAGACGAGGGAGTGAGGGCGCTCCAGGCCATGGGCTTCCATCAACGCCTCGTCGCTCATTGTCTCGTGGGAATCGCCGTCGGCAACGATGCGTCCTTCATCCAACAAGACCACACGGTCGCACACTTCCAGGACGAGTTCCAGATCGTGGGAGGCAATGAGGATCGTTTCCCTGGATGTCTCCAGGAAGGAGATGAAGCGGCGCCGGGAGCGGATGTCGAGATTGGCGTTTGGCTCGTCGTAGATGATCATTCGCGGCTGCATGGCCAGCGCCCCTGCGATAGAGACCATCCGCTTTTCACCGCCGGACAGGTGGTGGGGCGGGCGGGAAGCCAGTTCCAGAGTCCCAGTCAGTGAAAGGGCCGCTTCAACCCGGCTCGCCACCTCGGCCTTTGACAGTCCCAGGTTCTGTGGGCCAAAGGCCACGTCATCCCACACCGACGGGCAGAACAGTTGGTCGTCCGGGTGCTGAAAAACCAGGCCGATCTCGGGGTGAAAGTCTCCGGGCAGCACCGGCTCCCCAAACAGCCGTATCTCCCCGGCATCCGGCTTTAGCACACCGCAGGCCAGCAGGAACAGGGTGGTCTTCCCGGCGCCGTTTGGACCAACTAGACCGACTCGCTCTCCTGGCATGATCTGGAGATCAACGCTTTGTAACACATTGGGATGGTCCGGGTAGGAGAAAGTCAGTTGGGAGATCGAAAGTGCGGGTTTCATCAGATTATCCTCCCAGTCCCCGAAGCCAGATCTCTGCAGCTACGAAACCCGCTGCGACGAGGAGAACGCCTGCCAAACCTACCCAGTCACGGGGATGGGCCTGGAACTGCTCGCGTGGGCGTGGCGAATGGCCGTACCCTCGCAGGGTCATCGCCTTGTAAACTAGCTCGGACTGCTCGTAACTGCGCACCAGCATCGTCCCCGCCAAAGAGGCCAGGACACCGAGCACGCGGCTGCTGGGCCGCCGCGCCCGAAAGCCGCGTAGCCCCATCGCCATTTCCATCGTCTTCAAGTCATTGCCGATCTCGTAGAGGTAACGATAGGCCAGGAGGGTCATATCGCCCAGGATAGGTGAAAGTCCCAGCGCTCGCAGCGCCTTGATGGTGGTCAAGAATGGGGCTGTGCCGAAGAGAACCAGGCTGATCGTCAGGATGGAGATGAACTTGGCGACGATCAGCCCCATAGCTAGCGTTCCCTCTTTCCACAAGATCAGAGGCCCGATGCGGGCGATGACGGTGGTGCCCGAAAGGAAAGGTAGCAGGATCGCCACAATTGCGATAAAGAAGCCTGGCGCGCGTAACCGGGTCAACAGAAAGGCAAGGGGTATGCGGGAAGCAGCGTAAAGCCCAGATGTGACCGCCAGCATCGCCGGCAGCAGTCGCAGATCCTGCACGGAGGAAAATGCAAACATCAGGATGGTCAGGCCAACGAGTTTGTACCTGGGGTCCCAGCGGTGTAGCGGGGAGGCCGCCTGTGCGTGCCGGTCGAGCCAGTCTATCACGGGCCTAGTTCTCCAACATCTCAGGCTTGACCCGCTGGAGGAAGAGGGCGACCAGCGCGGTAAAGAAGCCTTCCAAAGCGATCAGTGGCACGTGAGCCAGCACCAGCGCATAGATGCTCGCCTGCTCCGCTTCGACGTCCAGGTGCGCCGGGATGGTGGTGATGAGCAGCCCCCAGGAGATGAGCACCGCCATCCCCAGTCCGGCGGCGCCTGCCAGAAACCCAAACAGGCCTACGGCCCAGTGACTCTCCTTGCCCACCACCCGGCGCAGTCGGAAGATAAAGAAGGCCAGTATTGCCGGTACCCCCATCATCGTGGCGTTCACCCCCAGCGTGGTCAGGCCGCCGTGCTGGAACATCACGGCCTGGAAGAACAGTCCGATCAGTATCGCCGGGAAGGCATAGTAACCCAGCACCGCGCCGAGGAGACCGTTCAGCACCAGGTGGACACTGGTCGGCGGCACGGGAATGTGGATCCAGGAAGCCACAAAGAAGGCAGCGGTGAGGAGAGATGCCTTGGGGATGCTGGCTTGGGCGTTCTCTTTCTGCCCGATCTTGCGCAGCGAGTGCCACGTCGCCGCCCCGCTGGTCGCGTAACCGGCCGCAGAGATGGTGATCGGCAGAATTCCATCAGGAATGTGCATCAGTCCCTCCTGTTGCGCGAGAAAAACAGCGCCGTGCCGACAAAGCCCCAAATCACGCAGGCGCTCATCAGCACGATTTGGAAAGTCGAGTACCCACCGCCACCGGCCATCGCCACGTCCTCACCGATGGGGATGTGAACCATGTCGCCATGGCCTGCCTGCCGTACCTGGACGTCCCACGTGCCCGGTTTCGTGGGATCAGGCGTGAAGACAAACCGGCCGTCCTCGTCGCAGACTCCCTCCAGCCACGGCGTCGCCGGGTCATCCGGGGCATACACCGTCACCTGACCGCCAGCCATCGGTGTCCCGGTGTCGTAGGCGGCCACGATCTCGACCGTCATATTGATGGTGTATTCGATGTGGGCTCCGTGGGCCCGGACCGTCATCGCCGGAGCCAGCAAAAGCGCCAGTAATGCCGGAAAAATGAGCCACTTCCACTTCATATTCAGACCTCCTCCTGCGCTCCTCTCCCCCAAGTTGGGGGAGGGGAGCGAGATGAGCATTGCTAATCGGGTTCAGAGTGACAGTGCCCTTCCCCAACGTGCCCCAGCGTCGGCAGGATGTCTACCAACATCTGGTAATCGGCAGCGGAGAGTTGGGCCTGCAGGTCGGCCATATCCACGTCCAGCGTGCCACCTTGCGCGACCCCCGCGAACGGTTCGAATCCCGGCGCTCCCAGGTTCAATTCGTCGTCCGGCGGTGTCTCGGCGTCGCCAAAGATGTGGTCAAAGTGGAAGGTCATCTCCAGGTCGGCCGTGCCGTCCTTCTGGAGCATACCCTTGCGCTCGTCTCCCACGTACTCTCCACAAGTGTAGGTGTACTCTGGCTCCACCTGGATGGTGAAATCAATGGTTTGTCCGTCCTTCTCGGCTGTACCCACGATGACCAGTGAGTACCCATCCGAAGCATTGACCATCCGCCAGGAAATGGCATTGTACTGTCCCGCTGGCGCATCCGTCACCTCTCCCACCAGGATCGGCGGGGCATCTTCGCCCCCCTCCGCCAGGTCCACCGTGTGGACGCCATCCAAAGCGACCCGAGTCTTGGCCGTGACTTTCCCACCAGAGTGGGGATCATACGGAGGATCGGATTGGTAAGCCGTGATGTCTGCCAGTGTGATGTAGACGTGATCGAAGGTGATCGCCCATCCATCTTTCGAGACAAAACCTTGCCGGACAAAATCCTCGCCGTTGGCAGCGAATTGGAGCGTTCCCGTCTCAGTCGTTCCGCAGCCTGCAAGAAGGAACGAGACCAGGAGGGCTAGAACTGTGAGCACTAGGTACGGTTTTCTCATTTTTCTCTCCTTATTCCTATTCGGTTTGATTTCCAATTGACCGACTCCAGCCAGCCTTTTACAGCCTTCATGGCCTCCATCAATCTCGCATGTCGAACATCTGTCTGACGGCATAGCCGTCCGTTTGGGCAGGAGCTAGAGCATTTCGCACCTCCGGGACAAAAGGTGGACTGGCAGGATCAGCCGCCAGCCGGTCAGATTGTGCAGAGCCAATTCATCATCTGGTTCATTCACCGGCAAGCAAAAGGGCCACCAAGGCTCTGGCTTCACGCCGGAAGCGGCCTTCATGGCCCTTTGATCCTACGCAGTATCGAGTTCTAGAACAGGACGCGCGCGACTAACTTTCGGTGTTCGACTCAGGCAGTTGGCCCAGGTGGACGGTGTGCTTCAAAAAGTCGATCTTTTCGATGCGGCCCTTCACCAGCTTCTGCTCGCCCAGCAGGTTGATCAGCAGATAAGCGTCACCCTCCGGCTGCACGAGGATTACGTCCTCCATTAACCGCTCTTCATCACCGTTCCTCGCGACGTAAACTTTGGCCTCACACATTCTGCACCTCCAACCAAAACAAAAACGCCACACGCCCGGACCTTCAGGCCGGTTGGGTGGCGATCTTCATGATACGCTGTTTTGCCGACTTCATGCCAGCAGCGAGAATATACCACGAACCCGCGGATATGTCAACTCTCCAATCTGGTGGTTACCCACGTGTGTTCAGGATCACTCAGATTGCCAATTGCATTCACCGCAGAGATGTGGGCAATCACCAGCAGCAGGGCGCTTGACAATTGTATCGGCTATGATATAATCCAGGTGGTCTAGTTGAAAAAATATTTCAATAAGGTATATACTAGCGAATATGAATCAGGCTGAGATGGCCCAAGCCCTGCGCGACGCGGGATACAGACTGACGCAACCTCGCCTGTCCATCTTGCAGGTGCTGGAAGAGGGCAACGCGGGTCTCAGCCCGGAGGAGGTCCACCAGCGGGGAAAGACGACCTGCCCATCCCTGGGCCTGGTGACCGTCTACCGCACGTTGGACCTGCTCGCCGAGTTGGGGCTGGTGCGGCGCGTGCACAGTGAACAGCGCTGTCACGGCTTTTCCAGCATTGGCACGGACCGTCACCATTTGATCTGTCAGGGCTGTCACCGCGTGACCGAGTTCCCGTGTGACGGGCTGGACGGCCTGATCCGGAGCGTCCGCCAGCAGACGGGGTACACGATTACCGAGCACTTGCTCGAGTTGAGCGGCCTGTGCCCCGACTGCCAGGCGAAGGAAAGCGCGTAGCAAAGTGTTCAACTGGTTGCGTTCCAGAGGGGCGCATATAATTGTTGGGGGAGAACCAACTTGACGGCCTCGCCATAGCCAGCGCGGAGCGTTGAAACGCCCCGCTGACACTCGAAACCTGTTGGAAACAGGTTGGAATGTCGCTTTTTAGTGCGTTTTAACGCACTTTGGGGCATTAGCCGGTGATTTCAATCATCGGCATAGCAGCAGAAAACGTGACTCCCCCAAGTTTTATATACGCCCGTTCCAGAGTCAAGTGGGCGGCAGTGAAACCGTGGCTGGCGCCGGCCGGCTTGTGGGGCGCGGGGCTGCTCCCCTGCCCAGGCTGCGGTGCGCCGATGATTATGCATTTCTGGCCGGTGGCGCTGGTCTCGACGCTGGTCAACCTGCGCCGTCACAGGCATTCGACGTGTGACACGTTGCACGATGATCCCTCAGACCACGCAACGACAGACAGTGGTCCAGAGTGAGGTTGCCTTTTCTTTTTTTGCGCCATAGTGAAACTATTTTTCAATTACAGGAGTGTTGAAATGGGGACCCGATTGAATCGCTTGGTGATGCTTATCGTGTCGTCTGCCCTGGTGGCCGGGGCTGCTGTGGCCTGTACCCAAAAGGCGAGCCCAGCCGGCGACGGCAAGCTCAACGTGGTGGTGAGCATCCTGCCGCAACGGTACTTTGTGGAGCGCATCGGCGGCGACCACGTGGCCGTCAGCGTGATGGTCGAGCCGGGAGCCAGCCCGGCCACGTATGAACCCAAGCCGGAGCAGCTCAAGGCGCTCAGCGGCGCGGCCGCCTATTTCAGTATCGGCGTGCCCTTTGAAGCGGCCTGGTTGGGCAAGATCGCCGAGGCCAACAAGGAGATGCTGATGGTCGATACGATCGCCAACATCGAAAGGATGCCGATGGCAGCGCACCACCATCACGATGAAGAGGGCGAGAAGGAAGAGGAGCACGAGCACGCCGGAGGCGCCCTAGACCCCCACGTCTGGCTCTCGCCCGAGCTGGTCAAGGTGCAGTCGCAGGCGATCTATGAGGCGCTGGCGCAGCTCGATCCGGCACACAAGGATGAATACCGGTCCAACCTGGACGCATTCATCGCCGACATTGACGCGCTGGAGGCGGATATCAGACAAACTTTGTCGGGACTGGAGAGCAACAAGTTTATGGTCTTTCACCCGGCGTGGGGCTATTTTGCGCGTGACTTTGGCCTGGAGCAAATCCCCATCGAGGTGGGGGGGCAGGAGCCAAGCGCCCAGGAACTGGCCCACCTGATCGAGGAGGCCAAGGAGGAAGGCATCCAGATCGTCTTTGCCCAGCCCGAGTTCAGCACGGAGGACGCAGAGACCATCGCCCAGGAGATTGGCGGCGAGGTGCTGCTTATCAGCCCGCTGGCCCCGGATTGGCTGCAGAATATGCGCACGGTTGCCCAGACCTTTGCCAACGCGCTGGGCGAGTAGCAGGAATAGATGGGGAAATACGGGGATGTCTGATACAAGCGCCTCAGAAGGTCGGGAGGTCATCTCGATCCAGCACATGTGGGCCGGCTACGAGCGGGAGCCGGTGCTGGAGGACATCAACCTCTCGGTGTACGAAGGGGATTTCATCGGGCTGATCGGCCCCAACGGCGGCGGTAAGACGACGCTCCTGCGGGTGCTGTTGGGGCTGCTGCCGCCGATGCGGGGCGAGGTGCGGATCATGGGCCAGTCGGTGAACGAGGGGCGGCGGCTGGCCGGTTACGTGCCACAGGTGGTCGAGTTCGATCACGAGTTTCCGATCAACGTGTGGGACGTGGTGCGCATGGGCCGCCTGGGGCAGCGCCGCCTGCTGCAGCGCTACACGGCCGAGGACGACGCGGTGGTGGCCGAAGCGCTGCGCCGGGTGGAGATGTACCATCTGCGCCATCAGTCTATCGGCGAGCTGTCGGGTGGGCAGCGCCAGCGTGTCTACGTCGCCCGCGCCCTGGCGACCGAGCCCGAGATCCTGCTGTTGGACGAGCCGACATCCAGCGTCGACCCTCAGGTGAGCACCGGCATCTATGAGCTGCTGCGCCAGTTGAACGAGCAGGGGGTGACGATTCTCCTGGTCTCTCACGATATGGGCGTCATCTCTTCCCACGTCAAATCGGTGGGCTGTTTGAACCGCCGCCTGTTCTACCACGGCGAACAGGAGATCACCGCCGATATGCTGGAACTGGCCTATCAATGTCCCATTGACCTGATCGCACACGGTGTGCCGCACCGGGTCTTTTCGACCCACTCTCACGAGGGAGAGCCGGAGGTGGCGGAATGATCGAGACAGTATTGGAAGCGCTCCAGTTTTCGTTCATGCGCCACGCCCTGGCGGCCGGGGTGCTGGTCAGCGTGGCCTGCGGCATCGTCGGCACGTTCGTGGTCATCAAACGGATCGTGTTCATCAGCGGCGGCATCGCCCACGCGGCCTATGGCGGCATCGGGTTGGGCTATTACGTCAAGTATTCACTGCTGCCGGCGGTGCTGGCGGGGAACAGCGCGGCCCAAGATCAGCGGCCGGGGACGTGGCCGCTTTTGGGTGCGGTCATGTTCAGCCTGATGGCGGCGGTGGTCATGGGGCTGATCCAGCGGCGCACGCGCCAGCGGGCCGACACGATCATCGGGGTGTTGTGGGCCATCGGTATGGCGGTAGGGATTGTGTTCGTCGACTTGACCGCCGGCTACAAAGCCGATCTGATGAGTTACCTGTTTGGCAGCATTCTGGCCGTAGAACGGGGAGAATTGTTCGTCATCCTGGGTCTGGACGTTGTGATCGTTCTCCTGGTGACGCTGTTCTACAAAGAGCTGCTGGCGATCTCTTTCGACGAGACTTTTGCCACCGTGGAAAACGTGCCGGTGGATGCGATTTACATCGTCTTATTGTGTATGGTCGCGCTGACGGTAGTGATGATGATGCGGATAGTGGGGTTGATTATGGTCATCGCTATGCTGACGATGCCAGCGGCCATCGCTGGACGCTTCGTGAAGGATATGAAGCGGATGATGGTTGGTTCGATCTTGCTGGGGATGCTCTTTACCGTCGTTGGACTGGGGCTCTCGTACGTCTGGAACTTGACCTCGGGGGCGAGCATCATCCTCGTCTCTGGGGCGGCCTACCTGGTCAGCCTGGCCATGCCGCTGCTGTGGCGCCGCCGCCCCCGGTCGCACGGATCACCGACGTAGCCGGTCAAGACTTGGGCCCTTCCGGTGGTTGACAGCGCCCCACTAGCCCTTATAATCCCCTTCGTGAAGCGCTCCCACCGTCTCGCTATCGCCGTGTTGCTGCTGAGCCTGATTCTCCTTCCGTTGGTTGTAGAAGGTGTACCACCCACGCTTCTGTGCGACCGCTTGCGGACCTTTCACCATCTTTCTCGGCATCTTTATTGAGGCCGTGCCCTTTCTGCTGGCCGGAACTTTCTCCGGCCTGATCGAGGTCTTTATCAGCCGGGAGTGGGTGCTGAGGCTTTCGCCCCGCAGCCCCCTGACCGGGGCGCTGTTGGGTCTGGTCTTTCCGGTGTGTGAATGCGGTGTCGTGCCGCTCACCCGCCGCCTGCTGCGTAAAGGACTGCCGTTGCCGGCGGTCATCGCCTATCTCCTGGCCGCCCCGGTGATGAACTCGATCGTCATCGCCAGTACGTGGGCTGCCTTTGGCGTCGGCAGGGTCCTGGCGATGCGCTTGGCGCTCACCCTCGTCGTCGCCGTCGTGACCGGCGGCGTCTTTGCCCTGGCCCGCGATCCCGGTCGTGTACTGCTGGCGGAACCGGCCCCAGCCGATGTGTGTTGCCAAGTCGGGAAAGCGGTGAGGCCAGACGAACCCCAAACGCCATCCCGGCGTCGCCGATGGGCCCAGGCGGCGGTGGTGACCGGCGACGAGTTCTTTGAGATGGGTCGTTACCTGGTGCTGGGCTCGCTGCTGGCTCACTGGTCACAGAGTTGTAATGCGGACTGCAACGTAGCTATGGCCAGAGCACGGTAGGTGGTATAACTCTGCCTGGACGTCGTCAAACGTGCTAACGGATGTGAGCCTCGTCGAGTCGGCTGCGGACGGGCAGGCCGCCACGGTTGAGCACTTGTGTGTAGATCGTGGTGGTCTTGATGTTCCTTCGACAGACTCGGGCAAGCCTTGTGGCCCAACAAGTCCTGCTCGGTGCGAATGAAGCTGCGAGTGGCAGTGGAACTAGCGTAGTGTTGGGTCTTGGTTTGTGCCCAGGTCGGTATATGCTGGCATTATGTATCGAGCGGGCTGCGGACGGCCAGGCCACCGCGGTTGAGGACGTGAGTGTAGATCATGGTGGTTTTGACGTCCTTGTGGCCCAAGAGCTCCTGCACTGTTCTGATGTCATAGTGGGATTCCAGGAGGTGGGTCGCAAAACAATGGCGCAGGGTGTGGGGGCTGACCGGTTTGACGATGCCGGCCAGGCGGGCTGCCTTTTTGACCGCCTTTTGCAGGCTGCTCTCGTGCAGGTGATGGCGGCGTATGACGCCGGAACGCGGGTCCTGGGACAGGGAGCTGGCCGGGAAGACGTATTGCCAGCCCCATTCCCGATCGGCGTTTGGATATTTGCGCGCCAGGGCATTGGGCAGGTAGACTGCGCCATAGCCCTGGGCCAGGTCCTGCTCGTGCAAGGCTTTCACGCGCTGCAGGTGCTCCTGAAGAAGGGGGATGAGACTGTCGGGAAGCACCGTCACGCGGTCCTGAGCCCCCTTACCGTCACGGACGATGATGGCCCGCCGTTCGAATTCGAGGTCCTTGACGCGCAGGCGCAAGCATTCCATCAATCGCATACCGCTGCCGTAGATCAACTTGGCCATTAACTGGTGTGTGCCCGACAGGCAAGCGATGAGGCGCAAGGTCTCCTCTTTGGTCAGGATGGTGGGTAATCGTCTGGAACGTTTGGCGCGCAGGGCGTCAACAGGACCCAGATCCCGGTGGAGCACCTCGCGATAGAGGAAGAGAAGGGCGCTGAGGGCCTGGTTCTGGGTGGAGGCGGCGACGTTTTTCTTGACGGCCAGGTGGGTGAGAAAGGCTTCGACCTCGGGAGCGCCCATGTCGGCCGGGTGACGCAGGCCGTGGAAGTAGATATAGCGTTTGATCCAGCCGACGTAGGCCTGCTCGGTGCGATACGAGTAGTGTTTGAGGCGGATGGCATCGCGGACTTGATCCAATAACTTCTTGGGGCGGTGCTCTTCCATAAGCTGGCTCCTCCGTTTGACAGGAGAGGATTTCAGGCGTACAATATCGTCATCGTCGGATCTGTACAGCAAGTGGATTGCCCAAAGGTTCTCGGGTATTATAGCCGAAATTCGGCATAAGTCAACCTTTGGTGTATGTTATACTGAGCTTGTTCGGTATATGAACCCAGGCAGATAGACCGAAATAATTCGGTCTACTCAATAGTTGGGCTGCAATGTCTATACAGTCGTTTTCGGGATATCGCTATGCTGGAATGTCAAGGATGATGATATGAGAGGCGGACTCCCTCGATTCTGGACCTCGCTAGTTGCTCTTGCTGGCGGCGCCGCTGTAGCCGGCGCGCTGCTCTTGATCGCTGGTTGTGAGTCCCAGGCAATCGTTCAGCGGTTGCCGATCGTTCTGCCACCCAGCTTTCTCCGGTGGCAAGAGCCGCTTCTCGACGTCGTGGATCTCTTCAGGATCTGGGCGATCGTGAGCGGCGTACTCGGCGCCTGGCAGATGATCGCGTTTGGACTGGACGAGCATTCCGTCAAAGGCCTCCTCAGGAAAGGTGCAATCGGATTCGGCATTGGCGTCATCTTCCCCTATCTGGCAGTGCTTGGGCTAGGGCTCCTGATCGCTATCCCCCTGGTACTCGTCGATCTCGTCTTTCCCACCGACGATCACGTGGCGACCTATCCATTCGCCTGCTTCTGCGCAGCCTGTGCTGTCTTTTTCGCCATGACACGCTATATCTTCCGCTTTCTGTGGTTTATGATGGAGAAGGGCTCTCTCATCTTCAAGGCGCTAGGAGCCCTCCTGCTGCTAGCGATGCTGCTAGAGACGCTGATGGTGCTGCTAAGAATTCTGCGCGAGCTGGTGGAGCTCAGCTTTTGGCGGTTCGACGTCGGCGCTGCGATCGTTGTCTATGCGGGGCCGCTCGTCGCAGCGTTACTCTTGCTAGTGGTCCGTCTGCGGGTTTCGAAGCGGGTGCCCAGCCTAATAACCCTAAGCGTTGTGTATGTTGCATCCGTCGTCACGGGGAACCTATCCAACACAGTGTTCCGCTGGGGCGAGTGGCCCTCAGCGATCGTTGCCGGGATCCTGGCGCCAGTCGTGTACGGCGCGATTCTCTACCGAGTATGGCGATTACTGCCGGGCCCAGGCTGGCAACTGGGGGACTTTCCTGGCTTGGCGTCGAAGGGCCCAGACTGGGTGAGCAGAGGTGGCGGAGATGGGTAGTCCATGGTTGGTCGCAGTAATCGGGGTGAGCGTCGTCTTTTTCGGCGTGCAAGCCGCAAGAGGGCTTCCCACTTTGGTGCGGCTGTTCGTCGCGCTGGAACGAGGCACCGTCAAGTGGCCTGGTCCGGCTGTGCGTGACCCAGATTCGGACGTGCGTCTAGCGCAGCGATTGCTTGGAGTGCCCCGGTGGCCTCTCTTTGCGGCCCTTTTGTGGCGGATGTTCCTTATCGCGGCTGTCTTCTCGGTCCTACTGATGCTGTTTCGGACTGGATTCCGGGAAATGGAGACATCAGGCGTGTGCAAGGGGGCCTTTCTCCTGTTCTTGGTGTTTCTCGCCTTCATGTGGCGTATTCCGAGCTTCCCACGGGTATCTTTTCACATCGATCAAGTCAACAAGCTGCTTGCTAGTCTCGACAGCGAAGAGGAGCCGAGCGACCTGGAGGGGGCGACTGCTGAGAGCCACTATGCAATCACGCACCCCCTTGTCGCAAGTGTACGTCCGGGAGCCAACGCTGACAGGGCGCTGATTCTCTACCACGAGTCGGTCAGTCTCGTCCAGGATGGCAACCAGCAGCTGGCGCAGCTTCGCTATCAGCAAGCGCTAAAGATGGATACGTCTCTTCACGAACGTTGCAGGGAAACCCTGCAGCAGATGGTCGAGGGCAGCAACCCAAGCGATTCAGGTGCCATCTACTATTGGCTTGGTGTCCACTCTGAGTATCTGCGCGACGACAAACTGGCGGCTACCTGGTACCAGAAGGCGATCGCTGCTTTTGAAGAGATCGGATACAAGAAACGACAAGCGAGAGTGCTGTGCAATCTGGGCAGCCTGAAGATGCACACAGGAGACTACAGCGGAATGGAGGACTTTGAGAAGGCCGTCGCCCTGGACCCTTCGAACGGCACGGCCCATATCAACATTGGCACAGCCTACTACCGGGTAGGAAGCCCTGGCGACGATAGGCACGAGCGTGCATTGGAGGCTTTCGCCAGCGCTGTTGTGGCGGATCCGGCTAGATACGGGCCGATTGTTATCGCCAAGATGCGAGCGACAAGCTACACGTGGAAAGAGGATCTGGACGAGATCACGCAGCGGGTTGAACAGAAGCGAAACGAGGAAGCAGGGCACAGAGCATGAGCGTGCAGGTGTGCGCCTGCAGCGTGGTGGCCCAGAGGGATATGTGTGCCGCTTTCCTCGCCATGTGCATATCATCCCTTGCCGCCCAACACTGCTTGCAGCCGACGCCGCTTCGCGGCCTTGTATCGCGGCACGATTTGGTTATTTGAGGCTCTTTGAAGTGAGAGGTTCTGTACAAAAGCCGCGGCGCGGCTGAAGCACACCGTTAGGCGCAGAAAAGAAAGGGTACTCGAAAGGAATGCAGAATGAAAAATCGTCATCAGACTACCTTGGCTAAAAGGTTAAAGTCCGTTTTCCTAGAGATCGCTGGCTGGCTCATTCCCTTGGTTGCCTCTGCACCTTCACTGTTCATTTGGGCCGGCCTGATGACTATGCCGTTGATTGTTTACTTGGTGATCATGTTTCTCTCTCTGTTCGATCCCACAATCCAATTTCATGGCCAGGAACCTTCCGGCTCGTACTTCTT
>Ga0180432_10006909_pt1 | contig 14607 bp, 8 predicted proteins | sample SS_ome_10_FD_132414 | JGI IMG/M metagenome (GOLD analysis project Ga0180432, IMG submission 132414) | Hypersaline lake sediment archaeal communities from the Salton Sea, California, USA - SS_1_MS_2 metaG | ecosystem: Environmental > Aquatic > Non-marine Saline and Alkaline > Hypersaline >... | reverse complement strand
GTTCAGGATCTTCACCAGGCCGCGAATCGCGGCCCTGAGCTGCCTCGGCATGTTCTCGATGTCGGCCTCTTCGTCCTCGGGCGTTGTCGCCTCGAAGTCCTTGACCTCGGAGATGTTCGTCATGTTCGTGGTGGCCGAGCCCTTGCCCAAGCTGACTCTTTCCCAGTGGATGCCGCCCACGGCTGACTCGCCGTCGCGGATCCTGTCCCGGGAGATCTTGGCGTCGTCTTCGAAGATCTCGAGGATCGCCCCACTGCCCGTTTCGTAGAGGATGTACTCGGCATGGACCCCGACCGCGACCAGACATACTGCAAGTGCTGCTGGAATTACTCGCATCATGGTTCGTCCCCTGCTCTCACGCTGTCTGCAGCCGTGAGATACGTTGCCCTCATTCGAAGATCTGGCCCGCTGATATCTCCCTCGTGTCACCGGACACCCCATCGGGCTGCGTGGCTCCGTCCTTCAGGATGATACCCCCGCATGCTTCCAGCCCGTACTTGGGCAGCGTCCCGACGTCGTCATTGTCGTAGGAGCGGAGCAGGGATTCCTTGTCGGCGCGAATTCCGCGCGAGATGTTCGACACGTAGTTCTTCATGGCGTCGCAACACGGCACGTAGATGCAGTACAGGCCGGCGTTTTTGTCGTCACCGTTGTCGCCGCCGTAGAGATAGTTGTATCGGACCAGGAGGCGGCCGGAGAGAGACTCCGCGTAGATGCAGTACTTCTTGGTCGAAGTCGTCAGGATCTCGATCTTGAGGTTGCGCACGGTGAAAGCCACCGTCGAATCTTCAAGCCGAATTCCGTCACAGTACTGACCCGAGAAGTGCAGGAACACGTTCTGGTTCGTGTGCAGCGAGGTTGCATCTGCCTCGTCGGTGTTTCCCTTGATCTCGATGCGCCCTCCTCCGTGGAATCCCTCCCATGTCAGAGGCCCGGTAAGGCTGTACGTGCCGTCGGCAAACTGGAAGGTGATCACCACGTCCCTGGGTATGTGGCGGCCCACGGCGTCGATCTTGGCCTGGATCTCCGAGGTGGTGTCGTTGGTGGTGAGGTTGATCGTGCGGCTCGTCGGCTCCCAGGACAGCAGGGATGCATTGGTCAGGAGCCCCCCGTTCCAGTAGGGAATCGTGTTCGTCCCCGAGGCGTCGATCGAGACGTCTCCGAGCACCGTGAAGCCGCTGGCCGGATAGATCCCGCCGGCGGGAACGCCGCTGGTATAGCTGCCCATGGACACATCGCCCTGCCTAGGCACGCTCAACGCTCCAGAGATGGTCGCCCCGCCCACCACATGCAGCTTGGAAGCCGGGTTGTTCGTGCCGATCCCCACACTTCCGAGGAAGTAGTTGGTGGAGACCGCGTTGGTTGCCGTAACGAAGTCCGTCTCCACATCTGCCCTGCCGGCAACGGGAGCAACAAGAGCGAACGCCGTGGCCAGCAGAACAGCCGGGCGCGGCCATCGACAGCGATCACCAGTCTTCTTCATATGCGCACCTCTTTTCTAGCCAGTCAGGTCTTCGCCAAAGAATCTCACCCGTCAGCGAATGACAACATGACCACGGGTCGTCAGCTTCACGCCGCTCACGCGAACCTTCTCCCGGTACACGCCCTCTGCCACGGAGACCGTGTCGCCCTTGACGGCCTCTCTAAGGGCAGCGTTGATGGTCCGTTTGGGGCCGTCCCCATCCCGCACCCGTGCGCAGCGCCCCGGGAAGCTGTCGTTGCCGATCCTCTGGTCCACGTAGATGATCCTACCGCTGCCGCGATGGCGGGAATCCCGATCCCCCTCGTCCTCTTTCCCGGAGGCCGCGAGCGCCTCGGCCTCTTCCGCTTCTACGGACATGCCACCTGCCCCCGGCACGCTGTACGGGTCGCTGTGGTACAGGAACATCTCACGGGCGTCCGGAATGCCGTCCCCGTCCGAATCGATGTCGGCCCGGCCGATCAGATAGCAGCGACCGAACACTCCGGATGGCGGCTCACGCTCCGGACCGCCTGCGTCGGTCCACGCGAGGCTCGTGCTGCCTTCTACCGCAATATCGAGTTCGGCGATCTGCCAGCCGTATGTGGTATCGAACTCATTGGTGTCCGAAAGGTCCTGGTAGAAAATGTCCAGCTTTTCACCGGGCACCCCTTCGCACATCACCGTCAGGGTCACGTTCGCGGCCTGTCCGCTCTCGCTGATGTCCGCGATCCTCGGCGGCAGGGCGTTGGCCGGGAAGAGATTCGTGTAGGGCCGCGGCTCGGTCCACAGGAGCGGCCATTCAGACGCCCGGCCGTACCAGTAGCCGCTGCCCGGAGAGAGCGTGCGGGTGTCATCGCTCATCGCCAGGGCGGGATCCGCGATCGTGTCCCCGGCCACCTCGGGAGCGCCGGCACGCCAGGACTTGCCGAGCTCGGTCCGGTCGAACCGGATCGCGGTCGAATACGGGTATCCGAAGAGCGTGACCGGAGAAAAGAGCGTGGTTCTTGTCGGATCAAGCACGACTTCCCCGGCAAGAACGACGACCTGCCCGGCTTCCTGCCGGTTCCGGATCCAGAACGCGTCTCCGACTCCGAGGGAGATCCAGGATCGGGTCGCGGCCGAGGCATCGGTGAACCATGCCCCGTCCACTTTTACGGCCTCCCGATAAGCCGCCTCCTCAGGATCCCATGTCAGGACGCGATCCGAAGCCGCTGCAGCCGGCGGGCCTGTGAGCTGATCGCCGATCACGGAATCGATCAAATCGTCAAACGGCTTGAAGGGCAGCGCCAGCAGTCTGTCGCTTTGGGCTTCGACCTCGACCCGCACGAAGCCGGCGGGCACGGACACGCAGTTTCCCGCGTACGCGGCGGCAGCGCAAAGGGGAAGCAGAAGAGCCAGGGCCAACACCGGGATGAATCCCAAGGTCCTACGGTCGTCTTTCATGGTCTCCGTGCCTCGCAGAAGAGCGGTGTTCAGCATTGCCTCTCCTAAAGCACATTTCGGAAGATTCGGGTAGTCCCCTAAATGGGTGATGTTTCTTGTCCCCCAAATGGGGGACAGGCGATTGGGGAGAAAGCTCGAACCGGGCCGGATCTCCTAGGGATCGACCAGCCCATCCAGGCCGAGGAATGGTCCTGGCAGAGAGAGAGAGAGAGAGAGAAGCCCGTCAGGCCGATGAAGTTGAGTGACCGGCAGTATCATGCCCTTTGCTCCCATCTACCCGTAGCACAGATCCACGCTGATGTCTTGTCGGCATTTTTCTGATTTTCGTGTAGGGGTTTTCCGTAGCCGAGAGGGGATGGCAGTGCTTCGGCTTGGCAGCACACCGGCATGGCTACACGATCAGAGAACCAAACCCTAATGCGGGGTGCGGGGGGGGAGCAAGCGTTCCTGCTCGACCACGGATGCGGTTCTGCTCGCGGCGGCGGATGGGTGTCTCGGCCATGGCAGAAGAAACGCCCGCGAACTCGTTCAATCCGACGCGCGGGAGATCATCGAGAGCTTCCGCCGCATGGGCGTGCAGCGCCTTCATCCTGCCGCATGACGGGGGCCGCCGGGGCCCGACGCCGTGAGGCCGCGACGGCGAGACGCGTAGCACCGAGCGCGGGGAGCGCGTCTCTGCACCGAGGACGCTCGATACCACCGACACGCGAGCGACTACCGGGGGCTGCCGGGCCGGAGTCTACTAAGGAAGACTCATCGGCGTCCGTCCTAACAGTGGAAGAGGGCGAGGAGGACCCTGTGCAGGAACGCTTTCATCTGCCGGGCGGCCTGGCGCCGGAGCTACGGTTCCCGCGGCTTTTCGAACACACCGGACCCTTAAGCAGGCTCCGCCGCATCCGGCACGGGCTGCGGCGCCCGAAGTCGTCCCCTGAGAGAAGGTACGCCGAGGCCGAACTCCTGCATCTGATCTCGTGGGCTTGCGCATTCTGCGTGCCCGTGCTGGCGCTGGTGTTCGCGCATCTCCTGTTCCGGCCCCAGGCGCGACCCGTTCCCCGGCACGCCGTCACGCTCGCTCCCGCCAGAAGGGACGAAGCGCGGATTCCCGTGACCAGGCCACCCGAACCGGACCCGGAACCGGCTGCCGGGGATCCGGTCCGAAGCCTTCGGACCCTCACGTCCGCCCGCATATCCAACCCCGTACTCGGACCGGATCCCGGCCTGTCCGCCACACGCCCTGACCGGCCCGAACGCCTGCCGTCGCACCATGGGCTGATCAAACGACCGTTTGACGGGCTGTTGCCCTGGTCCAGGGAGGGCCTGGGCCGTCGACGCGACGCGATTCGCCGGGTCGAGTCACACTTTTCTCAGACCGCCGTTCTGCGCGCGCTGCGCTGGCTCCAGGCCCGGCAGCAGCCGGACGGCTCGTGGCCGGGACCCGCGCCGGCCATGACCGGCCTGGCGCTGCTGTGCTTCCTGGGACACGCAGAGACGCCCGGCGAATCGGAGGAGTTCGGGAACACCGTTCGCCGCGGCATCGAGTGGCTACTGGCCAACCAGCAACCGGACGGACGGTTCGCCGGCCGGGACGAGCACGACTACAGCCTGCCCATTGCGGCCTACGCGCTCTGCGAGGCCTCTGCCCTGACACGGATTCCGAAAATCGGCAAGGCCGCCGAAAGAAGCGTCGAACTCATCGTCCGGGGCCAGAACTCCGGCGGTGGTTGGAACTACAACTGCGCGCGCTCGGATCGCAACGACACGTCCTATACCGGCTGGTGCGTGCAGGCGCTGCGCGCGGCCGAGCTGGCAGGCCTGCGGAACGAGGGGCTGGCGGAGGCCATGCAGCGGGCGGTCGAGGGCTTGAGAAAGAACGCCCACCCGGAAGGCGGCTTCGGCTACACCTCGCCCGGCCAAACGGGACTGACCGGCGTGGGTGTGCTGTGCCTGCAATTGCTGGGCCGGCCGAACAGCCCCGAGGCGCGGCGCGGCCTGGCGTGGCTGGAGCAGGTCACCTGCGAATGGAACGACCCCTGGGGAGCCAGGCCGCTCTATTACTGGTACTATGCGACCCAGGCCAAGTTTCACGGTGGCGGCAGCGCGTGGGCCCGCTGGGATCCGGAATTCGCCGAGGAACTCGTGCGCAACCAGACCGTGGTGCCGCAGGATCCGGATACGGACCGGGCGCTGGGATACTGGGACACACCGGGCCCGGCCGAGAATTACGGATTGATCTACAGCACGACACTCTGTACACTCACGCTTGAGGTTTATTACCGGTATCTTGCCACGTACGCGCGCGTCGAACCCGCCTCGCAGCCGGACGTGCCGGACGGCGTCGGCAGCGCCTTCGTGGAAATCGTCCTACCGAGAAGCTAGATCGTCACTCGGGCGCGCGCTATCCCATCTCGATCACGGCCTTGACCACGCCGTCGCGGTAATCGGCCACCAGTTCCAGCGCGTCCTGTGTCCGCTCGAACGGAAAGCGGTGCGTGATCATGAAGGACGGATCCATCCGGCCGGCCCGGATCAGATCGATCACCGGCTGGACACACTCGGTCTGACGGCGCACATTCTGGATGCAAAGCTCCCGCCGGCGCAGGGTGTCGATCTCGAAAGAGACGCGGTCCACGGTCGGAATGCCGATGAGCATCAGGGTTCCACCCGGACGGAGCATGGCCGCGCCCTGGTCCAGGGCCTCCTGCTCGCCGCAGCATTCAAAGACCGCATCGAGCAGAAGCGGTTCCCGTTCCTGCACGCCGGCCACTACGTCTTCCCTTTCGGGGTTTCCCGCCCAGGCCGCCCCGTGCTCCCGGGCCACGGCCAACCGCGGATCGAGTTTGTCCGTCACGTAGATGCGTTCCATCCCGCGCGCCACGGCCGATAGCAGAACGCTGACACCGATCGGTCCCACGCCCAGGATCCCGATACGGGCCGGCTCCGTCCCCGCCGGCCGTCTCGATGCCAGCCAGAAATCCACCGCGTACAGGCCGATGGACAGCGGTTCGATCAGCGCCGCCTGCTCCAGGCTCACCATCGGCCCGACCGGATAACAGCAGGCTTCCGGCATCACGATCCGCTCCGACAGGCATCCTTCCGCCTGGCCCGGACAGCCGAGGAATCGCAGATGCCGGCAGGTGTGCGGCCGGCCCGACCGGCATTGATCGCACGTCCCGCACGACATCGCCGGGTCCACCGTGACGCGGTCGTCCGGCTTGACCCGCGTCACTGCCGGTCCCACGTCCCGGACGGTGGCCGCGAATTCATGTCCGACCCGGTACGGGTACTCGACGACCTGGCTCCCGATCCGGCCCGTGAGGTAGTAGTGCACGTCCGACCCGCACACCCCTACGACCTTGACGTCCAGCAGGACGTCGTCGGCCCGCGCCAGGACCGGATCGGGCGTCTCCCGCACCTCCAGTTCCCGAAGGCCCGTCAGGACCGCCGCCTTCATCTTATCGTGCTCCTTCCTCCGCCGCTACGGGTTCCCGAAGAGGTTCCCCGGATTCAGTATCCCGTCCGGGTCGAACTGCGCCTTCACGGCGCGCATTTCTTCCAGACCCTCTGCCCCGTACATTTCGGCGAGCAGCTCCGTCTTCAGTTTCCCGATCCCGTGCTCGGCGGATACCGTGCCGCCCATCCCGATCACGGCATGCGCCCATTGCCGGTACAGCGCCTTGCCGCGTTCATACTCCTCGAGGTTCCGCGGAATGATGTTCACGTGTACGTGGTTGTTGCCGATGTGGCCGAACATCACGTATTCGAACCCGCCCGCGTCGAGGTCGCGCCGGTACAGCGACATCACCTGCTGCAGGGCCGCGTCCGGCACGGCCAGATCCGTACCCAGCTTTGTCAGGCGAGGCTCCGTGCGGCGACGTTCATCGATCAGCAGGTTCACGGCCTCGGGCACAGCATGCCGGAATGTCTTCAGGCGCTGCCGTTCCCGGTCGTCGGCGGCCAGCCACGTGGCCTCCTCATTTCCGCCGCAGGCGGCCATCCACTCCGACATCGCCACCACCGCATTCTCCACCGCGTCCTCGCTATCCCCCTGAAATTCCACATAGATACCCGTATGCCAAGCCGGCGGCAGAGCCGGTAACTCCTCGAAGGCCGGGTTGCTCGCCTTCTGTCTCCGCAGAAGATCCAGCGACTCGGCGCTGAACAACTCGACCGCCACCGGCGCAGCGGCCCGCCCCGTTTGGCCGCGCGCTTTCTGTACCCGCGTGACCAGCCGGATCGCCTGGGGCTCGCCCGGCAGAAAGGCCAGCACACCCCAGCTCACCGCCGGGGCCGGTGCCAGACGCAGATCGATCTCCGTGAAGATGCCCAGCGTGCCCTCGGAACCGACAAACAGGTCCACGAGATCCATGTTGTCCTCGGCATAGTAACCGGCTGCGTTCTTGACGGCCGGCATGCGATAGGAAGGTAGCGTCCCCGCGATTACGCGCCCGGCGTCCGCCCGCAAGGAGAACGCGCGCCCGTTCGCCCGCTGTGCGCCTCGTTTCAGGTCCACAACCGAGCCGTCGGCCAGGACGGCCCGCACGCGTGCCACGTGCCGCCGCATAGGGCCGTAAGCGAACGAATGGGCGCCCGAGGCGTTGCAGGCCGTCATCCCGCCGGCGGACGCCGACGTCTCCGTGGGGTCCGGCGCAAAGAAATACGCACCCGCCGTCAGCGTATCCAGCGCGTCCCGCGAGGACGGCGAAAACCGGGACGTGTCAAAGGACTTCCGTTCCACGCATTCCTGGATCTCGGAGAGCAACACTCCCGGCTGTACCGTCAAAACGAAATCGCCCGACTCCGCCTCGCGGCGCAGGCCCAGCACGGCCTTCATCCGCGAGAGGTTGAGCACATGGCCTCCCCCGGGTACGGCGCCGCCGGTGATCCCGGTCCGCGCGCCCTGCACCGTGACGGTCCATCCATTCTGACGGGCGTAGGCCAACTGCGCGATTACGTCCTCTTCAGTCACCGGAAACGAGATGGATGCTGCCGACCCGGTCCGGCGTGATTCATCGCGCAGGTAGTCGGGATAGTCGCGCGCCACCTCTTGCAGGATCTGTGTGTCCGCGTCCATGACAAACCGATTCCAGCCTACCCATACCAAAAAGGACGCGCGTGTGACAATGAATTGGGCGTCGGCCGCCCGTGCACAACGCGCTTTGACAACCGCACACCCCCACCGCTAGGATCTCCGGACCGCTCGGCAGGAGGTTTTTCAGCCAACGATATCTGAAGTCTGGACGGGATAAACAGGATCGACAGGAGAATCGGGCGCGCCTGCGGCGCGCAGTGCTGTGTGCGACGCACACGGTCATCTTGTTGATCCTGTTGATCCTGTCAAAACTCTGCGGTTCGTGGCGGGGGCGAGAGGATCACGGAGAATGGAACCGGTGCGTTTCGCGGTCGTGGGAATCGGCGGATTCGCCGCCGTGCATCACCGGAAGATCCGGGACGAAGAGGACCGCGGCCGCGCCCGGCTCACGGCCGTGGCCGAGACGGCGCTGGACCGGTTCCAGGACGAGGCCGCCGCGTTCGCGCAACGCGGTGCGCGCATCTACGGCAACGCCGCAGAGATGCTCCGGGCCGAGCAGGGCCGCGCGGACGTTGTCTGCCTGCCCGTCGGCATCCACGCGCACGCGCCCCTGACCATCGCGGCCATGGAAGCCGGCTACAACGTGCTCGTGGAGAAACCGCCGGCCGCCACGGTTGAGGACGTAGACGCCATGATCGAGACCGGCCGCCGCACGGGCCGATTCTGCGCCGTCGGGTTCCAGCTCCTCAGCTCGCCCCTGCTCCGCCGGCTCAAGAGCCTGCTGGTCAGCGGCCGCCTGGGCCGGCTCCGCGAACTCGCCTGCCGCGCGCACTGGCCCCGCAGCACGTCCTATTACGAGCGCAACCGCTGGGCCGGGACAAGCCGGCTGGACGGCGAATGGGTGCTGGACGGACCCATGAACAACGCGTGCGCGCATTACCTGATGAATCTCCTGTTTCTCGCCGGCCGGACGCGCGAAACCGCGGCCGAACCCGTACGCGTCCGGGCCGAGATCTATGCCGCCCGTGGGATCGGCGGCGAGGACACGACGGTCCTGCTGGCCGAATTGTCGGACGGAGCCCGAATCTACTTCGGCGTCACGCACGCCTGCCGCGAAGGCGCAGGACCGGTCTTCCGGATCGCCGGCAGCCGCGGTACGATCACAGGCGAGCTTCACGGCGAGATGAAGGCGGTCCTCAACGGGCAGGGGGAGATCGAACTGGAGAATCCGGGTGGCGACGACCACCAGCGTCTCTTTGCCAACGTAATTGACTACTGCCGCGGCGAGGCGCCCGCCCTTCATTCTCCGCTGGCCCTCGCGCGGTCCATGACGCTCACCATGAACGCCGCCTACGAGTCGTCGCGGCGCGTCCATGCCATTCCGAAGGACGCGATCCGGGCCGTGCCGGTCCGGCCCGAGGCGCGCGGCGACCTCCTGCTCGACGTCTCCGGACTCGACCGGGCCCTCACGGCCGGTTGGGAGAAGATGGCCACCTTCTCGGATCTGGGCGTACCCTGGGCGAAACAGACCGAATGGTTCGACCTGGCCGGCTACTCACGATTCACGGGCGCCGGGCTGTCGGACTGAAAGCAGACGGCGGCAAGGCATTCAGCTCAGCATGATCTGGCCGCCTGTCACGGCCAGGGCCTGGCCGGTCTCGTAGGTCTGCTCGTGCAGGTAGAGGATGCCGGTCACCACGTCCTGGGGCGTGCAGCCCCGGTTCATCGGGACCTTCCCCTCGTAGTAACGCCGTACGTCCTCGACCGTTTTGGCGCCCTTGACCTTGCCCACGCGGAAATACTGCGCGAAGAGCCCGTTCTCCGGATCGGACCAAAGCGGGCCGTCGAAGTAGTTGCCCGGACAGACGGAATTGACCTTGATGTTCCACGGCAGCAACTCCAAGGCGAAGGACTGCGTGAGTCCGATGGTCCCGAACTTGCTCCCCGCGTACGCGAAATTCCGTTCACTGCCGACCAGTCCCGACTTGGAGTTGATCTGGACGATATCCATGAAATGCTGCGGATGGAACTTGTGCTGCAGCTTCATCGCCGGCGCCACGGCCTTGGCGCAGAGGAAATACCCCTTGTAGTTCACGTTCGTCACGAAGTCGAAGGCCCGCTCGTCCATTCCCTCCAGGTCGCCCGCCTTGAGCACACCCGCGTTCGCCACGAACAGGTCGATCCCGCCAAAGGCGCACACCGCGCGGCGCACGCCGTCTTCGACGGAGGACCGGTCCGTCACGTCCACCCGGCAGAACTCGGCACTGCCCTCCCCCCCGATCTGCGCCAGTTCGCGTGCGCAGGCTTGACCGGCTTCCTCCTGGATATCCGAGACCAGGGCGCACGCCCCCTCGCGCACCAGCCCCTCGGCGATGCCCCTGCCGAAACCCTGGGCCGCGCCCGTGATCATGGCCACCTTCCCGGCCAGGCGGCCCGGGCGCGGGGGGACCGGCTCCAGCCGGTCGCTCCCCTGCACCAGGGCCGCGACCGCTCGCCGCGCCGTGCCGGCTTGCTCGTGCACCCCCATCAGGCCCGTGCCGCCCAACGATACGACGCCCGGCACACCACCGCGGGCCCGCATGCCGTCCGCCACCAATCCGGCCAGCGCCTCCGCCTCCGTTCCCGCCGGAGCCGTCAGGACCCAGCCCAGACCCAACGCAGCGGCCCGGCTCTCGAGCTCCGCCGGCCGGTCCGAGAGCGCCCGGGCGCCCTTTGACCCGTCGAACGTCACGGCAACCGGGGCCGAAGTCGCACCGGTCACGTCGGGGTTGAAGCACGTCATCCGCGTGGCAAGTACCGATGCCGTCACTGCGTCCGGCGTCATCCGCATTCCCCCGTCAGGATTCCTCGATCGGCGGGGCGTGCCCCAGCACGAAGTCCTCGGCTTCCGTGGACCACAACCCGTTGTTGGCCGCAACCAAACGCGCCAACTCGGCATAGAAGGGATCCGAACGCCCCCGCGCGGCAAAGTCCCCGATAGCCGTCAAGGGCATACGGACCTTCGTGTAGATCAATTTCTTGCCTCCCGGAATCTCGGGCAGCTTGAGGATGGTCTCCACGGCGCTGTCCATCCCGCCGATGTGCGTGACCATTACGGCCGGGTTGATCACGCCCCGGCTCATCAGGTCGAGCGCCTCCCGCAGGTCATCCGTGTTCCCGCCCGACGAGCCCACTACGTGATGGCCCAGGTAATGGATGTCGTAGAAGTTGACGGACGCGAAGAAATCCTTCTTCGGCGGCCCGGCAAAGAAGTTCAGGCAGCCGTTCAGGGTCAGCAGACGGGAGCCCTGTTCGATGAGCGCCGCCACCGGCGCGAATACGAAGATATCGTCATACCCCTCGCCGCCGTTGATCGTGCGCAGCGCCGTCACTGCGTCGATCCCGTCCGTGTTGACGTACCGGAGATCCACGCCCAGGCCGCGGGCCGTTTCGGCCGGGAAGATGGACGCTGCGCGCTCCAGGCGGGCCGGATCGATGTCGGTGATCACCAGCAGACGCGGCCGTGTCGGCCCGTGCAGCGCGTAGTCCACGGCCTCGATGCCCATGGGCCCGGCCCCGGCCAGGATCGCCATGGCGCCGTCTTCCCGGATGCCGTTGCGGTGCTCGTACGTTCCCTGGGCAAAATGGTACTGCGTCCGGAACGCACCGATGATGCACGAGACCGGCTCGGAGAGAGAGGCCTTGAAGAAGGCGTCGCCTTGGTACGGGAGCAGACAGTCCTGCTCCATGACCTCCCGGGGAATGATGATCCGGGTCGCGTTCCCGCCGATGGTGCGGAAGGAATAGCCCGGGGCCTCCATTTCCCGGCCCAACAGGTTGAGCGCCGGCTGGATCCCGTATTTCTGCCCCGGCTGGAACTTGTCCTGCCACTTCCGGCCCACCTCGAGGATCGTGCCGCAGAACTCGTGTCCGACGATGATGGGGTGCTCGGCGATGTCCGGCGGCACACGCTTGTGCGACGCGCCCTGGATCGCCGCCTTGTGCGACGACATGCAGATGCTGTTGGTGGTCACGTCCGCCAGGATCTCGTCGTCCCGCGGCCCGGGAAGCTCGAACGAGTCCAGACGCAGATCGTTTACCCCATAGAGCCTGACGGCCGTCGTGCGCATGGCTGCCCTGTTGCCTCCGTTCCGGGATAGTAAACAGGAAACCTTGCGCGTTTGACAAACCAAATTGCAGGTCGCTGCTCAGGCCGTGATCGCCAGCTCGCCGGACTCGACCCCGATCTTCACGATCGAACCGTCGGCGATCTCGCCGGCCACGATCCGCCGCGCGACCGGGCTCTCGACCTTTTGCTGAATGAAACGTTTGAGCGGACGCGCGCCGAAGACCGGATCATAGGCCCGCCGCGCGATCAGCTCGCGCGCGGCATCGGTCAGCTCGACCCGGATCCGCCGGTCGGCCAGGCGCCCCCGAAGCTCGTCCATTTGCAGCGCGACGATCCGTACGATCTCCTCGAACTGGAGCGGCTTGAACAAAACCGTCTCGTCCACGCGGTTCAGAAATTCCGGACGGAACCCCCGGCGCAGCTCCTCGAGCACCCGCCGCCGGACGTCGTCCGGGATCTGCCCCTGCGCATCGATCCCGTCCTGCAGCAGCGGCGATCCGACATTGCTCGTCATGATCACGATCGTGTTCCGGAAGTTCACCGTACGGCCGTGTCCGTCGGTCAGCCGCCCGTCGTCCAGGATCTGAAGCAGCACGTTGAACACGTCGGGATGCGCCTTCTCGATCTCGTCCAGCAGCAATACGCTGTACGGCTTGCGCCGCACCGCCTCGGTAAGCTGGCCGCCTTCCTCGTAGCCCACGTAGCCCGGCGGCGCACCCGTCAGACGCGACACGGTGTGTTTCTCCATGTACTCGCTCATGTCGATCCGGACCAGGTTCTCCTCCGAGTCGAACAGCGCCGCCGCCAGCGTCCGCGCCAGTTCGGTCTTGCCCACCCCGGTCGGGCCCAGGAACAGGAACGAACCGATCGGCCGCGCCGGGTTCTTGATTCCCGCGCGCGCCCGCAGCACGGCATCGGCCACGGCCTGCACGGCCTCGTCCTGCCCCACCACACGCTCGTGCAGCACCTGGTCGAGCCGCATCAGCTTCTCGCGTTCCCCTTCCAGCAGCCGCGTCAACGGAATCCCGCTCCAGCGCGACACCACCTCGGCGATCTCCTCCTCGGAAACCTCCTCGCGCAACAGCGGCGTCTTGGTGCCCTTTCCGTTCATCCGCTTCTCCTGCTCCTCCAGTTCCCGCTCGAGATCGGGCATCACCCCGTGCCGGATCCGCGCCACGCGTTCCAGATCATAGGCCCGCTCCGCCTCGTCGCCCTCGTGCCGCGCCTGCTCCAGTTTCTCCCGCAGCTCGCGCACCTGCTCAATCGCCTGTTTTTCCTTTTCCCACTGCGCCCGCATCGCGTCCGCATCGGCCCGCGTGTCGGCCAGTTCCTTCCGCAACGACTGTAGGCGCTCCTTGCTGGCCTTGTCCTTCTCCTTCTTCAGCGCCGTCTCCTCGATCTCGAGCCGCATCACCCGGCGCGTGATCTCGTCCAGCTCCGCCGGAAGCGAATCGATCTCGGTCCGGATCGACGCGCACGCCTCGTCCATGAGGTCAATCGCCTTATCGGGCAGGAAACGGTCGCTGATGTACCGGTCCGACAGCGTCGCCGCCGCCACCAGCGCGGCGTCCTGGATCCGCACGCCGTGGTGCACTTCGAAACGCTCCTTGAGTCCGCGCAAAATGGAGATCGTGTCCTCCACGGATGGGGCGTCCACCAGGATCGGTTGGAACCGCCGCTCGAGCGCGGCGTCCTTTTCGATATGCTTGCGATACTCGTCCAGTGTCGTGGCGCCGATACAGTGCAGCTCGCCGCGCGCGAGCATCGGCTTGAGCATGTTGCCGGCGTCGGTCGACCCCTCCGTGCGCCCGGCGCCCACGATCGTGTGCACCTCGTCAATGAACAGAATGATCCGCCCCTCCGCCGCCTTGATCTCAGACAGAACGGCCTTCAACCGCTCCTCGAACTCCCCGCGGTACTTGGCCCCCGCCATCAGCGCCGTCATGTCCAACGCGAAGATTGTCCGGTCCTTGAGACCCTCCGGCACGTCGCCGCGCACGATCCGGTGCGCCAGGCCCTCCACGATGGCCGTCTTCCCCACTCCCGGCTCGCCGATCAGCACCGGGTTGTTCTTGGTCTTCCGAGACAGGATGCGGATCACGCTGCGGATCTCCACGTCCCGCCCGATGACCGGGTCCAGTTTGCCGCTGCGAGCCATCTGCACGAGATCCGCGCCGTACTTCTCCAGGGCCTCGTACGCGCCCTCGGGGTTGTCCGTGGTCACCCGCTGGTTTCCCCGAATCGCCTGCAGTTCCTCCAGGATCCGGCGCCGGTCCACGCCGCACTCGGAAAACGCCTTCCCCGCAGCCGTGCCCCCGCCTTCGTCCACGAGCGCCAGCAACAAGTGCTCGACCGAGATGTAGTCGTCCTTCAGCCGCTTGGCCTCGTCGCCGGCCTTGACCAGGATCCGGTTGAGCCGCTGTGTGACGTACACCTTCCCGGCCTCGGCCCCCCCGCCCGAAACGCGTGCACGGCTCTCGAGATCCCGCTCGACGCGCGTCTTGCATTCCGCCGGCGCCGCTCCGCCCCTCTCGAGAAGCCGCGGCACAAGCCCGCCCTCCTGCT
>Ga0180432_10006908_pt1 | contig 14609 bp, 10 predicted proteins | sample SS_ome_10_FD_132414 | JGI IMG/M metagenome (GOLD analysis project Ga0180432, IMG submission 132414) | Hypersaline lake sediment archaeal communities from the Salton Sea, California, USA - SS_1_MS_2 metaG | ecosystem: Environmental > Aquatic > Non-marine Saline and Alkaline > Hypersaline >... | reverse complement strand
GGCTGGCCGGTCAGCTCGGCGATCGTCGGCAGCACGTCCCAGAAGGCACTGAGATGATCGCTGGTTGAGCCCGCTTTGATCGTGCCCGGCCAGCGGGCCAGCAGCGGCGAGCGGATGCCCCCTTCGTGCATGTCGCGTTTGTGGCCGCGGAGGCCGCCGGTTGAGTTCCAGAACCTGGGATCGTGACCCCCTTCGAGATGCGCACCGTTGTCGCTGGCAAACATGACCAGGGTGTTCTCGTCGATGCCGAGTTCGGCGAGCAGGTCGAGGATTGCCCCGACCTCGTTGTCGAGGTGCTCCATCATTGCAGCAAAGCCGGCAATGGGATTGACCACATCAGGGCAGACCTCCCCGGGGCCGGCACCATATTTCCCAATCTTTTGATCGAACTGCGGGAACTTCTTTCGCCACTTTTCATGCAGGGCCTTGGGGGCATGCATGGCGGCGTGGGGAACCGCCGTCGGGACGTAGCAGAAAAACGGCGTCTTCGCCTCGGCCGCCCGGCGGATGAAGTTGCGGGCCCGGTCCATGATCAGGTCATGCACATAGGTGCCTTTTTCCAGCGGCAGTTCCGTACCGTTGTGGACGACGCTGCTGGGGTAATAGGTGTGGGCGATCGTCTGGCTTTTCCAGCCATAGAACTCGTCAAAACCGTGGGCAAGCGGGTTGCCCCGGCCCTCGGAACTGGTGACGCCCAGACCCCACTTGCCGAAGGCTCCGGTCGTATAGCCGGCAGCTTTGAAGAGTTCGGGCAGGACGAGGTCGTCAAGTTCCAGCCTGATCGTCGTCTGTTCCGACCCGTTGCCCCGGATGGCACAGTGACCGGGATGCAGGCCCGTCATCAGCACCGCCCGCGAGGGACTGCAGACGGTGTTGCCCGAGTAGTGATCGGTGAACCTCATGCCTTCGGCTGCCAGCCGGTCGATGTTTGGGGTGGCGAGCTTGTCCTGGCCGTAGCAGGACAAATCGCCATAGCCGAGGTCGTCGGCCAGGATGAAAATGACGTTTGGTCGGGTGGCGAGCTTTGCTGCTTCAGCGGGCGTGATTGCTGTCACGGCACTGAGGAGGGCAAGCGCCGCCACCACGAAAGCCTGGTTCATGAAAGCACCTCGGTCGGGCCTGTGGGTGAAACGTCGCATGAGACGTTCTGCTGAAGATACCAATTATGAGTCGAGCGGCGTCCAGTGGTCGAACGTGGCGGCCTGACCATGGTGGCTGCCGTCTGGAGCTGTGAGGTTCCAGATGATCGCCTGGTTGATCCTGAACCGGCGGCCTGTTTTGGAGATGCGGATCCCGGAGTAGTCGTCGACGAAGCCGTGCTCGCGGGTGCGACCCAACAGCCGGGCTCGTTCATCGCGGTGAACCGGCTCGGCGGTCAGCCGCGACGGCGTCTGGGTGAACTCCTCCCAGGTCATTTCCCAGAGGCCGAGGGCCCGGGCATTGCCGTAGTTGAGCACCGGATCGACCTCGGTGCCATGGGAGGCGACCACGAAGGGAGCCGCAAACAGCCGCTCGGCCTGCGCGGCGGCCGAGCCCACCCGCGGGATCAACTCGCGGCCGAGCCGCCCGGCGAAGGAATCAAGCAGCAGTTGCACATGCTCGCTGAGGGCTGCTGAATGCATTGTGACCGGGAAGAAGAGGGACCGCTGCAGGGGTCGGAGTCAGATCCAGTTGCCGGCGGACCGCGGCGCTGTCTCACCGGCAGTTCACCCGGCGGAAATCGTACCAGCTGCCCGCGGGCCGGTCAGGTCAGGCGGCGTTCCGTTGCCGGGGCTGGTGGTCGTTTTTCGGGAGCGCCGCTCGCGGCTCAACCACCCGGTCGGTCAGCTTTCCCGCTGCACAATCTCGGCGATGTCGAGCAGATAAACCTGCCGGCCGCCGGTATGCGGACTGTCGATGGCGACCTTCGTGCCGTCGTTGCTGCTGCGTGGATGGGTGTCGCACCGCCACTCGCCCCGGTAATCGGGCGGCGCTGGGAAGTGCCCAAGATCGAATCGCCGTCCGCTCGGGACGTGATAGAGATAAACCGTCTGCCGCCGCTGCGGGCCGGTTGGGTAGGTGTCGTTGAGAATCCAATCCTGATGCGGCGGTGGCAGGTAGGTGTTGTGACCATTAACCGGCATCGCGTTTGGCCCGACCGGCTTGACGCGGTCGGTCTTGTCAACGAAGTCGTAGAAGCCGGCGGGTCGGCCGGCCGGCTTCGTCCACATGGTCACGACGTTGCTGTCTTTCCAGATGAAATGCGAGGTAAACCCGGACGGGTCGAGGATGAAGCGGTCGCTGCCGTCGATCGCGGCGGTCAGCATGCGGGTGACGAAGCCTCCTTTGAATTGCCGCGTTGTGGGATCGAATGCCGGTCGGTAGCGATGCAAGACGATGAATCGCCGACTGTCGGGACTGACGAGCAGATGGTTGAAGTAGTGCCAGGCCGAGGCGTGGCGGTCCCCGTCAGCCCAGGGGAGAGCCGCGACGTCGGCGAGCGGGAGGATCAGTTCGTCCTCACCGGACTGGAGATCGACCCGCCAGACCCCCGACTCCGCCGGCGCCCGCTCCGCGACATATGGGTCGTCCAAACCGTCATAGCCGTAGCCGGGACGCAGGTTGTCGATGCGGCGAAAGTCGGTTGAGAGGCCGTAGCGTCCGTCCGGTGAGAGCGTGTAGATCGGCCGGGGGAGCGTCCGCGTGTCGCCGGTCTCCAGGTCATGAATCCGGCAGACAAAGGAATCTCCCTGCCGATCGTTCCAGAGGATGCGCTTTCCCGAGCGGCCGACCCACTGCAGCATGCAGCCCTGTTGCCAGCCCCAGGCGTGACTGGTGCCGATCGGCTTCCAAGAGTCGTTGTGGTTGGTGTCGACGTAGCCGACCGTAATCGTATCTGCGGCGGTCGGGGCACGGCCTTCAAAGGCGACTTCGTTGGAGAGCACCAGCGAGTTCGACGGATCGAATTCCCGCTTGTCGTAATAACCGAACCAGTGGTGCTTCGGACCACGGGTAATGGCCCGGCAGGGCACGAAGGTTTCGAGGCCGCCGGCGTCGGCGGCCGAGCTGGTGTGGCAGGCGAGGCCGGCAGCGGTGGCCGCGCAGAATTGTCGGCGGTTGATTTTCATTGGCGGTCGGGGAGGCGGGAAAACAATTTCGGCGGGAACAGTCGGGGACGCTCCGGGGCGAATCGGTTTGAGCGGTTGGTCGCGTCGGGGAGTCGTCGCTGGTATTCTCGCCGCTGGAGCCGGTTGCCGTGACCGGAAAGTCGTTCTTCATTGTCTCGATTGTAGGTGGAAACATGAAAATGTATCCGTCGGTCGGTGCCGTCCTCGGCCTCATCGTCGGGCAACTGCTGGCCTCCGGCAGGTCTGGTCAGGCTGCCGAACCGGTTCTGCCGCTGGTCTTTGAGGAGTCGTTCGCGGAGGGTGCCAGCCGCTGGCAGCCGACCGACGCAACCGCCTGGACACTCTCCCGCGACGGTGACCGGGCCGTCTGGGGGCTCAACCGCCGCAAGAGCGACTATCAGCCCCCGGTCCGCAGCCCTCACAACATCGCCCTGGTCAGGGATCTTGAGCTGACCGATCTGGTGATCACCTTCGACGTCAAAAGCACCCGTGACACGGGCAACCACCGCGACTGCTGCGTCTTTTTCAACCATCGCGATCCGGCGCACTTTTATTACGTCCATCTCGGAGCTCGGCCCGACCCGCACAGCGGCCAGATCATGATCGTCGACGGTGCCCCGCGGCGGGCCCTGACAGAAAACACGAAACCGGTGCCCTGGGATGATGGTTGGCATCGGGTGAAGGTCGAACGGAACACCGCGAGTGGCCGGATTGCCGTCTATTTTGACGACATGGACAATCCGTTGATGGAGACAACCGACCGGACGTTTACCAGCGGGCGGATCGGGATCGGCTCCTTCGACGACATGAACGACTTCGCCAATATCAAAGTGTCTGGGAAGCGAGCGGCAGTCAGCGAGTAGCAGCGTGCGCGGGCCCCTGCCGCTGCTCACCGGGGCTTGCGGCCCCTGGGCCTCGGTAGGCGGTTTCCCTGAATGCCCAGCCTTGCAGCGGGCTGTCTCCTGTTGTGAAATACGCGGCACTTTGCTGACCTCAGCCCGTTTTCCGCCAGGAGCCGCACCCGATGGCCAAGCAGTCGATCGCCGACCTCGATCCCGCCGGCAAGACCGTTCTCGTCCGTGTCGATTTCAATGTGCCGCAGGATGATGCCGGGGCAATTACCGACGACCGGCGGATTCGCATGGCCCTGCCGACGATCAAGTCGATCATCGATCGCGGCGGCAAGGCGGTGCTGATGAGCCATCTCGGCCGACCGAAGGGGGTGGCTGATCCGGCGTTGTCGCTGGCCCCGGTTGCCGTCCGGCTCGGGGAACTGCTCGGCATCCCGGTTGCCTTGGCGACCGACACCGGCGGGGCCGACTCGGCCGCCAAGGCTGCGGCTCTGCCCGCCGGCGGGGTGCTCGTGCTGGAGAACGTCCGGTTCAATCCCGGGGAGAAGCAGGGGGACGACGCCGACTATGTCGCCGGCCTCGCCGGTCTTGCCGATGCCTACGTCAATGACGCTTTTGGCACCTGCCACCGCACCGAGGCGAGCATGTATGCCGTCCCCAAGGCGATCAAGGAGGCCGGCAAGCCTGCGGTTGTCGGCTTCCTGGTGCAAAAGGAAATCGAGTACCTCACCGACGCCATCGGTCAGCCCAAGCGTCCTTTCGTAGCGATCCTCGGCGGCAAGAAGGTCAGCGACAAGATTGCCGTCATCACGAATTTGCTGACGATCTGCGACCGGATCCTCATCGGCGGGGCGATGGCCTACACCTTTTCGTTGGCCCAGGGAGGCCAGACCGGAAAGTCGCTGGTCGAGCCCGACAAGGTCGATCTTGCGAAGGACCTGCTCACCCGGGGAGGCGACAAACTGGTGCTGCCGATCGATACCCATTGTGCCGATGACTTTTCTGGCGAGGCCACCAAAAAGGTGGTCAAGGCCGGCGCGATTCCCGAGGGCTTTGAAGGCCTCGACATCGGCCCCGAGACGGCAAAGGAGTATGCCGGGATCATTCGGGGGGCCGGCACCGTCGTCTGGAACGGCCCCATGGGTGTCTTTGAGATGCCCCCCTTCGACGCTGGCACCAAGGCGGTGGCCGCAGCGGTCGCCGACGCGACCGCCAGTGGAGCGATCACCATTATCGGAGGTGGCGACTCAGCTGCAGCGGTTGAGCAGCTTGGCTATGCCGATCGGGTCAGCCACGTCTCAACCGGCGGCGGGGCGTCGCTGGAGATGCTCGAAGGCAAGGCCTTTGAGACCGTGGCGGTCCTCGACGACAGGGCTTGAGGCGTCGCCAGCACAAGAGAAAACGGCCCGGGGTGTCGGCTGACACTCCGGGCCGTCTGTGTGAAGCTGCCACCGTCTTGCGAACAGTGTGGGTTGCGAAACTGATGCGGACCCGACCGACGTGCGGCCACCGAAGCTGAAGAGTCCGGACCAACGCTGTTGGTTGTGGCACCTCCGCGAAAGGGCCGGCGGCAGATTCAAGTGCTGTGCTTGGCGGCGAGGGTCTCCCTCGCCAGAGCATGCATTCGGCTGAATCTGTCACCTGCCTTCAACAAATTTTCCTCTGGCGGAAGTCGCTGCCCGGCGACACCAGTCGGGTAAAACCGGCGGTCGTCCACGCTCTTGCGTGTTCTCGGGCAGCCTGCTCAGAAGTCTGCCACGGCCCCCGCAGTGGCCGTCGCTTCTGCTTGATCCCGTCGGTTGGCTTTTCCGCATCGAGCCGGTCGGCGCGGGGCCATCCATGGCCGCCGCACCGGTCTCGCTAGCTGCAGCCCATGCTGTTGCCGCAGTTGTGACAGAGATAGCAGTTGCCGTTGCGAACCGTGATTGAGCCGCAGTTGTCGCAGGCTGGGGCGTCAATTTGGAACTTGGCGAACTGGTGCTGACGGTCGGCGGCACTCGCCTGCGGGTCTTCGGCCATTTTCAGGCCAGCCCGCTCAAGCAGTGCGGCGGTTCCCTCGCCCAATCCCCGCTTCGGCGCCGAGAGGGTAGCTGCACGGGCGGTGACGACTGTTTTGCCATTGCCGCCCGGGTGCCGACCCCGACTGGTGGTCAGTTCGCCGCTGCTGGTGTGCTTGCCGTTGGTGGCCTCCTGCCGGCTGTCCCGCCCGCTCGCCCTCGTGGCGGCGGGCTTGGGCTCACTTTCGCCATCGTCCTCTGCAGCGGCCTCGCCACCGCCGCTGCCGCCACCGCCGGTCCGACTCGCCTCGCGGTAGCCGGGCAGAAATTCTGTGCCCATCCACCGGAAGATGTAGTCGACCAGACTCTTGGCCACCGGGATGTCCGGGTTTTTGGTGTAGCCCCAGGGTTCGAACCTGGTGTGGGAGAATTTCTTGATGTAGACCTCAAGCGGCACCCCGTATTGCAGGCTCATCGAGACGGCCGTTCCGAAGGAATCCATCAGGCCGCCGATGGTGCTGCCCTCCTTCGCCATGGTGATGAACAACTCGCCGGGTCGGCCGTCGTCGTAGAGGCCGACAGTGATGTAGCCCTCGTGGCCGCCGACGTTGAACTTGTGGGTCATGCTGCGGCGGGTATCAGGCAGCCGCTCGCGGCGGGGAGCGGCCACAGCCTTCTCGGCCTTTTTGTCGCTCTCGGTGCTCGTCGACAGCGGCTGGCTCTCCTTGGATCCATCACGATAGATGGCAATTGCTTTCAGCCCCAGACGCCAGCCTTCGGTATAGGCGCCGGCGATGTCCTCCGGCGTCGTCTCCCGCGGCATGTTGACCGTCTTGGAGATCGCCCCGGAGATAAATGGCTGGGCGGCAGCCATCATCGACACGTGGGCCCGCCACTGAATCGACCGCTTGCCCAGCCGCGGCTTGAAGGCGCAGTCGAAGACCGGCAGATGCTCATCTTTGAGTCCGGGGCAGCCCTCGATCGTGTCGTTCTTATCGATATAGGCGAGCACGCTTTCGACGGCCGGCTCGTCGTAGCCGAGCTTTCGCAGCGCCAACGGCACTGTCTGGTTGACGATCTTGAGCATCCCGCCACCGGCAAGCTGTTTGTATTTCACCAGTGCGATGTCGGGCTCGATGCCGGTCGTGTCGCAGTCCATCAGGAAGCTGATCGTGCCGGTTGGTGCCAACACGGTTGCTTGCGCGTTGCGGAAGCCGTGCCGGCGGCCGGCAGCGAGCACCTCGTCCCAGATGCCCCGGGCGGCGTCCTTGAGATAGCCGGGACAGGCAGCAGCGATATTTTCGACCGCATCGCGGTGCATCTGCATCACCTTGAGCATCGGCTCGCGGTTGGCGGCGAAGCCTTCGAAGCTGCCGACGCCGCCGGCCAGTTCGGCACTGGTGCGGTTGGCTGCCCCGTGCAGAATCGCGGTGAGGGCTCCGCAGAGGCCCCGGCCGGCGTCGGAGTCGTAGGCCATGCCGTCGGACATCAGCAGACTCCCGAGGTTGGAATAGCCCAGCCCCAGCGGCCGGTAGAGATGGCTGTTGCGGGCGATCCTGGCAGTCGGGTAACTGGCGTGATCGACCAGGATTTCCTGGGCGATGAAGAAGACCCGGCAGGCGGCGGCGAAGCGTTCGACATCGAACTCGCCGTCCGGCTTGCGGAACTTCATCAGGTTGATACTCGCCAGATTGCAGGCGGTGTCGTCGAGGAACATGTATTCCGAGCAGGGGTTGCTCGCGTTGATCCGACCGGAGTTGGGGCAGGTGTGCCACCGATTGATCGTGGTGTCGTACTGAACCCCGGGGTCGCCGCACTGCCAGGCGCATTCGGCGATCCGGTCCATCACCTCGCGGGCCCTGTAGGTGGGGCCGGCTTTCGACGAATCGGTCACCCAACGGGTGGTCCAGCTGTCGTCCCGATCGACCGCTTCCATGAAGTCATCGGTGATCCGGACTGAGAGGTTGGCATTCTGGAACAGGATCGAGCTGTAGGCCTCGCCATTGAAGTTGCCGTCGTAGCCTCCCTTCTCGATCAGCACGCGGGCCTTCTTCTCCTCTTTGGACTTGCATTCGATAAAGTCCATGATGTCCGGGTGGAAGACCTTCAGCGACTGCATCTTGGCGGCCCGGCGGGTCTTGCCGCCGCTTTTGACCACCGCAGCAATCTGGTCGTAGACCCGCATGAAGGAAAGGGGCCCGGAGGGCTTGCCGCCGCCGGAGAGCTTCTCTTTTTCGCTGCGAAGGGTCGTCAGATCGGTGCCGGTCCCGGAGCCGAACTTGAAGAGCATCGCCTCGCTGCGGGCAAGGTCCATGATGTCTTCCATGTTGTCCTGCACGCTTTGAATGAAGCAGGCACTGCCCTGAGGGTATTCGTAGGGGTTTTCGGGCTGGACGACATCGCGGCTGGCTTCATCCCAACGCCAGTTGCAAGGGGCCCCCTTCACGCCGTATTGGTGGTAGAGGCCGACGTTGAACCAGACCGGTGAGTTGAACGCCCCATGCTGGTGCACACAGAGCCAGGCGAGGTCGCGGTAGAAATTCTCGCCGTCCTGCGGCGTTTTGAAGTAGCCGTCGGCGATGCCCCAGTCGGCGATCGTGCGGGCGACGCGATGGACGAGTTGCTTGACCGAGTGTTCCCGCTCGGGGGTATGGATCTCCCCGTAGAAATACTTGCTGACAACGACGTTGGTCGCCAGTTGGCTCCAGGCGGCGGGGATTTCGCAGGCGGCCTGCTCGAAGAGCAGCTGGCCGTTTTCACCCTTGATCGCCGCGGTCCGCAGTTCCCACTCGGTCGTATCGAACGGGCTGTCGACCTCGACCGGGCAGAACGTCGGTTCGACCGCGAGGCCGTGGCGAGCCTGGCGGTGCTGGGAGTCGCCACCGCCGGTCGATTCGGCTGCGGGGCTGGCGGACGAGGCGACCGGGGCCGACGATTCAAACTGGGTCATGGACAGCGCTCCTGGGTTCGTGGCCACACACGGGCCTAACAAAGTATACTTGCGTATAGCGTCTCAACAAGCTGTATCGACGAATTCGCGTTGCCGGGATGAATCCTTCACCCGGTTGGGAGCCCCAAAAAAACGCGAATGGCGGAAGGCAGGTCCATCTGCGTGCTATCGCAAGATATTGTGGTTTGTACCGCTTCGACCACTTCATATGGCCGGGGCGTGAATGTAACGGCGTGTCGGCTGACGTCAAGCAGAATTTTCTCAGGCGGTCCGGTTGGGGAAAACAGGCCGGTTTTGCGGTCCTGATGCCGGCCTGGAGCGTCGGATCGACCAACCCTCGCGCGAGGGGTCTGGCTGCTCCGGCGTGACTCTGCCTGCCGCCGGTCGGGACCATCCGGAAAAACTTGTCGGCACCGTGAGCCGACCCCGCGATAATGCACCGCGGAGCAAGCCGCATCGTTCTGGACCGGATGCCTTCCTACCACGCATTGACCGAGGAGAGACCGCCATGACCGCCATGACCACCGCTCACCAGCCACTCGCCGGCTTCAGGCTGCTGGCGTTCGTTGGCGATGCCTACGAGGACCTCGAACTTTGGTATCCAAAACTCCGGATCGAGGAAGCGGGCGGTCACGTCACGCTCGCCGGCAGGATGCAGGGTCGCACCTATGCGGGAAAACACGGCTACCCGTGCACCAGCGACGCCGCGATCGCCGATATGGAGGCGCGCGATTTCCACGGGGTGTTGCTTCCCGGCGGCTGGATGCCCGATGCCCTCCGTCGCGATGAACAAGTGCTCGATCTGGTGCGGGAATTCGCAGCACACGGCAAGCTGGTGGCGGCGATCTGCCACGGCGGCTGGATTGCGATTTCCGCCGGGGTTTACCGCGGTGTCAGGGTGACCGGGAGCCCGGGCATCAAGGACGACCTGATGAATGCCGGGGCGATCTGGGAGGACACGCCGGTTGTTGTCGACCGGCATTTCGTCTCCAGCCGCAAGCCGGCCGACCTGCCCGCGTTCATGACGGCGATCATCGAGGTGCTCGCTGCCACGGCCGTCGTGTAGGCTGGAAGTGTCCGGGAAGATTTGCTGAACCCCAAAACCTGCTGATGGCAGACAAGCCCCTCTCTATCAAGGCGATCGAAGACCGCATTCGTGGTGCCGGCCTGCGGTGTACGCGAGCGCGGGTGGCGGTGCTCGGGCGGCTTGTGCGGGCGAGTGGGCCGCTGACCCACGCCGAGATGGCCGACGAACTCACTGACGAGGGCTTTGACCGGGCGACGATCTACCGAAACCTCACCGAACTGACCGAGGCCGGGCTGGCGACCCGGGTCGACCTCGGTGACCACGTCTGGCGGTTTGAGCTGAAGCGGCATCATGCCGAAGGCGGGCTCGGCGCGGAGCATCCCCATTTTGTCTGCACCAGCTGCGGGGAGATTTCCTGCCTCGACGACGTCAAGGTGGCAATCACGCCCAAGCCCGGCGGCCGCGGCAAGGGCAAACGTCTGGAGCGGGAAGGGAAGCGGCCGGCGGGAAAATCGTCCGGCATCAGCGCCGTCACCGAGGTGTTGCTGAAGGGCCAATGCGAAAATTGCAGCGACGGCTGAGCGACCGGCGAGGGCACGATCGGCTGGGCAACCGCCTGCTGGCCGTGGCGATGCTTGTCGGGGTCTGCTGCGGGTGCGGCGGCGAGCCGTCTCCGTACTTTGGCACGGTGAGGCCCCGGCACGGCCCCGACGAACTTTGGATCAACAACTCCAGCGAGCCGGAGTGGCTCGACCCCAGCCGCTGCTCCGACAGCACCGGTGGTGAAATCATCTGGAATACCTTCGAGGGCCTGGTCCAGGCCGATCCCCGGACGCTTGAGCCACTGCCGGCGATTGCCACCCACTGGGAGGTGGCCGCCGACGGCCGCCGCTACACCTTTCAGCTGAGACCCTCGCAGTGGTCCGACGGCCAGCCGCTCACGGCCCACGACTTCGTCTATGCATTCCGCCGGCTGGTCGATCCGCAGACGGCCAGCAAGTACGCCAGCAACGGCTTCATCTTCACTGGCGGTGCCGAGATCGCCCGGGGCGATGCGCCGCCGGAGAGCCTCGGCGTGCGGGCGGTTGACGACCTGACCCTCGAGGTTGATCTCGTCGACCCCCTGCCCTACTTCCTCAACTTTCTGAGTTTCTACTCATTCATGCCACTGCCGCGGCACTTGCTGGCGGACCTCGATCGCCGCGGCATCGACCCCGATCTTTGGACGCGGCCGGAGCACGTCGTCTGCAACGGTCCGTTTCGGATGACCGAGTGGCGGTTCCGCCAGCGAATGGTCTTCGAAAAGAACCCGCGCTACTGGGATGCCGCGGGCGTCAGGCTCAAGCGGGTCCGGCTGGCGATGGTCGAGAGCGCGACGACAGCGCTGAACATGTATGCCGCCGGCGAGTTTGACTGGCCCGGGGGCAACACCTCGCTGCCGGCTGAGTTTCTCGACCACCTGGCCGGTTATCGGGACTTTCATCAGCACCCTTACCTGGCGGTCTATTTCTATTGGATCAACACGCAGGCCCCGCCGCTGGATGACCCCCGGGTGCGGCGGGCGTTGTCGCTGGCGATTGACCGCGAGGCCCTGGTCGAGCACGTCACCCGGGGCGGGCAGATCGCTTCGGCCGATCTCGTGCCCGACGGGCTCGCCGGCTATGACGGAGTCGGCCTGCCGGTCTTCGATCCCGAGGCGGCTCGGCAGCTGCTTGCCGAGGCGGGCTATGCCGGCGGCGCCGGCCTGCCGACCGTCACGCTGTCGTTCAACACCTCCGAAGGGCACCGGCAGGTGGCCGAGGCACTGCAGGCGATGTGGCAGCGGGAGCTGGGTATCGACGTCGAGCTGCAAAATCAGGAGTGGAAAGTCTTTCTGGCCAACGCCGAGCAGATGAATTTTCAGCTCTGTCGAATGGGCTGGATCGGCGACTATGCCGACCCGTACACCTTTCTGGAACTGCTCGCCGGAGACTGCGGGAACAACCACTCCAACTGGTCGAGCCCGGAGTATGACACGCTGCTGGAGGAGGCCAACCGGCAGGCCGACCCAGCCGCGCGGCTGGCGTTGCTGCGGCAGGCCGAAGCGCTCGCCCTGGCTGAGCAGCCGCTGATTCCGCTGTATGTCTACACCCGCAGCCAGTTGATCAAGCCCTATGTCCGGGGCATCTGGGGCAATCACCAGGACCGGCATCCCTGGAAGTCCATCTCGATCGATGCGAATTTTGACCCGTCCCAGGCAGGTGAAGACCAGGCTGCGACCGACATGGTCGGTTCATGGTGACGGCGGAGCAGCGACGAGCTGGACGCACACCTCGCGAACGCGGGCAGCTTGCCTGGCATCCATCAGCAGGTAGCGGTCGTTGCCCTCGGCGTTCTTGCGGAACTCGGTGCGGCCGGTTTCGTCGACCGTGACCTCCCCGCGGGGCGATAGCTCAAAGTAGCCCCGATCGGGAAAGACCGCCTGGAGGACCACGGTGAGATCCCAGGTGGGTCGGTCGTGGGGCTGGTTGCGAGCCCAGGCGAGATAGCCTTCCTTGATGATGTGCGGGCGGGTGTATTCGAAGTCCTGGAGAATGCTCTGCCAGGGATAGGCTGCTGCGATCCCGATTTCATAACCACTCCAGAGAATCGGGGTCGGCCACCGCTGGGCGACCGTCTGGGCCGCAGCCACATCTTCGCGGACGTTGTATTCACGATAGGCCGTCTCGAAGCCGATTGTCTGGAACGCGCCGGCCATCACGAGCAGTTCCCTCACCTTTTTGTCGACGAGTTCAACCCCCGGCAGCGGAGCATATTCATCCGGCTCGGATGCAAGCAGCTGGGCGAGATTGGTGAAGAAGCCGACCTGGAGGATGGTGACGGAGCCATCCGGCTGGGCCGCGAGCGTCTGCCGCAGCAGCGGGACCGCGGCGGCGGGTGCTTTCAGGTCGTGGGGAAAGAGCAGTTGCCCCGCAGCGTCACGGCGATCGACGAGGCCGATATAGCGGCCCTCGGCCGGGGTGACACCGTCACGAACGGCTCCAACAGGAATGTCCGGGCGGCCGTAGAAGGTGTTGGTGGCGTCGATGAAGGCGGCTGACTTGGGATGGTCCTTGGTTGACGTCACGGCCAGCAGTTCCACCAGAGCCCGGCTTTGCAGCTGATGAATCACCGCCAACGCCATGGCGTCGTCGATGTCGTTGCCCATGTCGGTGTCGAAAATAAGTCGTTGGGGTTCGGCGGCCTGCAGGGGCGCAGCAGCGGACGCCATCAGGATGCCCAGGAACAGACACACCGGCAGGAGCGAGGGCTTCATGATTGATTTCCGTACCGAGAATTGACTCAAGGACAACAGGACTCGGCCGACGATCCTACCCCGCCCGCCGGAGCAGACGCGGTTGTTTCTGAAAAGGCTCCCGCCTGCTCAAGGCTCAACCGGCGGAAATGGCTCCCCTGGATCAGCCAGCCCCGGCGGGGGATGTCGTCCACGCCAGGTTGATCGCTTCCCGGAACGGCAGGCTCGGCTGGGCTCCGGCCAATGTTGTGGCTAAACCTCCTGCGACATTGGCCCAGCCGATCGACTGCCGGAGGTCATCCGTTTCCAGCCAGCGAACGGCGAGGGCCCCGGCGAAGGCATCGCCTGCGGCAGTTGTATCGACTGCTGCGGTCGGGCTGGTGGGGATTCGGACAAGCTCGTGAGCGTCACAAAGCACCGCCCCGTTGCTGCCCAGCGTGATCACGACTGCCCGAGGCCCCTGGTGCTGCAGATGTCTGGCGGCGGTTTCGATTTCGGCCGGGGTCTCGACCGGAAGACCGCTGAGGACCCCGGCTTCTGATTCATTCGGGCAGAGGAGGTCGACCTGAAGCAGGTCGTTCGGTAAAGGAATCGCCGGGGCCGGGTCGAGCATCACGCGGACCCCCGCAGCCCGCGCGATACCGATGGCCTCACGGACTGCCTCGAGTGGCGTTTCGAGTTGAACCAGGAGGATGTCAGCGGTCTCAATCGCCGGGGTGGCACTGCGGACATGCTCGGGGGTGAGCCTGCCGTTGGCACCGGGAACCACCAGGATGGCATTTTCTCCGTGGTCATCCACGCCGATGATCGCGACGCCCGATTCGCAGTCATCAATGATGGCAACCGCAGCGGTATCGATGCCCTCCTGCCTCAGTTGCCCCAGCAACCGCTCGCCAAAGCTGTCGTTCCCCACGCAGCCGATCATCGTCACCCGGCCGCCGGCCCGGGCAGCCGCCACCGCCTGATTGGCACCCTTGCCACCAGGCATCTGCCTGAGCCGCTGGGCTGAGATGGTCTCACCCGGCCTTGGAAGTCGCCGGCAACTGACGACGAGATCGACGTTGAGAGAACCCACCACCGTGATCCGGGGGCTGTCGGCGGGCTGCTGCAGCGGGATGCTCACGGAATCGTGCCGCCGGGGGCCGGTTGTGGGAAAGACCTGGTAGTGGTCACCCAGGCCGTCTTCAGGCAGGATATGGTTGCAATTCACCGAGTCGCAACTGCCGGCACCCTGCAGTTGGTCCAATTCGGGGGCCAAGGCCTATGCCGATCGATCACGGCAGCCCTCCGGCTGGTTCACCCCAATCGCCATTCGTCCCGAGTCAGCGAGGACATTCATGCGTTCGCCCCGATTGGTCGTCCCTGTTTTCGCTGCAGTTCTCCTTTTGGGCAGATTGCCGTGG
>Ga0180432_10006907_pt1 | contig 14609 bp, 13 predicted proteins | sample SS_ome_10_FD_132414 | JGI IMG/M metagenome (GOLD analysis project Ga0180432, IMG submission 132414) | Hypersaline lake sediment archaeal communities from the Salton Sea, California, USA - SS_1_MS_2 metaG | ecosystem: Environmental > Aquatic > Non-marine Saline and Alkaline > Hypersaline >... | reverse complement strand
TGGCGAGTACAGCGCGGCCAAGCTGCACGAGATGGCGCGGGAGCCTTCGCTGGTGAACCTGGTGAATCTGGTGCTGTTGGAGGCGATCGAGGCGCGGGCCAGTGATGTACATATCGAGCCTTTTGAGCATCAGGTGAAGATCAAGTACCGTGTAGACGGGGTGCTGGTGGAGAAATCGACCAGTCCGAAGCGGTTGCAGGCGGCGGTGGTCTCGCGTATCAAGATCATGGCGGGGATGAACATAGCGGAGCGTTTTGTGCCTCAGGACGGGCATATTGAGTTTGCGGGGCCCAAAGGGCGGGTGGATATTCGGGTGTCGACGGTGCCGACGGTGTTTGGCGAGTCGATCACGCTGCGGATACTGGATCGGTCGGCGGCGTTGTTCAGTATGGAAGAGCTGGGGATGAATCCGCAGACGCTGGGGGGCTTTGAGCAGTGTCTGGGTAAATCGCATGGGCTGATTCTGGTGACGGGGCCGACGGGCTCGGGTAAGACGACGACGCTTTATGCGGCGCTGAATAAGATTTACTCGCCGAGTCTGAAGATTATCACGATCGAGGATCCGGTGGAGTATCAGTTGGAGGGGATCATTCAGATGCCGGTGAACCCGAAGCGGGGGTTGACGTTTGCTAACGGGTTGCGGCATATTCTGCGGCAGGACCCGGACATTATCATGGTGGGTGAGATTCGCGACCGGGAGACGGCGGATATCGCGATTCGGGCGGCGTTGACGGGGCATCTGGTGTTTTCGACGCTGCATACCAACGATGCGCCGGGGGCGATTACGCGGCTGATCGATATGGGGGTGGAGCCTTTTCTGTTGGCCAGCTCGCTGGAGGCGGTCTTGGCGCAGCGGTTGGTGCGGCAGGTGTGCAAGGCGTGTCGGCAGTCGTATCGGCCTGAGTATACGCTGCTCAAGGCGCTCAACGGGGCGGTGCAGGTGACGGATGATATGGTGTTTTATCGGGGCGAAGGGTGTCATGAGTGCATGAACAGCGGGATGCGGGGCAGGACGGGGATTTATGAGTTTTTGCGGATTACGGACGCGTTGCAGGAGTTGATCACGACGCGGCCTACGACGGAGCAGATTTTGAAGGCGGCACCGAGCGATCATGTGTCGATGCGGCAGGATGGTGTGGCCAAGCTGCTGGCGGGTGTTACGACGGCTGAGGAGGTGGTCCGGGCGACGCAGGGGACGGATGAAGTGTAAAACGGTTGAAGGTTTAAGGTTGAAAGTTGAAGAGTTGGGAAAAGCCATAAGGGATTAGGGGAGGTATCGCTTTTGGCGACGCTGTTTTTCAGGTGCGGGCGAGATAGCCGCGCCACGGGAATCATGGGCGAGACGCCTATGCCACATGAGTGTGAGGGTAGCTAGTGCAGTTTTCGTATGAGGCATTGAGCGAAGCTGGTGAGTCGGTGCGGGGTGTGGTGGAGGCGGCGGATCGTCGTTCGGCGGTGACGGTGCTGGCGGATCGGGGAGAGTACGTGGTGACGCTGGGCACGGCGGAAGGCAGGGGGCAGAAGGCGGAGGGAGCCAAGGCGGAAGGCAGAGGGCAGAAGGCAGGCAAGGCAGAATACGGGGAGCCAAGGCAGAAGGGGCAAGGCAAGGAGCGGCGGGTGCGGCAGGGTTGGTGGGGGCGGGTGACGAAGAAGGATGTGATTGCGCTGACAGGGCAGTTGAGTACGGCGTTGCGGAGCGGGCTGCCTTTGATGAATTGTCTGGGGATCATTCGGCAGCAGAGCAAGAAGCAGGGTATGATCGATCTGCTGGAGGACCTGGAGCACCAGGTGAGTGCGGGGGTGTCGCTGAGCGAGGCGATGGGTCGGCATGGGCGGGTGTTTGGGCCTCTGTATTGTGCGATGGTGCGGGTGGGAGAGACGGGGGGTATTCTGGAGGATACGACGTCGGAATTAACGCGGCTGTTGGGGCGGGACGAGCAGGTGCGTACGCAGATGCGTAACGCGTCGGCGTATCCGTTGTTTGTGCTGGGGGTGGGGCTGGCGTCGGTGGCGGTGATTGTGACGGGGCTGTTGCCGCGGGTGGTGGGGACGATTTACGACGAGACGGCGCAGTTGCCCTGGCCTACGGAGATGCTGTTGGGGCTGAGCGATTTTGCGGGCAGTCCGTGGGGTTGGCTGACGGGGTTGGCGTTGGTGGTGGTAGCGTGGGGGGTGTGGCGCTGGCATAAGGGGGCGTCGGGCAAGGTGCGGTGGGACGGTTTGCTGTTGCGTATCCCGGCGTTGGGTGCGGTGTTGCGTTCGATTGCGGTGGGACGGTTTGCGCGGACGTTCGGGGCGTTGACGCAGGGGGGCGTGGGGGTGCTGGAGTCGCTGGGGGTGGTGCGGGATACGCTGGGTAATGAGGTGCTGGGGCGGGAGATCGACACGGTAATTGAGCAGGTGCGGGGCGGGGCGGAGCTGGCGGAGCCTTTGGCGTCGTCGGGGCGGTTTCCGCCTTTGCTGGTGCAGATTGTGGCGGTGGGCGAGCAGACGGGCAAGTTGGATGAGCTGTTGCTCAGCGCGGCGGAGACGTTCGACGCGGAGGCGGACGCGGCGATTGCGCGGTTCATGGCGATACTGCCGGCGGTGATGGTGCTGTTGCTGGCGGTGGTAATCGGGTTTATTGTGGTGGCGACGCTGTTGCCGATCGTGGGGATGCAGTTGGGTGTGGGGGGGATGTGAGAAGAGAGTTATGCATGATAAGTAAGAGTCAGGATGTGCAGATTCAAGATGCGCAAGGGAGTGTTGTGGGGATAGGCAGGAATAGAAGAGAGGACACGTGATGAAGCGGAAGCGACGTGCGGGATTTACGATGGTGGAGTTGCTGGTGGTGATTTTGATTATCACGATGCTGGCGGCGTTGTTGACGCCTCGGGTGTTTCGGGTGTTCGGCAAGTCGAAGCAGGGTCTGGCGCAGATCGGCATCAGCCGGTTGGGGAATGCGTTGGAGGAGTTTTATCTGGATTGTGGGCGGTACCCAACGGCGGCGGAGGGTTTGGGGTCGTTGGTGACGGCGCCGCCGGGGTTGGCTGAGAAGTGGGGCGGGCGGTATATGGCGGAGAAGAACCTGCTGGATCCGTGGGACAATCCGTACCAGTACACGGTGCAGGAAGGTCGCGGTGGGGAGGTGCCTTATGTGATTGCGAGTCTGGGGTCGGACAATGCACCGGGGGGCGAAGGCGAGGCGGCGGACATCAGCAGTGAAGAGCAGTAGGGTTTGGGCCGGGCGATGCGAACCAGCAGGTTAACAGGTCGGCGGGGTGGCTTTACGCTGGTGGAGGCGTTGGCGGTGGTGGTGCTGGCGTCGTCGCTGCTGGCGGTGGGGGGCAAGGTGTACGTGGCGGGTTTGCGGGGGCGGCGGCTGGACAAGGCGGCGGCGGAGTTGGTGTATGCGGCACGGTATGCACGGATGCTGGCGATGGAGCGGCAGACGTCGTGCGAGCTGGTAGTGGATAAGGAAGCGGGGCGGTTTTGTGTGAGCGTGTCGGCTTATGATGAGGGGGAGGGTCGTTGGCAGCGTCAGGCGGTGGTGAATCAGTTTGTTCGGCCGGTGGAGTTGACGGGGGAGGTGGGGTTTGGAGCGGTGGAGGTGGAGCGTCGGCGGCAACGAGCGTGCCGGCAGGGATCGCAGCGGGCGGAGGACGTGGATACGGTGGTGTTTACGCCGGCGGGAATGGCGGACGGGGCTGTGATCGAGTTGACAGATGGGCAGGCGGTGCGTCGGGTGGTGATTTCGCGGGTGACGGGACGGGCACGGCTGGCGGAGCGGGATGAAGAGGCGCTGGTGAAGGAAAGTGTGGATCTGGATGGGATGTGAGACAGGCATAAGGCATAAGGGATAAGGGATAAGGCATAAGGCATAAGGGGAGGTGTCGCCTGCGGCGACGATTTAGTATTCATGTGGAAGAGGCGTGATGAAGGCGTAGAGGCAGACAAAGTGAAAGGTTGAGGTGGCAAGAAATAAGCGGACAGAGCGGCGGGGGTTTACGCTGGTGGAGGCGTTGACGTCGTGTTTGATCCTGGCGGGCTCACTGGTGGCGTTGAGCGGACTGCAGGGTCGTGCGACGCGGAGCGTGTTGTTGATGCATCAGTACGCGGCGGCGTACCAGGTGGCGGACAGGCAGTTGACGCTGATTGACCGGATGGGTGTTGACGCGTTTATCGAGCAGGAGATTGACGAGGGAGAGGATGAGCAGGAGGGCGTTAAGTATTACTGGTCGGTGGCGAGCGAGTTGGAGGGGATCGACGCGTTGTATACGTTGGAGGTGACGGTACGTTGGCAGTCGATGGGGCGGGCGCATGCGGTGCGGCTGGATACGCGGTTGAATGGCAAGACGACGACCGTAGTTTTGGACGCAGGGCAAGAGGTATGAAGACACTAAGAGGAGTAGAGCACGCAGAGAAGAGGAAGCACCAAGGCACGAATACACCAAGAGAAGTCTGCATGGGCCCAAGCCCGTCCTGCCCAGCCATGCAACCGCACATAAAGGAGACGAGACAATGAAATTGCCTGGTATTGCAGTGGTCATAATTGTCTGCGGGACGGTCTTGATCACCGTCCCTTACATACACAACACTATTGCTATGCAGCAGCTCACTGAGGCCATGGTGGAGTTGAAAAAGCCCGTCAATCTCACAGCAGATGTGCCCAAGCATGCGGACACAGTCTGCATACTTGGCGGCATTGCTATGATTGGGGCAGGAGCCGTCGCTGGGCTGCGATCGGGTAAATCAGAATGACTTTGTGGAAGAAGAGATCAGCATGGGCTAAAGGCTATCTTGCCCAACTGAACGGCCTCGTTGCGACAATAAGTGGTTAGAGTAGAGGGTGCGATGGACTACGAGAAAACATACACAGAGTACATTCTTGTGCGGATAGGCTGGACGAGTTGAAGGCCGTCGATTATCGGCCGCGTTGAAAATTTAAGGTTGAAAAGTTGAATAGTCTAAGAATGTCACATTGCAGGACGAAGGGCCTGCCCCGGCGGAGGCGCGGTTTTACGCTGGTGGAGATCCTGCTGGCGTCGATGGTGGCTGGTTTGGTGGCGGCGGCGGGGGCCGGTGCGTTTCGGGCGACGGTACGGAACCGGGAGAAGGTGGAACGGCGTCAGGAGGTGTTTCGGAGCTTGCGGCGGGCGGCGGAGCAGGTGCGTCGGGATTTGGGCAATCTGTACCGGGCGGGTTCGGCGCAGGATCAGAAGTTTGTGGGCAGCAGTGAAGAGCGGGGTGGGACGGTGCGTAGTCGGATCGTGTTTTATACGGTGAGCGGGACGAAGGCGCGGCTGGCCAAGCCCGAGTCGGACGTGTACGAGGTAGAATATTTTCTGGAGCAGCGTGCGGGGTGCAACGTGCTGTTTCGGCGGCAGTGGCCTAACCCGAGCGAAGGGGAGAAGGCCGGCGGGGTGGTGACGCTGGTGGCGGAGCATATTGTGGGTTTTGAGGTGCGTTATCAGGATGGGCAGGATTGGGCGACACAGTGGCCTGAGGAGATGGATCGGCTGCCGGGGTTGATGTCGGTGACGTTGGTGAGCGCGTTGGAGAGTGGGGGCGGCGACGTGGCGGAGGAGCGGTTTTATGTGTATGGGGCGCGGCGACGGGGCCAGCAAGGTGAAGGCGGCAGGGGCGAGACGGGCGCGGGAAGGGGGCAAGGTTGAACCGGTGGCGGTGCATGGTACAGGAGGGGGCTGGACGGCGCGGGTTGGCGTTGGTGGCGGTGCTGTGGCTGGTGGTGGTGCTGACGGTGTTGGTGACGGTGATGGCTAAGTCGGTGCGGCTGGACAATCGGGTGAGTTTGTCGTCGTGCGAGCAGTTGCGCGGCCGATGGGCGTGCCGGGCGGCGTTGGAGACGGCGATCGGGCTGCTCAATGATGATAACAAGGCGGGAGACGGTTTGCAGGATATCTGGAGCGACAACGAGACAGAATGCGAGGACGTGGCGTTGGAGGGGTGTGTGTTTACGGCGGCGGTGACGGATGAGTCGGGCAAGTTGAACGTGAACACGGCGACGAAGGAGCAATTGCTGGCGTTGCCGGAGATGACGGAGGATGTAGCTGAGGCGATTTTGGATTGGCGAGACAAGGATGATACGGTGCGGACACATGGGGCTGAGGGAGGTTCGTACAGCGCTTTGCGGCCTGGGTATGAGATACGCAATGGGCCTTTTCAGACGATTCGGGAGTTGTTGCTGGTGAAGGGGGTGACAGAGGCGTTGTTTTACGGTGAGGATGTCAACCGCAACGGTCGGCTGGACGACAACGAGCGGGACGGCGCGTTGCGTTGGCCTGAGGATGACGGCGACGACGTACTGGATAAGGGGTGGATTGATTTTTTGACGTGCTATTCGTATACGATGAACCGGGACGCGGACGGGGGCGAGCGGACGAACATCAACAGTGCGGACGAGGCGAAGCTGGAGGGGTCGCTGGGGCTGACGAAGGGGCAGGCCAAGTGGGTCGTGGAGAACCGCAAGAATAGTTACAAGAGTATCGGGGACTTGATTAGTGAGAGCAGTCCGAAGAAGGCGTCGAAGAAGGACCAGGACTCGGAGGACGCGGTAGCGGTGGATCTGGCGACGTTCAAGCAGATAGCGGATGAGATTACGGTGCGGGACGAGAAGCGTGTTGTGGGGTTGGTGAACGTGAACACGGCGGAGAAGGAGGTGCTGGCGGCGTTGGCGGGAGGGGATGAGGCGTTGGCGGAGCGGCTGGTGCAGGCGCGGTCGGCGCGGGCGACGGCGATGACGAGCGTGGCGGATTTATTGGATATGCAAGGGGTGGGACTGGACGGTTTTAAGAAGCTGGCGTCGAAGGTGACGGTTCGGTCGGAGGTGTTTGGGGTGTGCTGTACGTCTCGGAGCGTGCGGACGGGGTCGTGTTATCAGGCAGACGCGGTGTTGGATCGGGGCCAAAAGCGGACGTCGGTGATATACTGGCATGAAGGGGTCAACTATTGAGTGCAACAATAACGGTGGTCATGGTATCTGACGGGGGCGAGACGGCGGTGCAGCTGCGTCGAGAGGGAGCAGGTTACGCAGTGGCGGATGTTAAGGGGGATCGTTCGGCCTCGGCGAGCGTAGCGGGGGCGGGCGGCGAAGTGGTGGTGGGGCTGGCGGGCGGCGATGTGGCGTATTATGGGCTTGAGTTACCGGGGGCCCGTCCGGAACAGATGGGCGAGATGGTCCGTTTGCAGGCGGAGGCGTTGGTTCCACTGCCGGTGGAGGCGTTGCAGTTGGCGTGGCGTGGGGGGCGTGGCGTGAATGGCAAGATGCAGGTCACGTTGGCGGCGGCGCGTCGGGAGCGAGTGCGGACGTTGTTGGAGGAGGCGGGTGCGTGGAAGCCGACGGTGGCGGCGCCTACGAGCGAGGGACTGGTGTGGGCGGCAAGGGAGTTGTTCGGCTGGGGGGCGCAGTCGGGGGCGTTGCTGTATGTGGGCGGGCAGGGCAGCGAGCTGTGCGTGGTTCGTGGGGGCGAGCTGGTTGACGCGGTGCGTCTGGAGGTGGGGGAAGAGGCGTTGTGGGAGGGTCAGCAGTTGGTGACGGCACAGGCGCAGCGATTGAGTCAGGATTTGCGGGCGGCCATGGCGGGGGAGCAGGTGGCGGCGGGTCAGGTTTGGTTGGCCAGTCCGGGTGATGAACGCTTTGCGGGGTTGGTGAGTTTCTTGCGGGAGCATGGCTGGTCGGCGACGGTGGCGGAGCCGGCGATGGAGAGGCTGACGTCGGCGGGTGGTTTGAGTCGGCGGTGGGCGTACGAGCGTGCAGGGCAGCTGGGGCTGGCGTTGGGGGCGTTGGCGGGGCCTGAGAGTCTGTTGAATCTGGCGGCGGAGCTGAGGGGTGCTGAGGAGGAGGTGGCTCCACGGTGGGCGTTGCCGTCGTTGCAGGCGTCGGGGGTGGTTTTGGGGGTGATGGTGGCTTTGTTTGCGGTGGCGGGGTACGTGACGGACCGTGCCGAGCTGGCGCGGGCGGAGGCGACGTGGGCGGCGGTGCAGACGGATACGGAGCGGACAAGAGAGCTGCGTGAGCAGGCGTTGCGGCAGGCGGTGGCCCGGCGGCGGGTGGATCCGCTGGAGGTGATTGCCTTGGCCAACGGTTTGGGGCCAAAGGGTTTTCTGCTCGACGGGGTGGAGATAGACGGCAAGGGGCAGGTGACGATTCGGGGGCAGTTGGGTAATGAGAAGGAGTTTTTTGAGTACCAGGAGGCGTTGCAGGGTCAGGCGGGTGCGAGCAAGGTGCGGGGCAAGATGGAAGGCGAGGACAAGAAGACGAAGAAGCAGAAGTTTTCGGTTACGCTGGCGTACGAGCCGGCGGGGCATGGGGAGGTTGAATGATGAGTCAGACTGGTGATCGTAATCAACGGGCGTTGGTGGTGGGGGCCATGGCGGCGGCGGTCATTCTATTGTTGACGTACGTGGTGACGCCTTGGGTGGAGGTGCGTCAGCGGCTGGAAAAGCTGGAGGGGCAGTTGTCGGCGGCGGGTGGCGAGTCGGTAAGGGAGCAGGCGTATCGGCTTCGTTTGGCGCGAGCGGTGCCGGCCTTTGCGATGCCGGGAGGAGAGGACGCGCAGCGTTTGCGTTTTTTGCGGAGTTTCAGTGAGCAGGTTAAGCAGGCGGGGCTGGGACTGGCGGGCATGCCGCAATATCGGGGACAGTCGCCGGTGGAGGGTGATCTGGGGGTGAAGCTGTTGCGTCTGGAGTGTCAGGGCAAGTGCAAGGTGGCCCAGGCGTTGGATGTGCTGGCCAGGCTTTACGAGAACCCGGATCTGGTGGCGGTGGAAGAGATGGCCTTGCGGTGCGTGTCGGATAATCGGGAGGACTGGGAGTTGTCGTTGACGGTATCGACATTTGCAGAGCAGGAGGAGGGGTCATGATGAGTCCATGGGAGCAAACGCGGGTGCAGTGGTGGGGGTCGGCTTTTTGTCTGGCGGTGGCGGGTCTTTTGGGGGTGTGGTCGGTGGCGAAGCTGGCGATCTGGGCGACGGGGGGCGAGCCGGTGGCGGCAAGTGTAGCGTCGCGTGGTGAGGGGCCGGCCATGCCTGCGGTGGCGGAGTTGATGTCGGGGTATAAGGATCGGGCGGAATTGTTGAAGAAGGAGGGGCATTTCAAGCCGAAGCCGGGGCCGCCGCCCAAGCCGAAGCGGTGTATGGGTATCGTGGGGGATCGCGCGTTTATCGACGGCAAGTGGGTGAAGGTAGGCGACAAGGTGGGTCCTGCTGCGGAGGTGCTGGCGATTGAGGCGACGTTCGTGAAGCTGCGTTGGCGTGAGGAGGAGATTATTCTGGCGCCGATCAAGGCGGCGGGCGGAGGCGGCAGGAGCAAGCGAGGACATGGCAGGCCGCGGAGGCCGCCCAAGCGGCCGACGATGCGACCGGGGCCTGTGCCTGCTGAGCCACCGCAGCCAGCGGTTGTGGCGGCGCCCTCGGGGGAGGATCCGTTTGCGTGGCTGGGTGTGGCGCTAACGGCGGAGCAACGAGCGAAGTTTCTGAGAATCTGGAACACAATGAGCGATGAACATAAAGACAAAGCCAAAGAGGAATGGGGCAGGATGTCGTCGGAAGAGAAGAAGAAGGCAATAGAATCGCTTTCACGGGTACCGATGGACTGAGTTTGGCGGCGATGAGGCCGGTTTTAAAGGCGAGATAACAGCAGAGGGAGGCTACATTGAAACGTTCTAGCATAGTGATTGGGGTCTTGGTGGTGGTGTGCTGTGGTTTGCTGGTGGGGTTGGTGATGCAGCGGCATGCGTGGAAAGCGTATTCGGCGGGGGATGAATCGTTGACACAGCATGAGGCGGGCGGGGGCGATAGCGCCGCAGAGGCTGCTACGGACGGCAGCGCGGGGGAGGGCGAGGACAAGGCGGCCCAAGGCGATGCCTCAAAGCCCGACACGCCGGCGGAAGGTGATAAAGGCACAGCCGCAACCAAGGGTGATAAGACTGAGGTGGCCGGCAAGAACGAGCAAGGTGGCAGGTCGGCCAAGGCTGATGCACCGCAGACGCCGGAAAAGGCACGTGATGCCAGTGAAGCCGAGGCAGCCAAGGCGGAGTCGGACAAGGAGGGTAAGGGTAGCGAAGCGCAGGCCAAGGCGGAATCGGACAAGGAGGGTAAGGGTAGCGAAGCGCAGGCCAAGGCGGAATCGGGTGAGGCTAAGCCAGAGAAGAAGGCACCGGCTGGCGAGGGAGAGGTGGCAGCGGACCCGAACGATCCGCTGGTGGCGATCAACTTCAAGGATATGGAGATGAAGGAGGTGATCCCGCTGATCGCGGAGTGGACGGACAAACGGATCATTCCGGATGAGCAGGTGATGGGCAAGAAGTTGACGATCTATTCGCACGAGAAGGTGCGTCGTAGCGAGGCGTTGGCATTGATTTACGCGTCGCTGCAGACGAAGGGGTACATGCCGGAGGTGCGGGGCGATGTGCTGTTTTTGAAGCCGGCGGCGCAGGCGAAGTTGATGTCGGTGCCGACGATCGGGCCGGAGGAGCCTTTGGCGTTGTTCGAGGACAAGGCGCAGTTGGCGCAGAAGTTTTTCCAGTTGAACAATTACAGTCCGGCGAAGCTGCAGCAGGTGATTTTGCCGTTGATGGCGGAGTATGGGTATTGTACGGCGGACGAGAGCACGCGGTCGCTGGTGGTGATCGAGACGATAGGCAATCTGCAGCGGATCGAGCGTATTATTTCGCAGTTGGACACGCCGGCGGCGGAGCCGATGCTGCTGGAGGTGTGCGAGGTGCAGCATGAGGACCCGGCGGAGATCGTGCAGTTGTTGAAGATTCTCTTGGCGGACCTGGGCAAGGGGCACGGGCGTGGATCGCCTTCGGGTGGTCGGGCGGTAGTGGTGGGGGCGAGCACGACGCCGATCGTGCTGCTAGCGGAGCCGAAGCGTAAGTGGATTATCGCTAAGGCGGCGCCAACGGAGATGACGCAGGTGAAGGCGTGGATCAAGCGGCTGGACCAGGAGGGGACGGCGGGGACGGAGTTCACGTCGATCCAGGTGGACTATGTGTCGGTGCGGGAGTTGGCCGACCAGGTGAATCGGACCATGGAACGGCTGCCGGGGTACGAGCAGCAGCTCAAGGCGAATGTGCGGGTGCTGCCGCTGGAACAGAACAATACGTTGATGGTGTTTGGCAGCACGGAAAAGCGGGAGTTGATCCAGAAGCTGGTGTCGGAGATCGACTTGCCGCCGACGGAGTACGAGCGGCAGACGTTTGAGCTTAAACATGCGGACGCGACCGAGGTTAAGGGGTTCATCGAAGAGTTGTACAGCGACGAAGCGGGCCAAGATCAGTATTCGCGATACAGATACTACGGATACTACGGTTACGGTCGTCAGGGACGGGGCGGCGCCTCGCAGCGGGACAAGGTGCGGGTGATCGACTATCCGACGCTCAAACGGGTGACGGTGGTGGCGTCTGCGGAGAAGCTCAAGGAGATTGCGGCGCAGATAGCTGAGTGGGACAAGCAGTTGGACATCGACTCGGTGCAGCCGATGATTGTGGAGTTACACAATTCTGATCCGGTGAAGATGGCGAAACTGTTGAGCACGTTGTTCAGTGAGACGGAGGGCCAGACGAGTTGGAGGCCCTGGTACTGGGGCTATGACGACAATCAGGAGCAGAAGAAGATCGTGGGGGCGTTGTATGGGCAGCTGACGTTTGAGGCGGTGCCGGATACGAAGAAGCTTATCGTAATCAGCAAGATTCCCGAGGCGTATGACGTGGTTCGGGGTCTGATTGAGCAGTTGGACCGGCAGGAGGCGGCGGAGCTGCCGATGATCGTGACGCTCAAGTACGCCGACCCGGAGGATCTTTGCGAGCGGCTCAACGCACTGCTCAATAAGCCGGGCACGCCGGCGACGATTCGGCTGGCTGAGCGTCAGCTCTCGTCTACGGGTTCGGCGGCGACGGATGTGGAAGATGGGCAGGCGACGGCCACAAGGCAGCAGGGACGCAATGAAAACGAGCAGGCGAATGTGTACACGCCGTGGTGGAACAGCGACCGCCAGCGTGCGGACGAAGAGCAGCCCTTGAGCAATATCATTGGCAAGATACGTTTCATTCCGGACAGTCGCAGTAAGGCGGTGCTGGTGGTCTCGCCGACGGAGTATCTTGACCACATCAGAAGTATGATCGAGGTGCTGGACCAGCCGGCGGAGCAGGTCATGGTCAAGGCGGTGGTGGTGCGGGTGACGCACGAGGCGATGACGTCGCTGGGGCTCAAGTTGTCGTCCAACCCGGCGGCGTTCGGCACAATAGAGGAGAACGCCGTAGCGGCTTTGGGCTTTTTAGAGTATGCCGAGCAGCGTGGTTCGGTGAAGCTGGGGGCGAATCTGGACGTGTCGGCGTTGGTGGACTTTCTGGTCAAGACGACGGACGCCAAGGTGCTAAACCAGCCGACGCTCTGGGCCAAGGACAACGAAGAGGCGGAGATGTTTCGTGGGCGCATGGTGCCGCGAATCAAGGGCTCGGTCAATTCGACAGATTTGACGGCGATCCGGCAGGACGTGCAGTTTATTCCGGTGGGGGTGACGTTGCGGCTGCGGCCAAACATCACGCCGGAAAAGGCGATTAATCTGGCCATCAACTTGATCGTGTCGGAGCTGGAGCCGGAGCTGCTTCTGGGCAACACCGTAACGAGTGAGACGAACACGACTACGCACATGATCGTAGACAACGGTGAGACGTTGATGCTGAGCGGGATTCTGTTTCAAACGGACCGCAACGTGGAGCGTAAGATTCCTCTGCTGGGTGATTTGCCGTTGTTGGGGCCTCTGTTTCGGCATTACGACGTGCAGCAAAGCAACGACGAGCTGTTGATCTTTGTGACGCCCACAGTGGTGGGTGAGGAGACAGCAGGCGCCCAGGCGGAGGCAGCGCTGGCGAGAGAGAAGATGGAGCGGTCATTGAGGCAGCTTTCAGCCGCGGTGCCACAAGGGGACGAGAGCGAGGACGAGTCGCCTGAGCAAGTCGACAACTGACGCAATAAACCACTTTAGAGTGTTCGTGAATGAGAACCACATGTAGCGTCCTTTTGACATATCATAAAGGAGAGCCTTTTATGGCTGATAAGATCATCGGATTGGCCTCTTTAGCTTTAAGTGGTGCAACTTGGGTATTCATAGAACATGATAACACGGCTAGTTTTTATGCAGTTGTCTTCTTTGTCATAGGGGTATATGAGTTTATGCGGGGCGAAATAGCCCGCAGATTCAGACAATAAACAAAAGAGCCCACCGGTCTCTCGGGGGGGACCGGTGGGCCTTACTCTAACAGCGTTGGCCTGCTGACGGCGGATACGTGAAGTGTTGTGGCCGCCAGCAGGGCGAAGGCGAGTGTATATTCTTCTACGTCAAGGGGATCACTTCGTAGTCCATTGTACTTAGGTCCAGGATGACGATGTGGCCTGTGCCGGTGAGCCAGTCTGTCGCCTCGCCGGGGTTGACAATCAGCGTGTGGCCTAGCTGGCGAATGTCCTGGTTATGCGTGTGGCCGTAGACAACCAGGTCGTATCTTCCGCTCTCAACCGCATCATCGACGTAATGCGGTGTATGTGTCATGAACACGCGTTTTCCGGCGAGTTTGCCCTTATAGCAGTAGTCGTGAATCTCACCGCCGAAGCCCTCGACGACCTGGCGCACCATGACGCGTTCGCCCTCGTTGTTGCCGAAGACGGCGATGAACTGGGCCTGGTTGAGTCGGCCAAACTCCTTGGCGGTAAAGGGTGAGACGATATCCCCGCCGTGGAGCACCGCCTGGACCTTTCGCTCATTGAACAGCTCGATAGCCTGCAACACGTTGGCGTGATGGTCGTGGGTGTCGGAAATAATCCCTATGTTCACGCAGAACTCCCTTGCCCGGTCTTGTCGGGGCGTTTCGTCAATGTCCATTGTCGTCCATCGCGGGCGATGAGCTGGTCCGCTTCGACGGGCCCCCAGGTGCCGGCAGGGTATTGGGGCAGTCGGGTCGGGCAGCACTCCTGGCAGGCATCGAGCACCGGCTGTAAGAATGCCCAGCCCGCGTCCACCTCGTCACAGCGTGCGAACAGGGTGCTATCGCCCAGGGCGGCGTCTAGCAGCAGTCGTTCATAGGCCTCGGGGGGATCGCGTCCGAAGGCTTCGGCGTAGCAAAAATCCATTTTGTATGTCTTGATACGTGTCGCGGGTCCCGGCGCCTTGACCTGAAACTGCAGCGACATGCCCTCGCGTGGCTGGATGCGAATCGCCAGGACGTTAGGTGCCATGGGCCTGGTCGGGTCCACGTTGAAGAGCACATTGGGGACCGGCCGGAAATGGATACCGATTTCCGTTATTCGTACAGGCATTCTCTTGCCCGTGCGCAGATAGAACGGCACGCCCGACCAGCGCCAGTTGTCAATGAACGTCTTGAACGCGACAAAGGTCTCGGTCCGCGAGCCGGGCGCGACGCCGCCCTCCTCGCGGTAGCCGGGCGAATCGCCGCCCGCGGCGTACTGGGCGCGGACCACGCCGTTCGCGATACACTCGTCGCAGAGCGGCCGGAGCGCGCGGAGTACCTTGACCTTCTCGTCGCGGACGGCGTTCGGTGCGAGCGACACCGGCGGCTCCATCGCGACGAGGCACAGGAGGTGCATCAGGTGGTT